>Ga0308161_1005527_pt1 | contig 11054 bp, 17 predicted proteins | sample PhyFR2_FD_201034 | JGI IMG/M metagenome (GOLD analysis project Ga0308161, IMG submission 201034) | Phyllosphere microbial communities from UC Gill Tract Community Farm, Albany, California, United States - DLSLF.R2 | ecosystem: Host-associated > Plants > Phyllosphere > Unclassified | place: USA...
GAGGAAAACGACGTATCCCGCTGAACCGATAAAGAATAATTTCATCAACGTGTTGTAGGCTGATACATAACTCGTCAACAAGTCCAAGTATCTGCGAACAACGTAAAGAAGAGAGCGAGAGGGGAGTCAGTCGTTAAACTAAGTCGTTTCGCTCATTTCGCACATTTAAAGCGAGAGCAGGTGAGAACTGACCTCGTAACGAATACTACGAGGTATAGTAATTGAGTTTTGAAAGATATACCTCTAACGGATCTCGATTTTTGAATCTTGTGAACTAGGATGAAGATGGAAGCCAAATGGGACAAATCTCCCAGTAATCGAAAGATGTTCATCTTGATGTAGCTTGAGTGGGTTCAGAACTAGGTAGAGTGGTGAGGAGCGAGTGGGATTGATGAGAATTGATCAAGAAATTGACGTGGTTCAACAAGAAGAGCGAGGAACCAAGTCGAGGTCGAGGCGCTAATTAAGATGTAGGTGTAGAGTGCAGTAGGTCGTTGTATAATTGTATTGGTGGGTGAAAGAGTCGTGTTTGTGTCGAATGCGAGGATTCAGGAGGTGTTTGTCTCCCTCCTCAAGGTTCGCGTTCTCCTTCCCTCCCACTCCTTCAAACTCACCTCGAGAGAGATTATGGGCCCACCCACTCAACCCTCAAAACCCAAACTAACGCCAATAACCGTTCCACCTCCTTCCTCTTCCCCCTCGGGTCCTTCCTCTCCTCAACTCCTCACCCCACATACCCCTCTCACCCTCCAATCCCACGATGAGCGCTCACCACTCCTCCGTAGAGTAGCCTCGATAGGTCCCGACACACTCCGACGCAAATCTCACCAAATCTCGGATTTACTCTTTGCCCATTCAGAGCCTCTCGAACGAGATGACAGGACTAGGAGTCTTAGTAGAGCTAGATCTGGGTATTTCAGTGTACAGGAGGAGGAGGGAGGGGAGAGGAAGGAGGGAAGGGAGAGAGGTTATGATGGAGAGTTTAGAATGGAATTGGAGGGGGAAGGTGCGAATGGTGTAAGGGGTTGGTATGGTAAGTCACTCCTTTTCTTTATACCAGTCATGAGCTGACGAGGTTTCGCTTGAAACTTGAGTAAAGATAACTTTCACACGATAGGTACGCAAAGAACCCTTTCCCTTCCCTCGCTTTCCGCGCATCTAAATCATTGACTGACACTCTCTCAAATCTCGATAGATTGGATTCATGACGCGATCAAACATTCTCTACGCTTACGCCGTCTTCGCCGCTTAAAGCAAACCCAAGGCTTACGAGGATTCCTCAAGAACCTCTGGGACGCCTCACAAGGTTGGATCCTCGTCACCATGATCGGATTCGTCACTGCATGTATCGCATACGCTGTCATTGGATTAGAGATGGTCTTCTTTGATTTCAAAGAGGGTTATTGTGAGAGGGATTGGAAATTGGCGAAGAGGTTTTGCTGTCGTTCGACGAGAGATCTTCTGGGAGGAGGAGGAGATCAGTTTGGAGGATTCATGTTGCAGGGTTGGAGCAGTGTCAAGAAGGGAGGTGAGGAGAATTGTAGGGATTGGAAGACTTGGGGGAAGGTCTGGGAGGAATGGAATGGGAAGAAAGGAGGCAGTGGAGATTGGTTCGAATATGTAGCTTACGTACTACTCGCTGTGAGTCCACACTCTCTCTCATATCTTCCTCCGCTTGATCTCGAAACAGCGAAAGCATCGACTTGAGCTCATCTTCCTCTTTCCCTCGTTCGTTTCCCTCTAGGTTCTATTCTCCATGACCGCTTCAGCTCTCACCATCTACTTCACCTCCTCGACCTCTGTCTACTCGTCGAAAGATTCTCCCATCGCCGCAATCCCAACTGTTCCCCTTCCCCCTTCGACGAATTACGGTACGATGATGAATCAAGGAGGGGACGAAGTACCTGAACCTGGAGCTGAATTGGGAATCCCGAGGAGTAGACCAAGGAAAACTCTTTACTTCGCTGCTGGTTCAGGTATTCCAGAGATCAAAACTATCTTGTCAGGTGCGCCGCTTCGCTCTCGATACGTATCATTACTGGCTGTACTGATGTATTGACTGTGATCGTGTACAGGCTTTGTCATCCGAGGTTATCTCGGAATGTGGACGTTGGTAATCAAGTCTGTCGGTTTATTCCTCGCAGTCGCATCAGGACTCTCACTCGGCAAGGTACATTCCATCTCACCTCTCTCCACGTCCTTCTTCAACTGACATGTGATTCTGGGATGCTTGTACAGGAAGGACCTTTCGTTCACATCGCTTCTTGCGTCGGAAACATCTTGTCACGTTTCTTCCCGAAATACGATCGAAACGAAGCGAAACGACGAGAAATCCTTTCTGCGGCGTGCGCTGCTGGTGTAGCTGTCGCTTTCGGAGCTCCTGTTGGTGGTGTACTGTTCTCATTGGAGGAAGGTGCGCTCATCTCATCTCATCTCTCTCTCTATCCGTTCTTGTGAGAAAAACGCTGATACGAGCGAGTCTGGCGTGCAGTCTCATACTTCTTTCCCCCTCGAACAATGCTACGTTCGTTCTGGTGTGCAGCGATCGCAGCCGCAACTCTCAAACTTCTAGACCCGTTCAAATCTGGTAAAATCGTCCTCTTCGCCGTTTCCTACGACAAAGTAAGCTCTGCCCTTCCCTCTCTTCTCTCTCTCCTGATCTCGAGCTGATGAGGGAGTGAAATTGATGACAGGATTGGAGGTACCTCGAAATGATTGGATTCTTGTTCCTTGGAATCTTTGGAGGATTGTATGGAGCCGCATTCTGTAAGGCTAATATATGGTGGACTAGGAACGTCAGAAACGGGGTACCGTTCATCAAGGGTCATCCGGTTATCGAGGTGGGATTGATCACTGTGTGAGTTACAGAGTTTTGCTCGAATCAGTCGTTTACGCAAGCGGCTGATTCGCTCTTTCTTTGACTTCCAGCGTCACGGTTTGTTTGAGCTTCTTCAACCCTTGGTCGAAACTAGGTGGAACGGAATTCGTGTAAGTCTCGCTCCTTTCTCTCGCATCGCTCTCCTTCCTTCGCGTCGGTTTCCTCCCGAGCTGACGATCGTGGGACATGTCGAGATAGCTATGAGATGTTCTCTGAATGCCACAAGAACGATTCATTCGGTGGATTATGCGTCAAGACTCCTCAACAAGTTTGGCCGTTGATCAAGATTGTCGGAACTGCTGCGATTCTCAAAGGGTTATTGACTGTCGCTACTTTCGGGGTCAGAGTTCCTGCTGGTATCTTCATTCGTCAGTCCGACTTTCCATACGATCGAGTCCTCTTCAAGCAAAGTGAACTGATCGTGGGGAATTTGAGTGCCAGCTACTCTCGCGGTCGGAGCTGCTTTCGGTCGTATCTCAGGACTCGTCGTCGAACTCCTCCACGCCAGCTATCCTCTCTCGCCAATCTTCGAGACGTGTCGAGCAACAGCAGAAGATGGAGCTGGACCTTTACCTTTCGGTCAAGCCTGTGTTTTACCCGGTGTCGTGCGTTCAAGCTTCTCTCTCAGTTCTGCTTGTCGGCACAGCTGAATACGAGCGACCTTACACAGTGGGCAATGATCGGAGCCGCAGCAACTCTAGCAGGAGTAACGAGAACTACAGTTTCACTCGCTGTAATCGTTTTCGAATTGACTGGTTCGTCTTGCGTTCTGCTCTTTCAGTCGCCGCTTCACCGTGGAGACTGAGAAGGACTTGGTGAACAGGTACTCTAACTTATTCGCTACCTACGATGTTTGCGGTTCTCGTCGCGAAAACGGTTGCAGACTTGTTCGAACCGCGCTCGATCTGTATGTGCGAGCTCACGTTATTAGTCAATAGCATGTTACTGATAGTGCCCTCGTCTCGACACCGTACAGATGATCTCGTCATCGAATACGCCGATCTCCCTTACCTCGATGCGAAAACAGAGTACATTCACGCTACGACACCTTCCGAAGTACTCGATTCCGAAGTTCCCTTCATCTCCCTCGACACGCATAATACCGTCTCTTCTCTCCGTCAGCTCCTCGTCGATTTGTATCAAGAAGGAAGAGCTTCAGGATTCCCCATCATCGCTCACGAAGATCAACACTCTCCTTCGTCCTCCGATATGAGAATGTATGGTTACATCGCGAGTAAAGAACTCGAACATGGATTGGCGTTGGCTCGTGCGAGAGGATTGGACGATGAAACCGTCGTCAAGTTTAGGATTGCTGAAGAGTTGAGATCGGGTCGACATGGCGGCTTAGGGCTCAGCGGAATGGTTACTCCTGCTGCGAATGAAGTGAATCAAGGGGCAGGAGATGATGATGGAGAGATCGATCTTAGTTTGTTGGTCGACTCGGCTCCTATCGTCGTCAATATCAGGTCTCCCATGGAACTCCTTCACGAGGTGAGCTTGACTTCTTTTTCCTCAGTTCCCGTCTAGAAGCTGATAAGGATTTACGCACATAGATGTTCTCAAAGCTCGGTGTACGATACCTCGTCGTCGTCGATGAGCGTGGACTCTACAAAGGAGTGATTGAGAAGAATCGTTACCTCGTACGTCACCTCTACGCCATCTGTACTCTCTCTCTGATCCCGTGTTGATTGCTCTCTCGTCGTACAGGTCTACTTGCGCTGGCTCGAGAAGCGTGAGCATTCTGGAGGAAGCTCGATCGAAAAAGACGAAACTACTCACTACGATCAAGACGCTTTCGAACAAATGGTCGAAGAGCATCGAGCTGGTTTCAATGATCGTCATCACAGACTCCACAGTCATGGCTCAACTCTCGGTCAACAGCAACCCGAAACGTCCGAAAGGAACGTCTGAATATTTTGATCTCACGAACAAATTCACGATTTCCTTTCCTTTTTCTCTTGTTCTTTCTCTGCATCTATTCCCTTTGACAGACACTACTACGTATGTGACTGTTAACCCTTTGTTCTTTACCCCATTTCGCTCATCGTTCAATAGCAAACATATCTATCGTTTTTCACACAAGCATTTTACCTACTCTTTTTGATTACCCTTGACAACTTTCACGAATCATACCATACACATAACGCCCATCCTTTTTCTTCGTTGTCGTACCGTTTCTACCTTGTTCTTACGTCCTTGATGCAAAGTCGTTCCTCGTTTCCATTTTCTCATGTCTCAATTCTCGTTTCTCGTTTCTCGTTTTTCGGGTCTCCTCTTGGACCTCCGGTTTCTCTGCACTCCTCCAACAGCTCACAGCTATCGCGCCATACGGCTGCGCTCTCTCTCTAGGCGTTGCGCAATCTCGTCGAGGTGAAGATTCCGAACTCGTGCATTCCTCGCAATCCTGATGAACTTTGAATTCCGCCGTTCTCCTCGTCGACACCCGATCGCACCTCAATCCCGCTCCTCATCCCTCGGATCCTCCACTTCTCCCGCCTCCTGCTCATCTTCTACCCATCCCCACTTCTCGCCTTTGAATCCCAACTCGATCTCTCTAAAAACCTCACTCCTCCCAATCTCCTCAAGTCCAAGCTTCTCAAACAATTTCAAACTCTTCTCATTCTCCATTCCGATCTTGACAAAGAAATCCTGTGGTCTCAGCTTGAGGTGCGTGGTAGCGTAAGAGATGAATAATTTGAGAGTTTCATAAGCGATTCCTGATCGGGGAGTGTAGAGAGGTGAGGAGGGAGGTAACATGATTTCGAGTTCTGCTCGATGGGAGGATGATGAGGGGGATGGGTTGGAGGATGAAGGGTTAGGAGACGAGGGAGGTGAGATTGGGTGGAGAAATAAGTTGACGTCCCCTAACATGGTTGAGGCGTCGTTGTGGGCACGGAGGAATCCGGAGGGGTCGGTCGTCGGGGATGGGGCGGAAGAGGAGCGGAGGTGAACGATGAAGGTTAATTCTGCGAAAAGGAAACGAGAGGAATGAGAATTTGCGATTCTTCGGAAAGAGAGGAGAGTAAGCAGCGCACTGTCTTCATCTAACCTCCAAGATCCTGTGAACAACAACGAAACTCAGTCAGCTCAGAACTAAGCGATTGAGAGACGCTGGATCGAACTCACTTTGCATTTCCTCTTCTTCCTCCAAAGATAAGCGTTCTGAAGCAGTCTGTTCCCTGATCTGCTCATCTTCCATCCACTCATGGTACTGTGGAACATGCCATCGTCGGTAGGGTCGGAGAACTAGTCGGGAATTGTAAAGAGTCGTCGATTCGTTCAAACGCATTCTGAGAGCTCGGGAGAGACAGAAGCAAGAAATTGAACGTTGAGAGATCGAGGAGAAGGAGGAGAGAGGAGAAGGAAGGGAGGGATCAACCTTTCACCTCTCGGCGGAGATAACAGGGGTAGATGATCGAGCTAAGAGGAAAAGGAAAGGGTTTCCTCGAGAGTTGTCGGAAGCCTAGCAGAGCAGCGCACGTTTTAAGATCGTCAATCGAGAGACTCCCGAGAGCGTTCCGAAGCAGATAGAGTGAGGTGAGGTGAGATGGCGAAGTGGTGGCCAATGAAACGAAACACGATTCGTCAAAAACTCCCTGCTCTCCTTTTTCGGCGTAATCTTGCTTGACTTCAACTCAGTCGTCTCGCTTAAATAAGATCAAGGTACATACTGGATACATCTACCCGTACGTCTCCTCTCCCACTCTCTCAAACGAGGATTCGCTGATGTTTTCGGATCCGATCAGTTTGATCTATATTCAATCATCTGAAGTCGAATCACTGATCCACCTCGTCACAAGCGAAGAGTAGTAGGCCATGATGAGGATCGCATCTATATTGGCACCACCTCAGCAATCAGGCGATCAACCGATTGCTTCCCCTTCCTCTTCGACTTCTCCTTCATCATCAATTCAAATTAATGCATCAACTAACCCTTCCAACACCAACAACCCTCACTTGGCTACGAATCGATTCAACCTACCTCCCATTTCATCCTTCCATCATCCACACTCTCAGTCTCAACATGCCCCTTATCCGAGATTCCCTCCAGGTCCTCCGATGAATTGGCCAAATCATTCCCTTTCTCTCCCTTCGCCTCATTCTATCCCTCCTATTCCAAACCCTACTCTCCCACCAACGAACGATCACTCGAAAGATGATCAACAGGCAGCACAAATCTTGTCGAATCTCCCAAAAGCTCCTTCACAATCCCCTCCTCTCTCTCATCATCCAACCCCACCTCCTCTTTTGCATCCTCTCGCTTCAACTTCGACTAACTCACCTCGACCGCTCACACCTCAAATAGAGCAAGGCAAGAGTACGAATGAAGCGAAGGACAAGGGAAAGGAAGGAGAAGCGACGAAAGAGAAGAAGGAAAAGAAACCTGCGAAAGTGAAAGACAACGTTTGTACCTCTTGTGGAACCACTACTACACCATTGTGGAGGAGGGATGAACATGGTCAAACGATCTGTAACGCTTGTGGTCAGTCTCACACAAACTCTCTCACTAACACCTTCCTCCGGAGTCTTTGCTGACTTCCATCCCGAATTCCACACTCCTCAGGTCTGTACTTCAAGAATCGCCGCAAGAATGCCGCAGCCGCAGCAACTGCCATGTCTACCTCTGCCAATCAATCCGCTTCTGGTTCACCTTTACCCTCAACCTCGCTCCTCCCCTCTCAACCTACTCACTGGTCCCAACACGCCGCTTCCGCTTCCGCTTCTGCCTCTACCTCCTCCCTCCCTCCTCGAGCAGTCTCTCATCCCGATGATCCACCCGTCGGGAGTTGTCCGGGAGGAGGAGTATGTAATGGTAGTGGAGGGAAAGATTGTTGTCAGGGTTGTCCGGCGTTCAATAATCGAATCATGTATTTACCTGGGGGTTCAAAGTCAGCGTCGATCGTCGCTGCGAATTCAAGTGGGGAGGGAGGGAAGAAGGGACTGAGGAAGAATGAGGAAGAGGAAGAGAAAGAGTCGAGTGTTGGACCGTTGGGAGCACAATCGGGGGGAATGGTACAAGGTGGAAGCGATGTCGGCATTATGGAGTGCCATAATTGTGGAACTCGTATGTTTCGCTCTTCGTTTTTAGGGGAAGCGGGTAGGGGAAACTGACTGATTATCGACTTCTTTCCTCGCTTTATAGGTACTACACCGTTATGGAGGAGGGATGGAGAAGGTAGAGTAGCATGTAACGCTTGTGGTGAGTCGCTTTATTCCTTCTCTTTCTGTCGAGTTACGAAGGAGGCAAAGAAATAGAAAAAAGGAAAGACGAGAGAAGGATCCGAATCGAAGGAAGGGATCAACAGTTTTGCCGAGGGAAGTGTTTTTTTTTGATGTGACGGAAAGGAGGCAATCAATCAGACTAGATGGACTAGAGATCGATAAAAACGGGATCTCTTCTTCCTTGCCCTTCAGCAAGGCTCAACTCAAGCCTAGCAGTTACTGACAACCAGTTCTACTCTGCTCTTCACCTCTACCCTGCTCCTACTCCTTCATCACTGCTCGTCAACCACTCTCAACAACTCGGCAACTTTCGCTCCCTTTCATTCAGGCCTCTACTACAAGTTGCACAATGCTCACCGCCCGGTGAATATGAAGAAACCTTTGATCAAGCGTCGTAAACGAGTTCCCGCTGCCCCTGCTGCTCAAGTGAGTCAAATCGTCTTTAATCCCCCCTTGTCTCTCTTCGTTTTCGAGAATGCTAACACGGTAATGTCCGTCAAACAGAATCGAGCTGCTATGCTGGAAGCACAAGCTAGAGCCACCACGACTACGAGTGGAGGAGGAGGAGGAACTGCTTCACCCCCTCCTTCAGGTGAAGGTTCAGACACGGAATCTGTCGTTTCAAACGCCACGACTGCAAACAGTACCAGCACTCCAGCAGCGAAACGAAGGAAGACTACCACGACCTCGACAAAAAAGGGACAGAGCGATCGGATTTCCGATAGTCCTCCCGTTGAACGAAACGCATTCATGGAATTGGCTGCTGTCGCCAGTCACTTGGCTACGAGTGGACCCAGTCCTTCGGCTGGAGCAGCGAGTGCGACGGTTCAACGCGCTCATTCACCTCCCTCCCACTCATCTCATGTTCACCCCGCTCCTTCTTCTTCTCACGCACACAGAGGACCACATCATCACCATCACCATCACGTCGCTCCTCACTCGACCGCTTCCCCAGTCCTTTCTTCCTCAGCTCAACCTCTCCTTCCCAATTCTTCTCACTCTCACCCTCATCCCCACTCTCACTTGCACCCTCACCCTTCCTCATCATCTCACGCTCCTCATTGGAGGTACTCGACTCCTCCATCCGTTCTTCTCCCCGCACCTTCCACTTCTCAACCCGATTCGAGCACTCCAACTTCACTCAACCTCAGGGATCTCGCAAGTCTGAGGGATGCTCTCGCGGGTGAAATGCTTGCTGCAAAGGAACAGATCGGGAGGTTAGAAGGGTTCGTGAAACGTGGTGATGCGTTCGTCAAACTTCTAGATGAAGCAGTTCGACAAACTTCCTCTTCCTCCACTCCAGCTCCTCCTCCCTCACAACCTCAACCTTCCCCCGCAGTTCCCCAAGGTCCAGCACAGTCTACCTCGGCAGCAAAGGAGGGAGGGGAGAAGAAGAGACCTCATTTCGACGAAGATGATTTGGACAAGTATCTCGAAAGTTTACCTCATCAAGCAGCGGTCAAACTGCCTCCCCGAACGAAGAGCGCCCCTGCTGGTCTACTCGTGCCCGCCGCTGCTGGTGCTGGAAAAGAGAAGAAGGAAAGTAGCGTCGAGGCTGGAGGAGGAGATACGGAAATGAAGGAGAACAAGGAAACGTAACCAAGAACCTGATATACCCCTCCTCTTTCTCTCGTCTCTCGCATACCTTTGCATAGTCTCTCCAATCGTCGTTTTTGTGCATCTACTCTCCGCTTTACCCGAAACACCGAACTTGTTGTGCTATGTGTTTGAAGAAAACTGAAAAGTAGTTGCTTGATTTTACAAAGAGTATCATGCGCGAGAGAGAGACTACTACGGAAGAGACCAGGGAACTACAGGGAGACAAGCAGGAGGAAAAGAAACGACGAGGGGAGGATGCGAGCGGGTGAAGCTAGACACAAAGCTGAGGGAACGAGACGACAGTCCCTACCACTCGCCATCGACTGAGATGTCAAAAGACTCGAATCAGTACGCCATCTGACGGGAAGATTCGAGAAGATTCCGAGAACTCACAGCGATCCAAAGCAGCGACTGAATCTACCGCTTCTTTCTGAGCCTTCTTCCTCATGTAGAAGATTGGACAATCTTTACTCGTGCAGAGTACATCTTGATGTAATGATCCTTGACAGCGTTGACATTGAGTCCAGAGACGAGCGAAAGCGGTTTCTGCGTTTGAAGCGAGTGCGACTTGTTTCGAATGAAGTTCGGCAGTTCGTGGTCGACAATTCGCGCAGACGGCTTGATCTGTGAGAGTGCGAGAGGGTCAGAGAAAGGAAGAAGGGAAGAAGGGAAGACATAGACGGACTTAGAGAACCGGGTTTGAGTGGAGTTCGACACCCGAGGCAAGTGACGGTTTTGACGGCAAATTTCATGAGACCTCCGACAGTGGGTGCGACGATGGAGACAGTACGAGTGTGATCTCCGGCGACTGTAGAGCGAATCAGAACACGAGTCAGCGAAGTCCGATTAATCGTCAAAGAGATTCAACTCACGAAGAGAAGATGCTTTCTCTCCCAAGATAGGTTCAAAGATCCTCAACAGGGGCTTTGAGAGTTGATTGTCGAGATAGTAGCGAGTGTCGATCGGGATGTTGTTCTCGAGGACGTAAAGAGGATCTTCAGACTTCTCGTATGCTCGAGCATCTTTAGTCCCTTTGATGATAACGTCTAGAAGGAAAGAGCATGTTAGCTACGAGTCCCGAGAAGCGAGCATCGACAAAGGAGGCTCACAAGCTACTCGATCTCCAAGAGCAGGGGCAGATCCAGCATCTCGTTTCTTCATCCTCTCTGCGAGTTCGACGTGGGCTTGTTTCGCAGCGTAATCTGCCCGACGTTAGAAGTAGATCAGCTCAGCTCCTCAGTACAGACAAAGATCAAGAAGAGAGGCGTACCGGCCTTGGCGAGAGCTTTCGTGATGACCAGTTGAGAGAGATCGACTTTGTTCGTGAGCAAGTCTGAAATGACCTGTTTCGCGT
>Ga0308161_1005530_pt1 | contig 11050 bp, 11 predicted proteins | sample PhyFR2_FD_201034 | JGI IMG/M metagenome (GOLD analysis project Ga0308161, IMG submission 201034) | Phyllosphere microbial communities from UC Gill Tract Community Farm, Albany, California, United States - DLSLF.R2 | ecosystem: Host-associated > Plants > Phyllosphere > Unclassified | place: USA...
GCTGAGCGACCCGGTGACGATCCCGGGGGCGGCCCGTCGCCCGGCGGGCTGGGCGGTGCGGAGCAACGAGCGGGTCACGAGAGGCCTCCGATCGGGACGACGACGTCGGCCGCGTCGCTCACGGCGCGGCGGTGCGTGACGACGACCACGGCGACACCCGTGGCCGCGATGCGGCGGAGGCCGTCGACGACCCGGGCCTCGGTGACGCGGTCGAGGGCCGACGAGGGTTCGTCGACCAGCAGGAGGCGCGCCCCGACCCGGTCGAGCCGGTACAGCGCCCGGGCCACCGACACCCGCTGCGCCTGGCCGCCGGACACCCCCTGGCCGCCGGCCCCGAGCACGAGCGCCGGGTCGAGGCCGGCCGCGCCGGCCAGGTCGAGGGCGCGCACGACGGCCTCGGTGTCGGGCTCACCCGCGTCTCCCAGAGCGACGTTCTCGGCGACGGTGCCGGACGACAGCATCGGCGACTGGCCCGACCAGGCGATCTCGTGGCGGGCGGGGGCACGGCCCGACGAGCGCCAGACCACCCGGCCCCCGCACCGTTCCAGACCCAGCACGACGTCGAGCAGGGTGGACTTCCCGGCCCCGCTCGGACCGACGACCGCGGTGACGCGACCCGTCTCGGCGACGAAGGAGGTCTCGGCCAGCCGCACCGCGCCTCCTCGGCTCACCGAGACCCGGTCGACGACGAGTGCGTCGGCCTCGACGGTGGGCTCGGCCCGATCGTCGACGGTCCTCGACCCGGCGGACCCGGTCGGCCCGGTCGGGCCGATCGGCCCGGTCGGCGGGGGCGCGACGTCGCCCGACTCGTCGTCGAGCAGCTCGAAGACGTCCTCCGCCGCCGCGACCCCGTCGGCCGCGGCGTGGTAGTTGGCTCCGACCTGGCGCAGGGGCAGGTAGGCCTCGGGGGTGAGCAGCAGCACGAACAGCCCGGCGTTCAGCCCCATCGATCCCTCGACGAGCCGGATGCCGATCGACACGGCGACGAGCGCGACCGACAACGACGCCGCGAGCTCGAGCACGAAGCCGCTGAGGAACGACACGCGCAGCACCGTGACCGTCTCGACGCGGTAGTCGTCGGTGAGGCGGCCGATCCGCTCGACCTGACGCCGTTCACGACCGAACGCCTTGAGGGTCGACGCCCCGCCCACGGCGTCGGCGAACGACGAGGCGAGGTGCGTCAGGCGGTCCCACTGCCGGTTCTGGGCGGCACGGGTCGTCCACCCGATCAACACCATGAAGACGGGGATCAAGGGCAGCGTCAGCACGACGATGAGGGCCGACAACCAGTCGTGCAGCGCCATGACGACGATCACCAGCGGTGTCGCCAGGGCCGTGAGCACCAGCTGGGGCAGGTAGCGGGCGAAGTACTCGTCGAGAGCGTCGAGGCCCGGGCCGACGAGGGTCGCGACGCGCGCCGAGGAGTGGCGATCGACCCAGGCGCGCCCCCGGTCGGCGACCGCACGGACCACCCGGGACCGCAGCTGGCTCTTGACCTGCGCCGCGGCCCGCGCGGCCGTCACCTCGAGCGCCCACGCCACGAGCGACCGTGCCGCCACCGAGACGCCGAGCCCCAGCAGGGCGGTCGAGAGCCCGGAGGTGCTCCCCTCGACGACCCGGACCACGGCCGTCGTCGTGAACCAGGCCACGGCGACGATCGCGACCGTCTGCGCGAGGCCGAGCACGGCGCCGAGCCCGAGGAACACCCGGGCGGCGGAGGCGTAGCGCAGGAGGCGCGGGTCGAGCGGCTTCACGGACGCCGGCTCAGTGCGCGGCCGGGATCGCCGCACGGGTGATCCGTTTGCGGAAGATCCAGTAGGTGAAGCCCTGGTAGCCGAGGATGAGCGGGACGAAGACGAGGGCGACCCAGCTCATGATCGTCAGGGTATAGGTGGAGCTCGAGGCGTTGGCGATCGTGAGGCTGTTCGCCGGGTCGTTGCTCGCCGGCATCACCCCCGGGAAGAGCGCCGCGAACAGGCTCGACACCGCCAGGGCGATCGTGACGGCCATGAGGCCGAAGGACCGCCCCTCACGCCCGCGGAGGTTCGCGACGAACGACGCGATCAGGGTGACGGCGGCCACGGCCGAGAGGGCGACCGACACGAGGGTCCCGTGCATCAGCGAGGTCAGGGCCAGGAAGGCCGCGGCGACGACGATCGTGACGACCCCGGCCCGGGTGGCGAGACGCCTGGCCCGACCACGGATCTCGCCCTCGGTCTTGAGCGTGACGAACACCACGCCGTGCGTGAAGAAGAGCAGCAGGGTCGTGAGGCCGCCCAGCAGGGCGTAGGGGTTCAGCAGGTCGAGCAGCGTCCCGGTGTAGTTGTGCCCCTCGTCGAGCGGCATGCCCTGGACGACGTTGGCGAAGACCAGCCCCCAGACGAACGCCGGCACGGCCGAGCCGACGACGATCATGAGGTCGAAGCGGCGCTTCCACGAGGACTCGGGACGCTGGTGGCGGTACTCGAACGAGACGCCCCGCGCGATCAGGGCCAGCAGGATGAGCAGCATCAGGAGGTAGAAGCCGCTGAACAGTGTGGCGTACCACTCGGGGAAGGCCGCGAACAGGAACGCACCGGCGACGATGACCCAGGTCTCGTTCAGGTCCCAGACCGGGCCGATCGTGTTGATCAGCACGCGCCGGTCGGTGTCGTCACGACCGAGGAAGGGCAGCGACATGCCGACCCCGAAGTCGAAGCCGTCGAGCACGAAGTATCCGACGAAGAAGAACCCGAGGATGACGAACCAGAGGGTGGGGAGGTCCATGGTCAGAGCCTTTCTCGCGTCGGTTCGATGGGGGTCGTGGACATCAGTAGACCGTCGCCTCGTGTCGGATCTCGCCCGACACGGGGTCGGGCTCGGGGGCGTCGGCCGGCCCCTTCTGGGCGGCCCTGACGATGAGCTTGAACTCGACGACCGCGAGCGTGCCGTAGATCAGCGTGAAGGCGACGAGCGAGATGAGCACCGTCAGGCCGGTGACCCCGGGCGAGACGCCGTCCTCGGTCTTGAGCAGCCCGAAGACGAGCCAGGGCTGCCGTCCCATCTCGGTGAAGACCCAGCCGACGATCATGGCGAGGAGGGGCATCGGGTAGCTGAAGACCGCGGCCCGCCACACCCACTTGTTCTGCGGCAGGCGCCCCTTGCGGGTGATCCAGAGGCCGACGAGCGAGACGAGGACGCTGACCATGCCGAGGCCCATCATCCAGCGGAAGGACCAGTAGGTGACCCAGATGATCGGGGTGTAGTCGCCCGGACCGTAGAGCTGCACGTACTGCGCCTGCAGGTCGTTGATGCCCTCGACCGTGCCGTCGAACGTGTGCGTCGACAGGAACGACAGCAGGTACGGCACCCTGATGCTGAAGAGCTCGTGCACCCCGTCGGGCGTGCCCAGGGTGAAGATCGAGAACGAGGCGTCGGCACCGGTGCTGGTCTTGTACAGCGCTTCCGCGGCCGCCATCTTCATGGGCTGGGTCTCGACCATGGCGAGACCGAGCTGGTCGCCCGTGATGAAGGTGAGCGCGCCGGCGGCGACCATCGTCCAGAGACCGAACCGCAGGGCCGGCCGCATCGTCTCGAGGTGCTGGTTGCGCGACAGGTGCCAGGCGGCGACCGCGACGATGACCGCGGCCGAGACCATGAAGCAGGCGAAGATCGTGTGCGGGAACGCGGCGAGGGCCACCTTGTTGGTTAGGACCTCCCAGATGCTGGTGAGCTCGGCCCGGCCCTTCTCCTCGTTGATGTCGTAGCCGACCGGATTCTGCATGAAGGCGTTCGCGGCGATGATGAAGTACGCCGAGAGGATGCTGCCGACGGTCGCGCCCCAGATGCTCAGCAGGTGCAGCTTCGGCGGCACCTTGTCCCAGCCGAAGATCCAGATGCCGATGAAGGTCGCCTCGAGGAAGAACGCGAGCAGGCCCTCGAGCGCGAGCGGGGCGCCGAACACGTCACCGACGAATCGCGAGTAGTCGGACCAGTTCATGCCGAACTGGAACTCCTGCACGATGCCGGTCACGACGCCCATGGCGAAGTTGATCAGGAAGATCTTGCCGAAGAACTGGGTCAGCTGCAGGTAGTGGACGCGGCCGGTGCGCACCCACGCCGTCTGGAAGACCGCCACCGTGAACGCCATGCCGATCGTGAGGGGCACGAACAGGAAGTGGTAGATCGTGGTGAGCCCGAACTGCCAGCGGGACAACAGCAGCGGGTCGAGCAGCTCGTTCATCGGGATGTGCCTTCTCCCTCGGATGGTGGTGGTGGTCGTGCGTCGCACCGTCGGGACGTGACGAGCATAGATCTGCAGATACGCGACACCTGTCGTTTACGGTACCCGGGCGCCGTGCACTCGCTGTGAATAGGCTCGGGCGGGTGAACGACGTGCTGACGACCCTGCTCGACACGGTGCAGTCCGTCGATCCCGTGCTGAGGACGGTCTTGGCCGGTGTCGCCATGGTGCTCGAGACGTCGGTTCTCCTCGGCCTCGTCGTGCCGGGCGACACGGTGGCGATCGTGTCGGCGACGGCGGTGGCGTCACCGTTCGAGTTCGGGGCACTCGTGGTCGCCCTCGTCCTGGGCGCCCTGGTGGGCGAGAGCGTCGGCTTCGCTCTCGGCCGGTTCTTCGGGCCGAGGATCCGGGCGAGTGCCCTCGGCCGACGCCTCGGCGAGGCGAACTGGGTCCGGGCCGAGAACTACCTCGCCCGACGGGGCGGCATCGCCGTCTTCGTGTCGAGGTTCCTGCCGGTGCTGCACTCGTTGATCCCGTTGACCGTGGGCACGAGCCCGATGCGCTACCGGACGTTCCTCACCTGGACGGCCCCCGCGTGCATCCTCTGGGCGCTCGCCTACGTCTCCGTCGGCGCGGCGGCCGCGGGCAGCTACCGAGAGCTCGCGGACGGCCTGCACCAGGCCGGCTACGTCTTCGTCGGCATCATCGCCGTGTTCGTCCTGCTCGTCGTCGTCGTGAAGAAGGTCCTGCACCGCCGCGAGGAACGCCACATGGCCCGGCCCGACGGGGACGCGGGCGACGACGCGCCCTGACCCGCGCCTCCTCGTGGTCGCCCGGCGGGCGGGGCCCCGGACGACGAAGGGCCCCGTTCCGCGCACGGAACGGGGCCCTCGACGGGGATGCCTAGCTGTCGAGCAGGCCCTTCTCGGTCAGGTAGTCCTTGGCGATGGTGGCCGAGGACTCCTTGTCGGTCTGGCTCTTCGAGTTGAGCTGCTGCAGGTCGGATGCGCTCAGGACCGCGTCGACGCTGTCGATGACGTCCTGTGCGTCCGAGTCGACCTTGTCGGACACGATCGGGACCACGTTCTGCGGCAGGATCATGTTCTCGGGGTCCTCGAGGGTGACGAGGTCGTTCTCGGTGATCAACGGGCTGGCCGTGTAGATGTCGGCCAGTTGGACGCTGCCGTCGGTGAGGGCCTTGACCGTCAGCGGGCCACCGCCGTCGTCGATGGGGGTCGAGGTGACGTCGACACCGTAGATGCTCTTCAGGCCGGGAGGGCCGTAGGGGCGTTCGGCGTTCTCGGGCGGAGCACCCAACGTGAGCGTGCCCGAGTAGTTCTTCAGGTCGGCCAGGCTCGTGATGTCGTTCTCCTCGGAGAACTCCTTCGTCACGTTGTAGCTGTCCTGGTCGGACGCCGCAGCGGCCTTCAACGCGGTCAGACCGTCGGGCAGGGCGGCGGCGAGGGCCGTCTCGACCTCTTCGGGCGACTTCGCGGTCTCTTCTTTGTCGTAGTACTGCAGCAGGTTGCCGGTGTACTCGGGGAAGACGTCGATCTTGCCCGACTCGAGCTCGGGCAGGTAGACCTCGCGCTGACCGATCTGGTACTGACGGTCGACCTTGTAGCCCTTGGCCTCGAGCGCCTGGGCGTAGAGCTCGGCGATGATCTCGTTCGAGTAGTACTGCTGCGATCCGATGACGAGCGTGTCGCCGTCGCCCGACGCGGACGAGTCGCCGGAGCTCAGCGGGTCGCTCGACGCGCACCCTGCCAGGGCCACCATGGCCCCGATCGCGACTGCGCCGAGAACGGTGAGCCGGCCCTTCTTGTTCGCTGTGATCACTGTGTGCCTTTCGTGAGGGGTGTTGCCGTGACCGCCCCGGGCCGGGCGGCCTTGGAGCGGGTGTCGGAGGGGCGTCCGGCCGTGACCCCGGCGGGGACGACGAGACGCTGGACGATCGAGAAGACGACTTCGAGGGCGACCGCGAGGGCGATGACGACGATCGAGCCGGCCAGCATCTGGGTGTAGTCGTTCGATCGCAGGCCGCGGAAGATGTAGGTGCCGAGGCCCCCGGCCCCGACCACCGTGGCGATGGTCGCCGTGGCCACGACCTGCAGCGTGGCCGAACGGATGCCACCGATCAGGAGGGGCAGCCCGAGGGGCACTTCGACCTTGGTGACGATCTGCCACTCGGTCATGCCGACCGCCCGGGCGGCGTCGATGGTCTTGCGATCCACGGCTTCGAAGCCCGAATAGGCACCGGCCAGGACCGAGGGGATCGCCAGGACGACGAACGCGATCATCGGCGCGGTGATGCCGATCCCCACGAGGAGCGCCAGGAGGAAGACCAACCCGACGGTCGGCAACGCCCGGGCGCCACCGGTCAGGGCGACGGCCAGGGTTCGGCCACGACCCGTGTGCCCGATGAGGTAACCAGCCGGGACTGCGAGGACCGAAGCGATCACCACGGCGACGATCGTGTACCAGAGATGCTCGCCCAACCTGGTCGGGACCCCGTCGGCACCGGAGAGGTGGGCAGGATCGGCGAGCCAGGCGAATGCGTCGAGAAAGAGGTTCACGGTGCCACGACCTTCTGGCGGGCCACGGTGGGCGTGCCCGTCCGTGTCGCGGACCGACCCCTCGTCCAGGGCATGAGAGCGCGTCCGAGCAGCACCAGCAGCCCATCGAGGACCAGGGCCATGACGATCGTGAGAACGATCCCGGCCACGATCTCGGCCATGATGTCGCGCTGCAGGCCGTCGTTGAAGAGCAGCCCGAGTCCGTTGATGCCGAGGATGCCGCCCACGGTCGCGAGGCTGATGGTACTGACCAGGACGACCCGGAGACCGGCGAGCAGCACCGGACCGGCCAGGGGGATCTCGACGCGCCAGAAGCGCTGCCACCCGGAGTATCCGACCGCCGTCGCGGACTGTCTGACGTCAGCTTCGACCGACTGGAGACCGTCGGCGACGGACCGGACCATGAGGGCGATGCCGTAGAGCGTGAGTCCGATGATGAGGTTCGTGTTGCTTCGGATGCTGTAGCCGATCAGACCGGGGAGCACGACGAGTAGCGCGAAAGACGGCACGGCGTAGAACAACCCGGCCACCGCCAGGACGACTCCACGAAGACGGGTGAAGCGATTGGCCGCCCAGCCGATCGGCAGCGAGATGACGAACGCCAGGATGACCGGCGGCACGCTCAGACCCAGGTGCACGATCGTCTTGTCGAGGATGTAGTCGCTGTTGGACCAGATCCAGTTCACGACGTCCGCCCACCTCGGACCGGTTCGGTCAGCACCCCGGCGGTGCGTCCGTCGCCGTCGACCACCACCTGACCGGTCGGGGTCTGTTCGACGTGCAGGGCGCGCTTGCCCCGGTTGGCCCCGATGAACTCGGCGACGAAGTCGGTCGCGGGCGCCGAGAGGATCTCGGCGGGACTGCCCTGCTGGGCGATCTGGCCACCCTTCTCGAGGATGACGACCTGGTCGCCCAGATAGAAGGCCTCGTCGATGTCGTGCGTGACGAAGACGACGGTCTTGTCGAGTTCGCGCTGCAACCGGATGAGCTCTTGCTGCAGGTCGGACCGGACGAGCGGGTCGACGGCACCGAAGGGCTCGTCCATGAGCAGGATGTTCGGGTCGACGGCGAGGCCGCGGGCGACACCGACGCGCTGTTGCTGCCCGCCGGACAGCTGGCTCGGGTAGCGCTGGGCCAGGTCGCGGTCGAGCCCGACCGTGTCCATCAGCTCGAGAGCTCGGTCGCGGGCGACCTTCTTGGACGTGCCCGTGAGGACGGGGACGGTGGCGATGTTGTCGACGACCTTGCGGTGCGGCAGCAGTCCGGAGTTCTGCATGACGTAGCCGATGCTGCGGCGGAGGCCGACGGGCTCGAGGTCGCCGATCGACTTGCCGTCGATCTCGATGACGCCGGACGTCGGGTCGACCATGCGGTTGATCATCCGCAGGATCGTCGTCTTGCCGCACCCGCTCGACCCGACGAAGACCGTGGTCTTGCGGGACGGGATCACGAGGCTGAAGTCGTCGACCGCCAGGGTGCCGTCGGGGTACTGCTTCGTCACGGAGCGGAACTCGATCATGGGTGGCTCATTCCTCGTGGGCAGCACGAATCGACACTTGCCAGGGCGTTCACCCAACCACAGATCTCGACGATGTGTCAGCGACCCCGCCGGGGCCCGTGACACCCGCCGTCACGCGGCCCGCGGGGTCAGCGCGCGTCGACGAGGGGCTCGAGGTAGCCCGCCAGCACGGTGCGGCACTGGCCGACGAAGCGGTCGTCGCCTTCGGCGTCGTCGATGAAGGCACGCGCCAGCAGGGCGTTCGCGATCTCGACGGCCACCTGGAGGCCCAGTTCGAGTTCGTCGGTGCGCGTGACCGCACAGTGGTCGACGAAGACGGCGAGCAACTGCTCGGCCAACGGACTCGTGTACTGGCGCGTCTCGGGCGTGCGCACGTCGGGGGCGTCGGCGAAGCGGATGGACCGGAAACCGGGCTCGCTGCGGTACATCTCGGCCTTGGCGTCGACGAAGAGGTCGACGGCACGACGCCAGTCGGTGACGGCGTCGTCGGACACGGCCTCGCCGACCCGGACGGTCAGACGCTGGACGGAACGCAGGGCGAGGGCGTCGACGACCGCGATGCGGTCGGGGAAGTAGCGGTAGACCGTGCCGATCGAGGCACCTGCCCGCTCGGCGACCATGGCCGTGGTCAGACGCTCGTAGCCGATCTCGTCGATGATGGCCGCGGCCGCGTCGAGCAGCCCGGTGAGCCGCGCGGAACTGCGAGCCTGGACGGGCTCGTTCCTGAGCAGCGGTGAACCCCCGGGCAATGCGTCATTGACGTCGGTGACGAGCAACGTTTCTCCGTTTCGTGGCGATGCCTCGACGGGGTCGGGCACGGTGCGATGACGTCGGAAGGGGACCGAGGTGTCGGTCACCGGATGTCGGCGGCTGCCACCAGAATGGATCGCATGTGCGGACGATTCGTGATGGCACGCGCCTCGAGCGACCTGGTGGCCCTGTTCGACGTCGATGTATCAGGAGACACTCTCCCAGAGCCTTCCTGGAATATCGCTCCGACCCGGCCGGTGAGTCTGCTCGTCGACGCGGCTCCTCGGGGCGAGGACGCCGGCGGCCCGCCGGTCCGACGGCTCGCCGCGGCGCGGTGGGGTCTCGTGCCCGGTGGCTCAGCAGGGCCCGACTCCGGTCCCCCGCTGTTCAACGCACGGTCCGAGTCGGTCGCCGAGAAGCCGTCGTTCCGCGACGCCGTGGTCTCGCGCCGCGGCCTGGTCCCGGCCACGGGGTGGTACGAGTGGCAGACCCTGCCCGACGGCTCGAAGCGCCCCGTCCTCGTGCGGCTGCCCGACGACGAGGTGGTGCTGTTCGGCGCGCTCTACGAGTGGTGGCGAGACCCGTCGGCCGAGGTGGGCGCCCCGTCTCGGTGGCTGTTGTCGACGACCGTGTTGACCCGCGCCTCCTCGGGTCCGGTGTCCGAGGTGCACGACCGCATGCCGGTGCTCGTCGGCACCGACGTGATGGACGACTGGCTCGACCCCGAGACCGAGGGCGACGACGACCTGGTGCAGGGCATCGCCGGCCTCAGCGACGAGATCGCCGCGCGCCTGCTGCACCACGAGGTCGGCCCCGAGGTCGGCTCGTCGTCGGTCGACCACCCCGGTCTGCTGGCCCCCGTCGGCTGATCCGGTCCGTCGGCGGTCCGTCCGTCCGTCGGACGACCCATCGTGCGAGACTGACCGGATGCCCGACACCCGCAAGGCACCGCCCGCCGCCGTCGAGCCCTTCCTCCACCGAGCGGCCCGCATCGAGAACTCGGTCCACCGCTTCCGCGAGAAGCGAGCCCGACGCCGCGGCCTCCTGCCCACCGTCGTGCCGTACACCGGCTACGGCGCTCCCGGATGGGCGCGGGTGCTGTCCCGGGTCCTGCTCACCCGGACGGGCACACTGTCGGGCGTGGACCGCCTCAACGTCCGGGGGTGGCGCAGCTTCACCAGCGTGCCCGTCGAGAAGGCCCTGGTCGAGGTCTCGCTCGGCGGTCGCGTCCAACGCGTCCAGGCCGACCGCGGTGGCGTGCTCGACGCGCGCATCGCCGTCGACCTCGAACCCGGCTGGCACGTCGCGACCCTGAGCACCGAGGGGTCCGTGCCGGTCGAGGCGCCGATCTTCGTCATCGATCCGGAGGCGCGGTTCGGCATCGTCTCGGACATCGACGACACCGTGATGGTCACCTCGTTGCCCCGGCCGCTGCTCGCGGCCTGGAACACCTTCGTGCTCAACGAGCACGCCCGGCGCCCGGTGCCCGGCATGGCCGTGCTCTACGAGCGCCTGAACGCGGCGAACCCCGGGTGCCCCGTCATCTACCTCTCGACGGGCGCCTGGAACGTGGCGCCGACGCTGTCCCGCTTCCTGTCCCGCAACCTGTACCCGAGCGGCGCACTCCTGTTGACCGACTGGGGCCCCACCCACGACCGGATCTTCCGCAGCGGTCGCCTGCACAAACAGGAGTCCCTGCGCCGCCTCGCCGACGAGTTCCCCGAGCTCAAGTGGCTGCTCGTCGGCGACGACGGGCAGCACGACGAAGAGCTGTACGGCACGTTCCTGCACGACCACCCCGAGAACGTGGCCGCCGTGGCGATCCGTCAGCTGTCGCCGAGCGAGGCCGTGCTGGCCGGTGGACGGTCGCGGTCGGAACACGCCGAGGGCAGCGACGTCGTCTGGGTGTCGGCACCCGACGGCGCCGGCCTGTGGGAACAACTCCTCGACAACGGCGTGATCGACTGACCCTGGTAGCTCGTG
>Ga0308161_1005531_pt1 | contig 11050 bp, 9 predicted proteins | sample PhyFR2_FD_201034 | JGI IMG/M metagenome (GOLD analysis project Ga0308161, IMG submission 201034) | Phyllosphere microbial communities from UC Gill Tract Community Farm, Albany, California, United States - DLSLF.R2 | ecosystem: Host-associated > Plants > Phyllosphere > Unclassified | place: USA...
TTTCGGCCGCGAATTCGCACAGCAGGCGTACCGACTCGGCGCCCTGCGCCATGGTGCGCTCGAAGTGGGGAATGCCGCCGACCACGTCCACGCCCATGCCGATCGCGCGCTTCAGGTTGTCGAAGGCCCCTAGGCTGCGCAACAGGCCGTCCTGGGGAAAGGCGACCAGCTGCAAATCGATGTAGGGCGCGACGCGGCGCTTCACTTCCAGCAAGGCCTCGACCGCCAGCAGGCGTTCGTCGCAGACGTCGACGTGGGTGCGGATCGCCAGCAGCCCGCGCGCCACGGCCCAGTCGGAATACTGCATCGCGCGCTCGACCAGGGCGTCCTGGACCAGTTGCGGCTTGAGTTCGCCCCACAGCGCGATGCCTTCCAGCAGCGTACCGGACGCATTAACGCGCGGCATGCCATAGCTGAGCGTTGAATCCATGTGGAAATGGGCGTCGACAAAAGGCGGGCTGAGCAGGTCGCCGCCGGCATCGATCTCGCGCGCGCCCTGCACGCCCAGCGCCGGACCGACGGCAGCGATGCGGCCGTCCTGCACGGCGATATCGATGCCGGTGCGTCCGTCCGGCAGGCTGGCATTGCGCACAACAAGGTCCATGGCCACTCCTCAGTCTGGTCGAAATCATTGTAGCCATTTCCCTGCTCATGCAAAGGACATTAGCGTGTCACTTTGTAACAGTGCTGCAGCGCAAGATTGTATGGATACGACAACGCGCGGGCCGAGGCAGATTGTGCTTTCCAACACTCTGCAACAGGTCTACACTGAATGGATGTTGCAGTGCGCCATAACCGAACGATAAGGAATACCGATGACTTCACTTCCAGAACAGTTCCAAGCAGCACGCCAGACCCAGATCGACCGCCAGTTCGCCTTCCTGCGCAGCCTGGGCGACGGGGTACTCGACCGTACCAGCCGCGTCTTCGCCCTGAATCTCGACCTGTCGCGCGCCACCGCCGAGCATTCCTCGAACACCATGCGCCAGTTGCTGTCCCTGCGCGACCCGCGCGACCTCCTGACCATCGGCGCCCAGTCGCAGCGCCAGTTGCGCACCCTGTTCGACTACGGCCACGAGCTGTTCAACATCGCCGCCGGCCTGCGCGGCGCGGCCTTGCAAACGTATTCGGTGGAAGCGGCGGCGAGCGCGCCGGCACTGGCTGCGCCGATTGAATTTGCCGGATCGACGGCTGAGCCGCTCGCTGAAGCGGTCACTGAACCGGTGGCGGAAAGCGTGCAGGAGACCGTGGCGGCAAGCGAGACGGTCGGAGAGGCCGCAGCTGAAACCCTGGTCCAGCCGGGGACAGTATCGGAAGACGTGTCGGCTACCGCTTCAGATACCGGCGCTGCGCCCATCTCGGTGTCCGCCGCCGACGTCGTCCTCGTCCCCAGCGCCGTGTCCGACATCGCCCCGCCGGTCGAGCCAACCTTGATCGCCAAGGCCACTAGCGACATCCTCGACGTCCCGCTGGCGCCGCCGCACCCGGTTGCCGCCAGCGTGCCGGTCGACGTCGACGTCGAGATCGAGCTGCCGAAGGTGGAGCCGTTCGATGCCTCGCCGCCTATCGTCGCGCCATCGAACGGCGCGCCGAAGGTCACCGAGATCCGCAGCGGCCGTGGCCGCAAAAAGGGTTCCGGCGGTAACTGAAAGCCGGCAGCTATCAGCAGTTTGGCGCCGGATACACCCACTGATTGGTAAAACCGTCGAAACGGGGCTGTACCTGGACCTGCATGCGGCAACCGTTTTCATACGTGATGACACAGGCGCCATTGGTGCATTGCGATTCGCAGCGCAAATGTGCAGTGGTGGGACGGCAGTTTCCTGGTTTTGCCGTCAGCGCGGGAGCGGGCGCCTGGGCAGTCTGGATGCGGCCCGGAATGACACCCCAGCGGGTAATGGCGCAGTTCTTGCCGCCTTTCCTGCTGCATCCCGCCAATGCCGTTTTGTCGGCCTGATCGCTGGCCTCGATCCCGTATGCGAGATAGCCATAGGTTTGGCCGTTCCCATCCTTTTCCGCTTCGGCATAGGAATAGAAGCCAGGGTTGGTCATGACCTCGATCTTGCACGCTGCGCCACAGGCCGCACGTGCCTTGCGTTTTGCGTCGGCTGCGCTATCCCTGCTGAATGTGAAGTTGACGTTACCATCGTCGATCGTTTCCGCGATTGCCTTCATGCGCCATAACGCACAATCTTTTTTCGACGCACTTTCATTACACATTTTCATGGCCGTGCGGTCCGCCTCTTTTTGCGTAGGACGGACAGCCCAGGCCCACTTGTCCTCCTCCGTGTCCGAGACCGCGACGGCCCCATAGCCTGCCATCGCCGAGTGCGGCAGCATGAAGGTAAAGAAGAGCAAGGCGATGGCCTGCAGCGTAAGTCGTTTCATTTGAACTCCCGTTGTTGTTGATCGATACGTGATGCGCTCGCATGCGCGCATTGCCACGATTTTTTATCTGGCGAAATGCCGTGCCTGCATCATTCGACGAACAGGTGCGTGCGGCAGCTGCTGCAATCGCTCCACGTCGCATTCGAGGCATAGGCCCCGCGCCGGAAAATGCCGCGCCGCCCGCAATGCACGCAGCGGTGCCTGCCCGCGGCATCCGTCGAACCCGGCAAGCTGCGGTACTCGGCCTCGCTGACGCTGCCGACGCCGTCATAGCACTGGTTAATGAGGAGCAGCGTGACCAGCAGGGAGATGGCGCACGGCACCCAGCCTTCGGCAACCGCGCAGTACAGGGCGAGCGGCACGGCGAACAGCAAGATGAAGACGGATTGCGCCTTGGCCGAGGCCATGCGGCGCGCGCGGAACGCTGCCAGCCCGGCTTCCACGCTCGGGTAAGGCAGGGCCGCGGCCGGCGCCGGCGAACCGGGCTGGCCTGGGCGGAGAGGCGCCGCGCTGCCTTGCGCAGGCGCCGCCGTGCGCGCAGTCCGGGAAGCGATCCACAGCGCCGCCCCCGCCGTGAGCGCCACGCAGCACAGGACCAGGCCACCCCAGTATGCCGTGCCGTCCCACGATCCCGGCAGCAGGGTCCGCGCGGCGGTGGCCAGCATGACGAGGCCCAGCAGCAGCACGCATGCCGCGAACGGCCAGGCCACCACCTTGCGCAGCGTCGACGCTGGACCGGCGGCCAGGCGCCGCATGGATTTCAGGCCCAGTGCGGCCAACACCAGCCCGGCCGCCATCGCGGCCAATGCAACAATAATGAGAGATGACATGATGACTCCAAAAAGATAGGATGCCGGGCCGGCGGCGCCGGCCGCCTTGCCCCGACAGCAGCGATGGGATGCATTATCCGCATCGCGCCCCCCCGCGAACCGCGACCATTCGCGTGCCGCTTGTCGAATTTTCCCTATCGAAGTACGGCCATTCCAGCGCCGGCGGTGCTCAGCGCGCACCGGTGACGACGAACGCGGCCCAGTAGAAGGGATGCGCCTGGCGCTGCCGGATGCGCAGCTTGGCGCTCCTGAGTGCCGCCGGCTTGGCCGCGCCTGCCGCCAGTGCATCGTAGAAGTCGCTCATCATCGTGCGCGTTTCCAGGTCGGGCACCGCCCACAACGAGGTGACCATGCTGCGGGCCCCGGCGATTTCGAGCGCCTGGCGCAGGCTGTCGACGCCTTCGCCGGCACGAACCGCGCCGACCGACGTGTCGCAGGCCGACAGCACGGCGAGTTCGGTGCCTGCCAGGTCGGCCTGGCGCAACTGGGTTGCGTAAAGGATGCCTGTGGCATCGCGGTTGGCGCCGGCCAGGGCCAGCCCGCTGCTGCGCCCGGATACATTGCTGTCGACGATGTAGCGCTGGCCATCGTTTCCATCGACCTCCTCACGCAACGCGCCCGCTTCCTCGTCGAAGAAACCATGCGTGACGACATGCAGGTAACGCGGCGAGTGCAGCCCCATCAGGGCCTCCACGCTTGCCGCCGCACCGGTGTGGAGCGTCACCTCGCCGTTCGTGCGGCGCAAGGCCGCGGCCACCGCGCCGCCCTCGCCCGCCGCCTGGGGCAGGCGCGCAAAGCGCCGCCCGCCGGAGACGGCGCCGCGCCCCGGCGCGCCGGCTGCCGCCGCGGCGTCCTGCAGGTCGTAAGCCGGATCGGCCAGCACGACCGATTTGCCGGAATGCGCCGGCGCCGCGCCGTCCTGCAGCAGGGTCCGGGCAGAGCTGACGTAGCGCCATTCGCTGTCGTCGATCAGGTAGCGGCCACGGCCGTCTGCCAGGGCTTCGAGGGGCAGCAGCGCGACGCCGCCGTCGAGATCGGCCACATGGCTGCCGCGCACGCCGCGCGCGCCGAACAGGGGTTTGAGCAGCGCATCGTGGACCGCCCGCGCAGACGCCGGAACCGCCGTTGCGGCGCCCTTGCCCGGCGGGTGCGCCAGGTCGGCACGCAGGCGCCCGGCAAGCGAGTCGAGCGCGGCCGTCGTGCCGAGATCGGCAACCCGGACCTGGCCGCCGCCGGCCCGGGCGCCCAGGTAATGCCGTGCGCCGAACCGCTGGCTGGCGAAGTCGAAACGGGTATACGCCGATATCGAAACCAGGGTCTCGCCGCCCAGGCGCTGCTCGACCTGCGCCAGGAAGCGCGCCCCGTCCTCGAACGCCAGCGGCGGCAAGGACCTGGCGATCCTGGCCTGCAGCGCCTGGGCCAGCTGGCCGCGCTGCGCAAGGTGCGCGGCGCCGCCGGACAGGTCCACTTTCTCCATGGCCGCCGCCAGGCTGCGCACTTCCGGATCGGCCGACAGCCCGATGGCACGCGCACGGCGCGCCATGAAGTCGCTCTGCAGCCCCTTGCTTTGCAAAAGGTCGCCCAGCGTGCCGCGCCAGCGCTGTGCATCGTCGCCCTGGGCCAGGCGCAGCGACACGACGAGATCGAGGATCTGGCGCCGCATCGCGAACGAACCTGCCAGCAGCTCCGGCGGCAGCTGGGTCGCGGCGGCGGCCAGCCGGGCGGCGTTCAGGCGCAGCGCATGCGCGAAGGCCTCGTGGGCAAGTCCTGCCTCGTCCACCCCGGCGAGATAGGCGCCGAAGCGTGCGTATTGCCTTTCCAGCAAGGCCGATGGCCCCACGCCGCCGGTATCGACGCGCGCCGTGCGCGCCGCATAATCGCCGAAACTGCCCTGGTAGAGGCGCCTGAGCGCGGCGGCGTCGCGCCGGCCGTGGTACAGGCGCGCCAGGTCGGTCAGCGGCCCCTCCACGGCCAGTACCCCGCCCTGTCCGGCCGCGGGTTCCCTGCCCACGGCGCCGAGTTCGCCGTTCGCATGCATGATGGCGCGCTCGCCCGCCATGCCCGCCAGCATTTCTTCGACGCGCCCGAAGGCGGCGCCCAAGGTCGCCTGTGCTTCGAGGTAGCCATGCGCGCCAGGCGCGCCGCCCCCACGCGCGCCTGCCGCGCCGCCCGTCCCCGCACCGGCGATCGCGGGGTCTTCGGCGATTGCCCGCAGCAGGTTCGCTTCCGCCAGGCCGGTATCTCCGGCTTCGAGCGCCGCCCTGCCCAGTCCTGCATGCGCCTGGAAGCGCAGCGCGCGCAGGAACGGCGTTGCGCTGTCCGGCGCATCCAGCATCGCCTGCCAGGTCGCGATCGCGCCGGCAAAGTCGCCGGTCCTGGACTGGAGCCTGGCGACCCTCGCGTATTGGTTCCATTGCCTGCCGACCGCCCCGCCCGTCATCGCCCTTCCCGCCGCCAGTGCCTCCCGGTACAGGGCGAGCGCCCGCGCATCGTTTCCGGCGCGTTCGTGCAGCTGCGCCGCCATCGTCGCCGATTGCACCAGCAAGCCGGCGGCGGGCGAACGCGGCGACTGCGCCGCAGCCAGGCGGTCCTGCTCTACCTGGGACTCGGCCAGCAGCAGCGCCTCGGGGAGCCGGCCGGAACCGGCCTGGCGCGTGATGGCCGCCAGCGCTTCCACCCGGCGCTGGCCTCCTTGCACCTCCCCTGCCGGGCCGACAGGCGGCAGCATGCGGCGCAGCAGGTCGAACTGCGCATGGGCCGGCGCGGCGGCGGCAAATCCAAGGGCCAGGCTGGCCAGCAGGTGCGTACGAATGGAGGATCTCAATTGACGGGACTCGTTTCTGAAAGTTCGGGAGCGACATGGAGCGCAAGCGCGCGCACCCCAAGGCTGCGCAGGTAGAGCGCATACAGGACACGCGCCGACAGCGGCGCATCCGGCGGCGGACACAGGGCGGCAAGTTCGGCGTCTTCGGCTGCGCCCAGCGCCAGCACCGGCGCCGTCTCGACCCGCACCGTGCCGTCGCGCTCGAACCATTCCAGTTCGCGCAGGTAGCGCCGTCCCGGCTCGAGACGGACCGTGTCCGGCAGGGCCAGCTCGGTTTGCGCCAGCCGGGTTTCGAACATGGGCTGTCCGGACTCGCCACGCAGCCGGAAAGTCCAGTGTCCGCGGTGCGGCCGGACGCGCCAGCGAAACAGCGGCTTCGCCGGCGCAATGCGCTCGACGCCGTCCGCGGCGCCCGCCGCGTCGCCGGCCCTCCCGCGCACGATGGCGCCGGCCAGCACCTGGCTGCGGCGCTGCAGCGCCTGGCCGATGGCCGGATCGGCCGCGTCCGGGCGCAGGGCGGCGCCGCTTCCCTCGCGCGCCAGCCCGTCGGCGTCCACCCTGAAACGGCCCGGCCCGGCCAGCGTCCACTGCCGGGATTGCGCCTGCAGGAACACGACCAGGCTGGCGCCGGCGGCGAGCTCGATCGCGTCGCCGCTGGCAAGGCGGTCGAGCAATGCCAGCGGCCGCGACGCCGATTGCACCTGGCCGCCGACCTGGGTGACGATGAGCTCTACCCGTGCCTGGGCAAGGAGCGTGACGCAGGCCAGTGCGATGCCGGCCAGCCAGTGCCTACGCATGGTCTTCCCCCGTTTCCTGGTAAGCGGCCAGCACCATGCTGCCGTGTTTCTCGATGTTGGCCTCGATGCGCCTGAAGCGGTCGCGCTGGGCTGGAGGCAGGTCCGCCAGCACGAATGCGGCGTCATCGACCAGGAGCGCGTGCCGCACCTGCTTGCTGTATTGCTGGATATGCGCCGCCAGCGTGGTGGCGGCGCCGGTGGCCGTGTAGTCGTGGCGCTGGGCGGAGCCGACATTGCCGAGTACCGCGTCGCCATGGGCAACGCCGATGCCGACCCGGATTGGCGCGGTCCCTTCGCGCGCCAGTTCCCTGTTCAGCCCTGCCAGCGCATCGAGCATGTCGAGGGCGGCGAGGATGGCGTCGCGCGCCGGATTGGCGCTCGGTTGCGGGGCGCCGAAAAAGACCATGATCCCGTCGCCGCTGAATTTGTCGATCGTGCCGTCGTGACGGTGCAGCGCCGCACTGATGACGGTGTAATAGCGGTTCAGGAAGGCGATCACCTCCTCCGGCGCCGTGGCCGCGCAAAACGCCGTGAAGCCGCGGATATCGGCAAACAGGAAGGCCAGCTGCTGGCGCTTGCCGGCAAGCCCGTCCTTCAGGGCGCCGCTGAGGATGGTGTCGAGGATGGCCGGGCTGACGTAGCCCGAAAAGATGGCGCGTACGCGCTGCCGCTCGGCCAGTTCGCGCCGGTAGGCCTGCACGCCGAGGAAGGCCATCGCGCAGGCCAGCGACAGCAGCGGCGCCGCAACCGGCGCGAAGATGCCGGCCGCCAGCAGGCAGACGCTCGCGCCAAGGACACCGCCTCCCATCAGGACCGCGGCGGCACATGCGCGGCGTGGACGCAGGCGCCAGTGCCAGAGCACGAAGAGCGCCAGCAGCGCCGCGCAATCGGCCACCCACGGCTGCGCGGAGATCATCCTTCCCTGCATCAGGCTGCGCAATGCCTGGGCCTGGAACACCACGCCGGCGTTGTCGGTCCCGGCTTCCCATGCGGCCAGTCCGAGCGGCAGGCGCTGCCGGTCCTGGTCCGGCAGTATGGCGCCGAGCAGGACCAGCTTGCCGGCGAAGTGGCGGCGCAAGGCTGCATCGTCGCCCGCCCTGGCCAGCGCAACGACCGTGTGCAGCGGCACGTAGCCGAAAGGCGCGCCAATGGAAAAATCGACGATGCCGGGTTCCGCCTGCTGCCCGAGGCTGGCGGCCAGCCGCGGCGCCAGCAGCAGATCGCTGCGCAGCTCGCGGCTGCCGGCGCTGCCGGTGCGGCGCAGGACGCCGTCGCGGTCGGCGGGCACCAGCAGCAGGCCAAGGCCGCCGGTTCCCGCCATTGCGGCATACAGGCCGGCTGCGTCGCCGCGCGGGCTGCCGGCGCCGGCGTGGCCGAGCACGAGCGGCGCGGCGGCGCGCAGCCGGCCGATGGCCAGGGCCAGGCGCTGCGCGGCGCCCGGCACCAGATGGGCGAACGAAGCGGCAGGGAAGACCAGGTCGACGCCGACCCCGGTTGCCCCGCCGCGGCGCAGGCCGTCCAGGCCCAGGGCAAACTCGTCGAGCATGAGCGCGAAAGGCTTGCCGCTGGCGTCGATCGAGGCCTGGTCGACGCCGACAATGGCGACCTCGGCCCGGGCTGCTTCCGGCTTCACCTCCGGCTGCACCTGCCGCAGCAGGCGGAACGACACATCCAGCCACTGCAGCTGCAGGCGCTCGGCCGGCGCCCAGCGGGCAAGGGCCATGCAGGCGCAGGCGATGACAAGGGGAGCCAGCCAGCGCGCCGCCGATGAGCGCGCCCTGCCGGCTACCATTTCGCCGGCAGGGGCCGCAACAGCGTGATCCGCCTGGCCTCGTGGCGCAGGTATTCGCCCTTGACCAGTTCCTTGAAGAGCTTCGACACCATGTCGCGCGAGGCGCCGATGCGGTCGGCGATGTCCTGCTGGCTGAGCGGCTCGGGCACGATGCGCACGCCGTCCCGCGCCACTGCCAGGTCGTCGAGCAGGGCGGCCAGGCGCTGGTAGGCCGTCTGCAGCGCAAGGCGCCGCGCGAAGATGGTGGTCTGGCGGCTGCGCGCGATCAGTGTCTTGATGAGTTCCATCGCAAAGTCCGGGTCGGCGGCGATCCTGTCCCGCATTGCCGAGATCGGCACGACCGCGCACTGGACATCGGTGACGGCTTCGGCCGATGCGCTGCGCGGCTGTCCATCGAGGGCCATTTCGCCAAGAATCGCGCCGTCTTCCAGCATCCCGAAGACGAATTCCTTGCCGTCCATGTCGCTGGTGAACACCTTGACCCGGCCGGACAGGATCACGTAGATCGAGGTTCCGACCTCGCCTTCGGTAATGAAACGCGTGCGTTTCGCAAACCTGCGCACGACGCCGGCGGCGGCGAGCTGGCGCATCGCCAGGGGCAGGTGTTCGTTAGTGCTGGGGAAAGTCATGGGTGGCCCTGTGAATTCAAACTTAATTATATTTCACGTATTTCCAGACTGCAATTTTCAAGTTTTTGCCAGCGAATATTCGACAAGTGCGGCCCCGCCCCGTCACGGGTCAGGCAAAGGCTTTCCTCCCAGAATGGCGGTACGCCCTGGCTGCAGCGCCCGGCCACGCCAACCTACCGAACCGAGGAAAACGAATGAACACCTTTTCGCCCCAGCGCATCTTGTTGCCCGCCCTTCTCACCCTGCCGCTCGCACTGGGCCTTGCCGGCTGCGGCGCCGGAGCCCAGGATGGCCCCCAATCCGTTCCCGCACTGGAGACCGGCGCCGATAGCCCGGGCCTGGTGGACTACTGCCGAATCGATACCTCGCGCCCCGGCGGTGGCACGGACCCAAGGAATGGCTGGGTCAACGGCACCGAATGGCTCGGCGGCGGCGACGTCAACCAGGCGGCCACCCTGGTCTCGCACGACGGCAGCGACACCCTGTGGGATACGCAGGTCATCTTGCGGGTGCCGCTGTTCGATGCGCGCACCATGCCGGCTCAATCGGCGTCGCCGCCCCAGTTCAGCCAGACCCTGGCGATGGGCACGACCTTCGCCACCCTGCTCCCGAAAGGGGCGCTCGGCTGCGTGACCCAACTGACGAAGTTCCGCTACACGCCGCCGCCCAACCTGAACGCTGTTCCCGGATGGGCCAATTCCGGCCTGGAGCTTGCCTGGCAGCCGTATTCGTTCAGCTGGAAGAGCTACTGGGATCCTGTCTTGCCGACCGGCGGCCTGCCCGGCGTGCCGGTCGACGGTTTCGAGTTCATCGCCAACTTCACCCCACGCCAGGGCCAGGCTGTCTTCAACCTCGACAAGACGAGATTTGCCACGACGCAAGGCCTGTCGGTCTGCTTCCTGGCGCCCGGGACAGCCACCTGGGACTGCGGCACGCCTGCCTTGTCGGACCTCGGTACTGTCTGGCAGCTCACCAGAAACGGCATGAAGCCCGGCGCCTATTTACTGGTAGCGACCGCGCAGTGACACGCCGGTCACCGCAGCTTTTGCTTGCATCGCCAGGTAAATATTTCTAAAATTCAACTTTCCACGAGGCCAATATGAACAAGCTTTTCCGCACCCTTTGCATCGCCGCCCTCGCGGCTCCCCTGGCAAGCCCGGCAGCGAATGTCACCAGCGATACCTGGACCCTCGTTCACACCGACGAGAGCGGAAGAAAATATTTCATCATCGAGAAGACCGCCTTTACCCGTGGTGAACTCAGGAAAATCGACTTCCAGGTGGAGCACCCGAACCTGGTTCCGCTGGAAGCCTTCATCCGTCGTGACAAAAGCCTGAAACACGTCAAGACCTTCACGTATGGCGCCTGGTTCGACTGCAAGAAGCACATGGTGCGGATGTTTGACTTCGCTGCGTACGACAAGGACGATCGCTGGGTCGACAGCTACCGCTCCGACAAGCAAGAAATGGGGCCGGTCGGCAAATCGGGACTCGCCTATCCAGCCATGGTGGCTGGCTGCGCGCTCACCATCCCGCCCGAGCGCCAGAACAACTAATCATCTCCTCCGGCAAATACCCAGGCGCGCTGCGCCGCTCCGGCAAAGAAAGTAAACTAGCGGGCTTCGGCCCGCTTTCTTTTTCGCGGGCGGCAAAGCAAGGAATTCCCATGAGTTTAGCGAGTCTGGTGACCGGTTTCGTACGGCGCCACTGGAAGGCCTACGCGGCTTCCGCGGTGATGCTGGTCGGCGTCGCGGTGTGCAGCATCCTGGTGCCGCGCAAGGTCGGCGCCAT
>Ga0308161_1005533_pt1 | contig 11049 bp, 8 predicted proteins | sample PhyFR2_FD_201034 | JGI IMG/M metagenome (GOLD analysis project Ga0308161, IMG submission 201034) | Phyllosphere microbial communities from UC Gill Tract Community Farm, Albany, California, United States - DLSLF.R2 | ecosystem: Host-associated > Plants > Phyllosphere > Unclassified | place: USA...
TCGATCTGGGGCAGCCAGCTTCCCGGGTTACTGATGATGCGCAGCCCATCCAGATAGTAATCGGCGTCGACACCGCGTATGCGGGTCATGTCGAGATAGTCACCAAAACCGCCATAGCGTTCACTGGCCGCGCCAGCGGTATAACGCAGCGCAGCACTACTGGATGACGGCTGCATTATCTCCATCTGCCTGCGGGTCACCACAGACACGGACTGCGGGATCTCCAGCACCGGGGTGCGGGTCTTCGTCCCGACCCCGGACTCTTCCGCGACATAACCGTTTTCCGGGCCTTCCGTTCTGTCCGGAGCGGCTGCCGTCACCGTCAGCGTTGTCGGTTCAGCCGCGCTGTCGCTCTTTTTCCTGTCTGCCGTTCCCTCAGCGGCGGAGGCGGGGGCGGTCAGGTAAAGAGAGAGCATCAGCGACAGGGTTAACCTGTTCAGTACAGACGGCAGCAAGGGCAGGGGTAAAACGCGTACAGCGACAGCGTGATTTATCAGCATAAAGAGTCCTGGAACGAGCGAAATGTGGGGGGCTGTGCGCACATGCTTGCTATTAACGTGATGAAAATAATCACTTTCTATAAAGTTTCTTAACGCCTGTAAATGCGAATGATAATTATAATGAAGGCATATTATACATTGACCGTCAGTCGGTCAATGATATGATGGCTTATCCTATCGCCAGCCGACAGACCTTGCTCTATGCCAGCACCTTTAGTTTCAGCCAGACAAAAAGCAGCCAGCCATTCCGGCCCGGACTCGGTAACCCGTCGCTCGCTGCTCTGTGGCTTGCTGGCGGCAGGAGTATTGATCACCACGCAGCCGCTGGCCGCCATGGGCAGGGCAAAAACCCTGACCGATATCGCCGGACGCAGCGTGACCCTGCGCCACCCGGTCAGCCGGATCCTGTTGGGTGACGGTACGCTGGCCTATGCGCTGGCGCTGCTGCGCCCGGAAGATCCCTTCCGTGGCGTGGTCGCCTGGGGAGATAACTTTCGCGCTGCCGATCTCGACGGATACCGGGCTTATCAGCAACGCTTTCCGCAAATCGACCGCATACCGCGTTTTTCCGGTAAAACCGTCGATGCCATTGGCGGAGAACAGGCCATTGCGTTGCAGCCCGATATTGTGGTGCTGAACCTGAGTTCGATGACCGCAGCGACCGCCTCAGGACTGCTGCCCCTGCTGAAGCAGGCGGGTATCCCGGTGCTGTTCGTGGATTTTCGTACCAGAATGTTTGCCAACGCGGTGCGCAGCATGCAAATTCTCGGCGAGCTGTTTGGACGGGAGGCGCGGGCAGCCCGTTTCCTGGACTTTCGCCAGCAGCAGATCGACCGGGTGACCGGCCCGCTGAAGCAGGTCAGGACGCGACCGCTGGTGATGGTTGAACGTGCTGCGGGGCTGTATGACGACTGCTGTCTGACCTACGGTGACGGCAACTTTGGCGAGCTGGTGGCGGTGGCCGGAGGGGAGAATCTGGGGACACGACTGCTGCAGGGAACCTTCGGCACACTCAGTCAGGAAAAGGTCATTACGTCCGATCCCGACATGGTCCTGGTCACCGGGGCGAACTGGTCGCTCTATTCCCCCGGGGGGAACTGGGTCAATCTGGGGCCAGGGGCTGACCCCGCTGAAGGTCGCGCCCGTCTGCAGCGGCTGATGCAGCGGCCTGCCTACCGCACGCTGCGCGCTGTCAGAGAACAACAGGTTTATGCCATCTGGCATCCCTTTTACGACAATCCCTACTATTTTATCGCCCTGCAGCGCGTGGCGAAATGGCTGCATCCCGATCTGTTTTCTTCACTCGACCCCGAAGCGACGTTCCGCGAACTGCACGAGCGTTTTCTCCCTGTCCCGTACCAGCCCGGTTACTGGCTCAGCCTGAAGGAGGCCACCTGATGACCCGCACTTCTCAACTTATCCTGCTGGCAATGCCCAGCATCCATGCCGGCGCATGGCGTTATCCTGGCGCTGTCGCCGATTTTCAGTGCCGCTTTGAGCAGATGAAGTGGTTTGCACAGACCCTGGAGCAGGGACGGTTCGACGGTCTGTTTCTGCCCGATACGCTGGCGTTACGTGCAGTTGGCCCGGCGGCGCTGGCTCGCGGGCACAGCACGGTGACGCTGGATCCGCTGACGCTGCTGCCTGCGCTGGCTGCTGTTACCCGGCACCTCGGGCTGATTGGCACGGCGAGTACCACTTATAACGATCCCTATATGCTGGCACGCCGTCTGGCATCCCTTGACCACATCAGCGCAGGCCGCGCCGGGTGGAATCTGGTGACCTCCAGCAATGCCAGCGAAGCCGGTAATTTCGGCCAGAAAACGCATATGGAGCACAGCCAGCGCTATGCGCGGGCGCGGGAGTTTACGGCGGTGATGAACGGTCTGTGGGACAGCTGGGAGCAGGATGCGTTTTGCCGTGATGCTGACAGCGGCGTATTTCTGCAGGTTGAAAAAATGCACCGGCTCGACCATCACGGGGACTATTTTTCGGTGCAGGGCCCGCTGAATATTGAACGCTCTCCCCAGGGGCGGCCGGTTATCGTGCAGGCCGGGGCGTCAGAAGCCGGCAGGCAGGTTGCGGCCGAAACCGCCGAAGTGATATTTACCTACCAGACTGACCTGGATTCCGCCCGTGAGTTTTATGACGATATGCAGGGCCGGGCGCAGGCTGCCGGCCGCCGTAAACCGCTGAAAATCATTCCTGCTGTCTTTGTGGTTCTCGGCGCGACCGAAGAAGAGGCCCGTCAGAAACGTGCCATGCTGGACAGCCTGGTGGACGAGCAGAGCAGTCTTGCCACTCTCTCGGTGGCGCTCGGGCACGATATATCAGCGTATGATATCCACGGCCCGTTGCCGGAAATCCCCGCCAGTAATGCCAGTAAAAGCGGGCGCGAGCGGGTGGTGCAACTGGCGCGACGGGAAAACCTCACTATTCTGGCGCTGGCACGACGCATCTGCGGTTATCAGGGGCTGGAAATGGTGGGGACGGCCTCCAGCGTGGCAGAGACAATGCAGCAGTGGTCAGAGCAGGGCGCGGCCGACGGTTTTAACGTGATGTTCTCGCATTTCCCGGGTGGGGTCAGCGAATTTGTCAGTCAGGTGATCCCGGCGTTACAGCATCGTGGTCTGCTGCGGAAACACTATACGGCGTCGACGCTGCGGGGGAATCTGGGGTTGTAACCGCGTTCGGGGCGGCGGTTTGCCCGCCCCGTAAAGTGGCGCTTCGCTAAAAAAATATCACCGGTATGCTGCGTTGTTTTTCATTGACCGTCGGTCAGTCAATTGCTACGGTTACGATAACCAGCCCATCATATAAGGGATTTTTATGCGTCTCAGCCGTCATCACGCCGCACTCGCTGCGGCTTATCTTGGTACTTTTCTTGCCTCGCTGGATATCAGCATCGTCAACGTTGCCCTGCCGACCATGCAGAGTGCACTGCGAACGGACATTGCCGGATTACAGTGGGTGGTTAATGCCTACGCCGTCTGTCTGTCTGCTTTTATGCTGTCCGCCGGACCGCTTGCGGATCGTTACGGACATAAACGCGCCTGGGTGAGTGGCGTAGTGCTGTTCACCTGCGGGTCATTACTGTGCGGTATCGCCCCTGACCTGGCGGTGCTGCTGACCGGGCGGGCCATTCAGGGGGTATCGGCAGCGTTACTGATTTCCGGGGCCATGCCGATTCTGACCCATGCTTTTCCCGATCCCCGCCAGCGGGCTCATGCTATCGGGGGCTGGTCAGCGTTCAGCGCGCTGGCGCTGATCCTCGGGCCGCTGCTCGGCGGCGTACTGCTGCAGTGGCTGGGCTGGCAGAGTATTTTTCTGGTGAATATCCCCCTGTGCCTGGTGGCTGTCGCTGCAGGGCTGTGGGGCATACCGGAGCGTAAATTTCCTGACCATGCGGCGCTGGACACCGCCGGGCAGCTGTTGGGCATTTTATCACTGGGGGCGCTGGCCTGGGGGATGATTGAGGCGGGTAAATACGGCTTTAGCGGCCGCCTTCCCCTGATGATCCTCGCTGTTGCTGCGGTGGGTTTTATCCTGTTTGCGCTGGTCGAGAAACGGACGCCACGACCGTTACTGCCGCTGGCACTGCTGCGCGAGCCAGCGTTTGTCTGCGTCAATCTGGCCTCCTTTATTCTCGGGTTTTCTTATTACAGCTGCCTGTTCTTTTTTTCGATTTTTCTGCAGCAGATTCAGGGCTGGGCCCCGGCGGAAGCCGGGCTGCGTATGCTGCCGCTGTTCGCCGTCACCGGACTGGTCTCGCTGCTGTTTGGCCGAATCAGTGCCCGCCTGCCGATGCGCGGACTGATGGTCGCCGGTTATGGCATCGCCGGCCTGTCGATGGTGGTGATGGCACTGCTGCATGCGCAGTCTGCTTACTGGCTGGTCGGGACGCTGTTCGCGCTGCTGGGGGCCGGTGCCGGACTGGCGGTGCCGGGGATCGGTATGCTGGTGATGGGCATGGCGCCCACTGAACAGGCCGGATCCGTTTCAGCGATGATGAATGCGCTGCGTCAGGCGGGAATGACCATTGGCATTGCCTTACTCGGCACGCTGATGAGTGGACAGGCGATACGCACGCTGACGGCTTCGCTGAACGGCAGCGGCATTGATGATGCGGCACAGATTGCGCATCAGGCTGTCACGCGTCATCTGACCTCCCCGGCGGTGACGGACTTCAGCGCCCGCTATACGACGGCGATGGAAAGCGGGTTTCATCTCGCCATGCTCTGTGCCGGTGCGGCCTGCTTTGTGGCGATGGCGTTACTGTTTCGCCTGCAGCCCGTCACGGAGGGCAGGGCATCAATTTCGCGTGACAGCGCATAGTGCGTACCCGATGAGCGTCAGTGGCGTGTAAGCTGGTACTTTCATTCGCTGGCATCAGCCAGAAACAGATCTATCAGGAGAAGATGATGAAAGCAGCAGTGATTAATACCCCCTTTAAACTCGACAGCGTAACGCTCACCGAACGCAAGGATCCGGGACAGCCGGGCAAAGGAGAGATCAGAGTGGCAATTAAAGCCAGCTCGCTCAATTTCCATGATCTGATGGTGGCCACAGGCGGCATGGCCGTTGACGATGGCCGTATCCTGCTGTCTGACGGTGCCGGTATTGTTGAGGCGGTAGGCGAAGGCGTAACCGATTTCCGCGTGGGTGATGCCGTGGTTTCCACCTTCTTCCCGGTATGGGCGGCAGGTAAAGCGACCCCGGCCGTGGGCGGATTTGCCCATACGCCTGGCGATGGCGTCGATGGCCTGGCCTGTGAAAGTGTTGTGCGCGCGGAAAGCGCCTTTACCCACGCACCGGCAGGCTGGTCGCACGTGGAAGCCGCCACCATCACCACCTCCGGCCTGACCGCGTGGCGGGCCTTAGTGGTCAATGGCCGCTTAAAAGCGGGTGAAACCGTACTGGTGCAGGGCACCGGCGGGGTTTCCATTGCCGCGCTGCAGCTGGCCAAAGCGATGGGCGCACGGGTCATTGCCACCTCGTCTTCTGATGAGAAACTGGCGAGAGTGCGCGAACTGGGCGCAGATGACACCATTAACTACCGCACGACGCCAGAGTGGGGCGACAAAGTCCTTGAACTGACCGGCGGCATCGGTGTTGATCACGTGGTTGAAGTGGGCGGCCCCGCCACGCTGAATGAATCCCTGAAAGCGGTGAAGGTTGGCGGCCATATTGCCGTGATCGGCGTGTTGTCCGGCACGGATGCGGCATTGTCCGTCTTCAGCGTGCTGGCTAAACAGGTGCGCATTGAGGGGCTGATTGTCGGCAGCCGCCAGGATCAGATTGACTATGTCAACGCGCTGGCGCTGATGGCGCAGAAACCGATCATCGATCGGGTCTTTACCTACGATCGCTTAAGCGAGGCCTTTGCCCATCTGCAAAGCGGCAAACACCTGGGTAAGGTGTGTGTCAGCTGGTGATGGCATAAATAACAGCCCGCCCGGAGACCCACCGGGCGGGTTTTTTAATGCCTGACAGGCGGAAGCGTCAGCGTGAATTAACGCGCTGAAACCCGCTGCCTTGTCTTCACCCCCGCGATAAAATGATCCCTGAGCCGATCCTCCGTTCTGCCGTCCCATGCGATACCCACCTGCCAGCTTACTGACGCTCCCGTTAACGGCATCATCGCTAATGCCGGAGGGGCGATATGCATCACGCTCTCCGGTAACAGTGCTGCCCCGGTGCCGGCCATAACCAGTGCGACGATGGTATGAATATCCTCAGCCAGCTGAGTGGCAGAGGCCATCAGCCCGTTGTCCTGCATATAGCGATCAATCTGGGTATTCAGACCGCGGCCACGTTCTGTGCGCAGCCGCAGCAGAGGCCACTTTTTTAAACACCCGGCCACGCTGACCGACGAGGCATCCGCCGCGACCAGCACCAGACGGTCAGTAAACAGCGGCAGATAATCCAGCGGTACAGGCGGTGGCACCCGAACAAATCCCACCTGGAGTTCGTTGTTTTGCAGCTGGGCATACTGCTGCGCGGAGGGCAGGTCAGTTAAAGAAACCTCCACGCCGGGGAAACGCTGGCGAAATTCGGCCAGACACTGCGGGGCCAGGTAAAAGCTGGAGAGGCCGAATCCCACCGCCAGAGTGCCCTCATGGCCTTTTGCCACCTGCCCGGCATGGTGCAGGAATGAGCGTGCCTGCCCGAGCACTTTCTGCGCCTCCGGCAGCAGGCGACGACCGCCGGATGTCAGCGCCGTACCGTGCCGGCCGCGTGAAAAAAGAGCGACGTTGAGCTGCGATTCCAGCAGGTTTATCTGTTTGGTTAATGCCGGTTGCGAGATAAACAGGGCCCGCGCGGCTTCGGCATAGTTTCCTTTTTCTGCCAGCATCACAAAGGCGTTCAGCAACCGAAGATTCATCATGACATTCCAGAAAGTTATCAGAATTGAAAATAGTTTGATTATACCGTTATCAGTGAGCCTGCTGTAATGCCTTTCCGATCACTTCTGGAGTTTCATCATGTCAGAGAGAACCGCCCTCAGGGCCGCCACCGTACAGTTTCAGCATCAGGCCGGAAATAAGCAGTACAACCTGCTGATCATGGAGAAGTTTATTCAGCAGGCCGCCCTGCAACAGGTAAAGATTCTGACCTTCCCGGAAATGTGTATCACCGGTTACTGGCATGTGCCACGGCTTTCCGCCAGTGAGGTGTCTGCGCTGGCTGAACCGCTGAACAACAGCCCCTCGCTGGCGCTGATCCGTGCGCTGGCGGTAAAACATCAGATGCTGATCGGTGCCGGGCTGATTGAACGTGCCGATGACGGGCGTCTCTATAACGCCTATGTGGCCTGTATGCCCGATGGTTCAGTGCATACGCATCGCAAGCTTCACGCTTTTGAGCACCCGGCCATCAGCAGCGGCGACAGATTCACTGTGTTTGATACTCCCTGGGGCGTGAAAGTGGGGATCCTCATCTGCTGGGATAATAACCTCGTTGAGAACGTGCGCGCCACGGCGCTGCTCGGTGCCGATATCCTGCTTGCCCCGCACCAGACCGGGGGAACACAGTCGCGCAGTCCCTGTGCCATGAAGCCGATCCCGCTGGCGCTCTGGGCGCAACGGGCGACGCGCAAAGAAGAAATCACGGCGGCATTTAAAGGGGCCAGTGGCCGGGAATGGCTGATGCGCTGGCTACCCGCGCGTGCCCATGACAACGGGCTGTTCGTGTTATTCAGTAACGGCGTGGGCGCAGACCAGGACGAAGTGCGCACCGGCAATGCGATGATCCTGGATCCCTATGGCCGGATAGTGGCAGAAACCTGGGTGGCAGAGGATGCGATGGTCAGTGCCGAACTTGATTTAACCCTGCTGGCGATGAGTACGGGGCGGCGGTGGATCCATGGTCGTCGTCCGGACTTATACCACATCCTGACCGAACCGCAGGGCTATGAGCGCGATGCGATCAGCGCCAGATTCTCAACGGATATCCCCCGCCAGCAGGATCGGTAACGGCCCTGTCGCCGGGCCAGCCCTTCATCCCGGGCGAAAGGGGCGGATCATCAGTGCTGCAAGGCCGGCAGGGGATAATCGTCGCCGGTTAACCTGTCGCCGGTGGCCGGTTTTCGGCCATCATCCCGGTGAGGTGATGCGGCTGGTAACAGGCTTCAAGAGAGTGAATCTCCTCCACACTCAGCTTCAGGTCAACGGCCTTAACCGCACCGTCAACGTGGTGTCGGCGGGTGGCGCCGACCACCGGTGACGTCACTCGGGTCAGTAACCAGGCCAGCGACACTTCGGTCATCGACACGCCCCGGCGCGAAGCCAGCTCACTGACACGGTTGATGATCGCCTGGTCCGCCCCGGCGGTGCTGTCGTATTTGCCTTTTGCGTAACTGTCCTCACGGGAACGCCGGGTCTGCGGGTCTGCCACCCGCGACAGCCTGCCGCTGGCCAGGGCGCTGTAAGGCGTCATGGCAATGTTATCTTCCGCGCATAGCCCGGCCAGCTCCCGCTCGTCTTCGCGCATGATCAGGTTGTAGTGGCTCTGCACCGACACAAACGGCGTCAGGGCTTCCTGCCGGGCAAGGGCATTGGCTTTGGCCAGCTGCCAGGCAAAGCAGTTGGAAAGCCCAATCGCACGGACTTTACCGGCGGTCACGGCCTGATGCAGCGTTTGCAGAATCTCGAGGATCGGCGTGTGGTAATCCCACCGGTGGCAGATATAGAGGTCAATATAATCCATGCCCAGGTTCTGCAGGCTTTGCGTCAGCGAGAGGGTAATGGCCTCTTTAGCCGTCACCCCCGCTGCCATTTGCTGCGCGGTACGCGGCAGAAATTTCGTCGCCAGCACCACCTCATCCCGTTTTGCCATATCGCGTAATGCCCTGCCGACATAGCGCTCGCTGGAGCCGTTCTGATAGGCAATGGCGGTATCAAAAAAATTGATGCCGTTTTCCAGCCCGTAGCGGATGATGTCGCGACTTTCCGCTTCGTCCAGCGTCCAGCTGTGTGGCCCGGTGGTCGGGTCGCCAAAGCCCATGCAGCCCATACAGATGCGTGAAACGTTCAGGTCGCTGTTGCCGAGGGGGGTGTACTGCATGCTGCCTCCTTGTGGGGGTTATTTTCTGGCCAGCTGCCGGGCCAGTTTCCTGATCCCGTCAACGATCTCCGCCGGTGTATGTGCGGCAAAGCCGAACAGGATCGCCTGCTTTTCCGGTCGGGTCTGGCAGTAGCGTGCAAGGGGTTGCGCGCCCAAACCCGCCTGACGACAGTGCGCAAGGATAACGGCTTCGTCAAGGTGCTCCGCCAGCCAGCAGACAAGATGAATGCCGGAATCCGCAGGTTCTACGCTGAAAATGTCGGGAAGATATAAGCGGATGGCTTCTGTCATCACCCTCTGGCGTTCATGGCAGGCTTTCCTTACGCGCCTGACGTGGCGGGCATAATGCCCCTCAGCGATAAAGGTGGCGAGAAGGGTTTGATCCAGATAAGCCGTCCGCGTGTCCGCATAGTACTTCGCGATTTTAAAGGGCTCCACCAGGTGTTCAGGCACCACCAGGAAACCCAGATGAAACCCCGGGAACATCATTTTGGAGAAGGTTCCGGCGTAGATCACCCGCTGGTGCTGATCCAGCCCCTGCAGGGCCTGGATTGGCTGGGCGGCATAGCGAAACTCACTGTTGTAATCATCCTCGAAGATCCACGCGTCACGCTCTGCGGCCCACTCCAGCAGCGCCATTCTTCGTGACAGACTCAGGGTTCCGCCCAGCGGAAACTGATGGGAAGGGGAGGTGAAAATCATTTTCGCCCCCGGCCACTGGCGGATGCCGCTGGCGATGTCCATTCCCTGTTTATCGCCGCTCACCGGGCGGATGACCGCCCCCATGGAGGTAAACGCCCCCAGGGCACCGTCGTATCCCGGTTCATCGAGCCAGACTTCATCGCCCTTCTGTAACAGCACCTGCGCGGCCAGATTCATCGCCTGCTGGGTTCCACTGACAATCAGGATCTGTTCCTCTGTGCAGTTCAGGCCCCGCGTGGTGCGGACATAGTCGCAGAGGGCCCGTCTCAACGGTCGGTAGCCCATCACCTCATTGTGCCGGCCGTCCAGCTGGCGATACTGCCGCCAGAGGCGGCCGGAAAGCCGCCCCCACAGCGCATAAGGGAATAAGTCCGTGCAGCCGATACCGATATTAAACGTCAGGTTTTGTCCGGAGTGGGGCAGCGTCGCGTCCCACAGCTGCTTCATCACCTGCGTCTGCGGATCCAGCCGGGGGTGACTTTTTTCCCGCGCCGCCTGGGGGGAGGGGGCCACAGCCGCCGTGTGGATCATCTCATCAGGAATGACCGGCGCAACAAAGGTGCCCGCGCCCTGTCGGGTTGTCAGATAGCCCTCATCGCAGAGGCGTTCCAGACCCGACAGCACGGAGTTCCTTGAAATGGCCATCATTTCAGAAAACGTTCTGCTGGAGGGCAGCTTCCGCCCGGCTTTAAGCTTCCCGCTCAGGATCATCTCTTTAATCACCTGATAGAACTGTTCTTTAATTTTCCCTTTTTTAAGCAGCAGGCCCGGGAAGCTGGCAACGTTCTTTTCTGGGCGCAAAGTGGATCCGTAATATTTCAACAAAGTGTATCTTACAGGATACCACTGGGCGCGTTACTCTTGCATCTTCTTAACGATGAGGGGTAATTAAATGATTGATAAAAATAGAGAAAGTGCAGCGATGAACGTTATGCCTGTTCAACAGAAGGATTACGCACAGTGGCTGCCGTACTGGCTGAGTTATCAGGCTTTCTACGAAGTTCAGTTATCTGAAGACGCCACGGCGGCTGCCTGGCAGCGTTTTTTTGACGCCGACAGCGCCATTTTTTGTGCCGTTGCCCGGGAGGGGGAAACCGTTATCGGGTTTGCTCACTACCTGTTTCATCCCTCCACCTGGGCGGTCAGCGAGTACTGCTATCTTGAAGACCTGTTTGTGGCGCCCCACTGTCGCGGCAGAGAGACGGGAAAACAGCTGATTGAATATGTTCAGCAACAGGCCCGTGCGCGGCAGTGCGACAGGCTGTACTGGCACACCCAGGAA
>Ga0308161_1005536_pt1 | contig 11045 bp, 10 predicted proteins | sample PhyFR2_FD_201034 | JGI IMG/M metagenome (GOLD analysis project Ga0308161, IMG submission 201034) | Phyllosphere microbial communities from UC Gill Tract Community Farm, Albany, California, United States - DLSLF.R2 | ecosystem: Host-associated > Plants > Phyllosphere > Unclassified | place: USA...
AAACTCATTTTTGTAGTACCTGATTATTATGAAGAGCGACCAAAAGCCTGTATGAATGGTTGGGGTAAAATCTTCTTTACAGTTGCTCCAGACGGTATGGCGCTGCCTTGCCACGCAGCACGACAATTGCCGATTTCATTTCCAAACGTCCGCGAACATAAATTGTCAGATATCTGGTACAAATCAACGGGGTTTAATCATTTCCGTGGCGATGCATGGATGCCGGAAGGGTGCCGTAGTTGCCCAGATAAAGATCGTGATTTTGGTGGATGTCGTTGTCAGGCCTATATGCTGACTGGAGACGCAGCTAATGCCGATCCTGTATGCGGGAAATCGCCGTATCATCAAATGATTGAACAAGCACGCGAAGAAAGTCAGTTGGCTGCACCTCTACAACAGTTAGTTTTCCGTAATAGTCGAAACTCTAAGTCTTTAAGCGCCACACAAAATATTCCAGTCCACACGATTACAGACATATAGCAAGTAATAGGAATACTTATGAAGCCTAGCCATATTCCAGTTTTCGATGGGCATAATGATGCTCTAACACGTTTATGGCTAAGTGATCATTCAGATCCAGTCCATGCTTTTATTCATGAACGCCTAGCGGGCCATCTTGATCTAAAACGCTGTCAACAAGCTGGTTTTATGGGGGGGATGTTTGCGATTTTTTTACCCCCCTATAGTTATGTTCAACAGCATCATGCCAATAAACTATTTGATCAAAATGCTTCTGATTTTACACAACAGCAAATTGAACAAATTTGCTTGGAACAACTCGATTTAGCTCAGCAACTTGGTCACCGCTCTAAAAATATTAAAATTTGTACATCGGTTCAAAATATTCAGGATTGCTTAGTAGAGCAAAAGCTAGCAATTTTGTTGCATATGGAAGGAGCTGAAGCTTTACAAGAAAATCCTGATTTACTCGATATATTTTATGAAAAAGGTCTGCGTAGTATTGGCCCACTGTGGAATAGACCTAGTCGTTTTGGGCATGGTTTAAATGCTAAGTTTCCTCACTCACCCGACACTGGAGCAGGTCTTACTGTCGATGGCAAAGATTTTATAAAACGCTGCGCCAATAAAAAAATGGTGATTGATGTTTCACATATGAATGAGAAAGCTTTTTGGAATACTGTAGATATATTGCAGCAGCCAATTGTAGCAACACACTCTAATGCACATGCTTTATGTCCTCAAGCCCGTAATTTAACTGACCCACAGCTCAAAGCAATTCGGGAAAGTAAAGGTATGGTTGGGGTAAACTTCGATGTTGCTTTTTTACGGTCGGATGGGCAACGCAATGCGGATACATCCATAGATGTAATTTTGGAACATCTAGAATATTTAATGAATCATTTAGGCGAAGAACACGTAGGTTTTGGAACGGATTTTGACGGTGCACTTATTGGTACTGAACTTGAAGATGTAACTGGCCTACATCGTTTAATTGAAGGTATGCAACAGCGTGGTTACTCTAAAACGCTAATTGAAAATATATGTATGAATAATTGGATACAGGTACTTCATAGAATTTTTGGTCAATAATGAAATGAATGACTAAACAGAATTAATCTGTAAAATCATTCACTGTTTTTATTGACCGAAATGACTAAAAAAAATACAAATAGTTTAATTGTCAACCATTCGATATATTCACTACACTTAACCTTACTGAATGTAAGAACATTTGGTATTTCAGGTCTTTTGTGGTTTTCACATCACCCATTTCTTCATGAGAAGTAGAAATGGGTTTTTTCTTATCTTAAGAAAATAAAGTGACATTCATCACAATAATTACCAATTATTAGTTAAATCCCTCAATCCCATCTTGACTAAAAGTTCAGCATTAAATACATTTGTATTGTATTTAAAGATAATAAGATTGCTTAAAGCAATTCATAATACTGCTTAATCCTGAAATACAGTAAAAAGCCTGTTCTTTTTTAGAATAGGCTTTTTGCTCTGTATCAAAATTTATTTTTTCAGAATATTTTACTATGCAATTAACATAAAAAATAAACACCTTACAAAAGCGGAGCAAATGAAAGCCTTTAAATAACAAATTTTGTGCTATTAATTTAAGCTAATTGCTCAAAAGTTACTCCGTTAATCAAAGAGGTGCAAAATGTTGAAATCAATTATAGTGTTGGGAACAGGTATTGCGATTGGCATGTGTATGTACAAGAAAAAGCAAAAGAACAGTAAGAGCTTTAACACAGATAGCGATACTGACACAATGATGAGTAAAGACACTGCTAAAAATAAAGACGATAGTTCGCTTGATAACGCAGTACAAGTTTAGAATTAAATAAAAAAGGGTTCAGTTAATGAACCCTTTATTTTGATTAAAATTAAAAATTTATCAGTAATATTTACTTTTCATAGTTTAACTTAAAAATAATCTTTAAATTAAATAATTACTCAACTATTCATATAATTATTACGAAAATATGATTAAAACAAAAAAAACACTTTCATTATTAAAATTTACATATTGTATCAGTGGAGTCTTTATTATGAGCGATGCGGATAATAAAAAAATGGAGACTAGTATGTCAAAGCGCCATATTTTAAAAGAAGTGAATGCTAAAAGTATGTGTGGAATGGAAATCGTTGTTGAACAAATTTATGAAAATATTTATGAAAAAAACTTTGTCCAAGCTGAACAAGAGCAGAATTGGTTACCACTTTCTAAAATTGTGATTTCGGATAAAGTCATCAATTTAGATCAAAATAATACTTTTGCTCATCCAAGAACAGGTAAAGTTTTTAAAGTCCTTAATTCTTAATCGTTTTTCTGTGAGAACATTTTTAATATTTCTAAGTGATTGAGGTGAAGTATAAATATGTTTCGCCTCAATACACTTACCTAAGAACAAAAATTATTTTTAAAATAAGTATTCTTCAACAATGCTTGCTTTTGTGACATCCTTTAACGCTTTAATGAAGGAAAATTGCATTTCATGACTCGTGATTAACTAGAAAATAGGTTAATTTGTTTATAAGACTTTCAAGTAACTACTGATTTTTTATGATAATTGAGATAGAAACACATCCACTTGAACCATTTTTACCTGAAAATGCTCGTTTACTCATGTTAGGCAGTTTTCCACCACCACGTAATAAATGGAAGATGGACTTTTACTATCCAAATTTCCAAAATGACATGTGGCGTATTTTCGGTCTGATCTTTTTCCAAGACAAAACTTACTTTTTAAGTGAAAGCCAAAAAAATTTTAATGAAGAACGTATTCGAAACTTCTTGATTGAAACTGGTATTGCAATCTTTGATACGGCTTACCAAATTAAAAGGTTGAAGGGGAACGCTGCAGATAAATTTCTTGAAATCGTAACGCCCACAGATCTTGCTGTTTTGCTTCAGCAGATTCCTTTATGTCAGACCATTATGACCACTGGCGATAAAGCGACTGATACCTTAATCTCTGTTTTACCCGAACACACTGAAAAACCGCTTATAGGAATGTCTACCTCGACTTACTTTGCGGGACGTAACATTAATTTATACCGTCTACCATCATCTTCTAGAGCCTATCCATTGGCACTAGAAAAGAAAGCAGAGGCTTATCGAAAATTCTTTAAAGAAATTGGGATTTTATAATTAAAGCTAAAACGCTTTTACATCATCCATTCAATTGGTAAATATGAAACCGCTTTAACCATGGTACGTTGAAAAAGACTCGTATCTGGGTCTTTGTCATATTCAATAATTTTTCCATCCGACTGATAATCTAACCAAACGATCTTTCCTTCATTATTTAACTTAAGCTGGTAAGCGACTTGTGGTAAATGTTGATCAAGCATGACTGAAACTTGAGCTTGTAGTTGACTCGATTCAATAACAAGACCAACCTCAGTATTTAAGTAAGTTGAACGTGGATCAAAATTAAATGAACCAATAAAAACTTTACCGTCTACGTCAAAAAATTTGGCATGTAAGCTCGATTTATTTTTACCTTTTGCAGGGATTACACTTCCAGTCACTACTTCATACCATGTTCGGCGTCTGCGTTCTAAAAAGGGCTTAAACTCAAATAGCTCTACACCACTTTTGAGCATCTCGACTCGATATTGACTATAAAAAGCATGTACAATCGCTACATCATTTGCAGCAAAAGAATTGGTTAAAACCCTGACTTTAACCCCTTGTACTTTTAGCTGTTTTAAATAATAAGTTCCTTGCTGAGTCGGCACAAAATAAGCAGAAGCTAATTCGATATGCTGCTCTGGTTCACCCATAATCTTTATGACTTGCCCATAAAGCATCTCCTCCTTAGAGGCTAACCCTAAGATTTTTTTAGGTGAATCTGCAACGAAATATGCTTTTGACCATTGAATTGGATAATTTTGTAGGAGCTCTTTTAAATAAGTTTGTGCATCGGAAAGCTTATCTTCAGTTTGAATATGATTTTCACTTTCGTGAAGTAGATCATGATAGTGCTGCCTGAGTGTTTGCAAGTGGTGGACAGCACATGTACCTATGAGCTCGGTAGCATTTTGACTTAAATTACTTTGCCAAAAATCATTAAATACGACTTGAGCATGCTGTACTGTATGGCCATAAAATAAAATATCTAAATCTGTAAATTGAAACTTACTACTTGCATCAAAATATTCACTGCTGATATTTCTACCGCCTGTTACAGCAATCATATCATCTGCAATAATTAACTTATTATGCATGCGATGGTTTACTTTTTTGAACCGAAAAATATAGTCCAAGATTCTTAAATATCTAAATTTATATGGGTTAAATAATCGAATTTCAAAGTTAGGGTGGTGCAGAAGACTCCGGAGAACACCATCGAGCTTTATTCCGTTTTGATCATCGATGAGTAAACGGATTTTTACGCCACGATCTGCCGCCGTTAGCAACTCATGCAGCATTAAGTTTCCAACAAAATCATTGGTCCAGATATAATATTGTAAATCGATCTTTTCTTTTGCATTTCTAATGAGGTACATACGAGAAGCGATACTGATAAAGGCATCATCTAATGCGACAAAAGCAGTTAAACCTTGTTTAGTTTTTTCCGTAGCTTGCTCATCATTCAACCAATTAAAGCTATTCGTCACTGTATCATTCTCATCAGGGTCGTATGTACCGTTATACGAAGGTGTATTTGTAAAGCCCCAAGCATTTAATGCCATACGGCTATATTGCTGATACAATTGATTAATCATGTAAGCTTTTAAGTCGCATCCAAGATAAATCCATCACAGCATTTTTATATTCAATTTATATGTCAAAATTCATATTAAACGTTATAAATACACTCTGCCAAGCCTCAACTCTAGCAATTTCTTATATTTATAGGTAATTCTAAGAAAACATATCTATTTAAAAATATAAAGTTAAATTTAACCCTTTTTAAGCCTAGTGCTATATTCAATATTATTTTAAAAAGGATACTCGAGATGAGCCATGTGGGTTCTTGTCTATGCAATGAAGTCAAATTTTCAATTTGCAATGAAATAAACACGGTTTACCATTGCCACTGTAGTCTCTGCCGTAAACAAACCGGAACGGGATCAAACGCAGCAACTTTAGTAAGTAAGAATAGATTTGAATGGTTATCAGGTTTAGAACTTGTCCGCACCTATAAAAAAGAAACCGGCTTCACTTCTTCATTTTGCAGCAAATGTGGATCGCCAGTACCGAACTTAGTGGGCAGTACCGACTTTATGTGGATTCCATTAGGGTTGTTAGATCAAGATATTGTTGTGCTAAAGAAACTTAATTTTTGTATGGTTTCAAAAACCAATTGGGCAAACACAATAGCGGCTGATGAATCCTATAACCAACTTCCCACTTTAAATGAACTAAAAATACTTTTTGATTAAAGTAAATTCCTATCCAAAAAATGAGACTTAGTTTGCATTAAATTTATTTTTTTCGGATGGTTATGCTTGCAAGTTTCACAAAAACACATTAATTACAATTGGCAGCACAACAATTACATTAGAAAACATGATATCTATCATACTTCCTTAAAAGGCTGAGTGAGTAGCTTAACAATAAAAGGGAGAAAATAGAGATGCCACAATATTTAATCATCGCTGAGAATGTGTATAAAAAGATTGAGGACAAAAATTTATTTTCAGAAAGCTCGGCAGAAAACTTAAATCAACTAGTGGGTGCAATTCGTAATGAAATTAAAGGCACCAAATTTAAACTTAAATACAATTTTATAGATTTTGAGGAATGCCTAACTAAGCCTTTAGAGGAGTGTGCCATAAAGTTAGACATGAGCCTTATGCCGAAATATAAAAACAAAGATGAATATATACTTTGGCTCGCAGGTTTCATTGAAAGAATTACAACAGGAGGAGAGACAAAGCTTCCACCAATCTCAAAATTTATACCTCCTGACTTTAAATTTAATTATGACGAACTATCCAAAGTATCAACTTCTACTTCGACTCGAGATGATGGAGAGATGATTATCAATTATTTCAAATCAGATGATTTTACTAAAATTATAAAAGAAGAAAAATAAGTACATAAAAAATATAGAAGTGATCGTCCACTACACTTCTATATGTCGCTGTAAATTCAGCAACCGCCTACTGGGGCGGTTTTTTAATTTTGCTTGTCTTATTGCTAAAAAATATATTGTTATATCTTTTCACAAAAGTTTGCATAACGCACAGAAACAGACTCATTGGCCTAAAAACAGATACATCCTTCAATGTTAGTTTTAAATTTACTTAACTATCTTTTGGAGATAAGTATGTTTAAAGCTATGTTTTTCTTTGGCGCTGGTGCTGTTTTCGGTTATTGCTGTAAACACAAGGAGGATAAAGCTAAAGAGGAAAATTCATCAAAATAAGCTAAGTACATTGATAAAGAACTTACTGCTGAGTCGGTTTTTTATAAGGAGGTGTCTATGCTCCACAATCTTAGACAAATTTTCTGTATTCATGTCTGGGAATATGAATTTGATATTACTCATAATGAAATTAGAGAATGCAGGAAATGTGGAAAAATTCATAAAATGAAAATTTTCCAGAAACTTACTTAAGATTTTAAAAAGTATTTTTTAGTCTTAAGTAAATATTAAAAATTAAATAGGCTTAATAGATTAAATATATTGAGCCTATTTAATATAAATTTAAAATCCGAGTATTTTAGTCAATATTAAAAACCTACTAATTTAATCAGAATAAAAAACAAACTAAATCACATTTTAAAAAAATAAATAGTTATACTAGGCACAACTTGTGAATTAAAATTAAAAAACTAGAAACAATTTAATAAAAATTAAAAACTTATTTTTATAACTTTGAACTTATACTTATAAATAATTAATAAGGAGGTAGAAATGCCAAAATATTTACTTTTAGCAGAAAAAATTAATAAAAATATTAAAAATAAATATTCAAACAATCATCTAAAGAACTTAAACAATCTTATTCTAGAAATCAAAAAAGCTATTGCAGGTACAGAATTAAAATTTTTATATAACTTTGTGAATTTTGAAGGCACTGTAATTAGTGTTAAAAATGAATTACCCATTAGATTAGACATGAGCTTGATTCCACGACATAAAAATGAAGATGAGTTTATTTTATGGTTGGCAGATTTCATTGATCGCATCACTATAGATACAAGCAAGGGCATTAATGGATAATGTATTTAAGGTTCTTGTCTAGGTGCTGAATTCATATCATGCCGAACTCTGCTGATATTTTCATAAATGACTTTACGCATTCTATTTACTGCACCTAATGGTCTATGTTCTGGTAAGGCGTGCCACGGCGTAAAAGATAGATTTTCACAAAACTTATTTTGTTCAGCTGTATCAAAGTCTTGCTTTGGGATATGGATAGTTGCCACTTGATAAAAAGGAGCTACTTTCTCATCCCACTCTGTCATTGAATCTTCTATTAACATTTGGCTTGAGGTCCGTGGCTGAATAAGAAATTCCATACAAGCATCTGTACTTTGTAAAGTGTTCTTTAAAGCTTCTCTTAAATAATTATGGCTAGGATTTTTAGGTAGATTGTTTGGTGGCATTGAACAGGCACGAACTGAATATTTAACTGCTTTTCGATCATTACCCAGCCCTAGCTGATAGGGAACCATAGACCAATATCGTGCATATAATGGGTTTGCGATTTGCGAATTACGTGCTCCGAGTGCATTCATGGTTCCTTTAAAACCTAGGGCAATCGGAATATGAAGTTTTCTGATCATATTATGGCTATTCACATCATTCATAAAAGAAAGATATCGTTTAGCATCATTGGCAAAGAAAACCGGATGATTAATCATAATAAAATCTTGTGTGGTTGCTTGCTTTTCACTTTCTAAAATTTTTTGTCCAGATACACCCAATATTTTTATTGCTATACCACGCGCATCTTTATTAATGTCCGCATTAGAGGCATCATTTGAGGCATTTGAAAAGCGAATCCATGCTTGATAAGTTCGCTCTGGAATAAACATCCCTTTGGCCAATTGAGTGGGTATATCTTTTGAGACATGGAATTCAGCTCGCACACATCCATGCGCTTTAGGATGTGCATCACGTAAAGCATTTCCAGCCCTATATTGTTCACGGATCGACTTTTCAATCACTTGGGCTATATTGTGGGCGATGAGCTCCTCATTCGGTTGTAACTTTTCTCCTAAAATCGGATCGATCTCTGGATAAGCAATATTCTCTGAAGAGGGCTTCACTGATAAGGGTGTCTGAGAGTGTAAAGTTTCACTGCAACCTGTTAATACAAATACAAGAGGAGTAAATACATACAAAACCTTAAAGTTTATAGGCTGTATAAAATTTGCCATTTATTATCTCCTCGGTACAAAAAATATTTTAGGTAATATTAAGTTTTCTTATTTAAGTTCATTTTGAACTTTATAAAAAATAATCACTGTAAATAAATTAAACTTCATTGTTACTTATCTGAACAATGCAATAAAAATTATTATTTAAGATAAAACCTCTTAATGCATTAAGAGAATGTAGACATGATAACTAATCGACAAAATGTGCAAAATAATTCTAATTCATCACCTCATCCAATCACTCAAAATACACTTATTGATCGGTTTAGTCCTATTTACTGGAGAATAGACGGTCCACAAACTATGTCTTTTGCCATTACAAATTATGGGAATGGATTTGAGGCATCTTTTAGATCACGTATGGCAAATGACTTGGTAGGAATTAGTTGGGATTCTTCTGATACTAAAGACCATAAATTTTTAGCGTATGAAACCAAGTATAGCTATGCCGGGGTGGTTTGGGATTTCGATATTGAACTATCGGCTTCTATGCCAGTGCTAAATAATCCAAGTTTAACGCCGACTTTAACGGTGTACTATAAAGATAATGGTGTAGATAAAATTGCATATATTGTTCTATTTAATTACGCAAATAACCCTTCATCGCGAACAGCACATATCCGTATTAACTGGGACACAGTAAAAGCAGGTTTTTCTGCTACAGATAGCTTTCCGGTAACCAATATTCAGCGAATTTCATTTTCGGGATTTACCAGTGACTACAATAGCCAATCCGCCACTCCTTTAAGCCAGCCAAAAGATGGCTACATTCGTGTGACCAATTCAGTTGTGACTGGAACAAGTGCAAAGTTAAATTTGAGTCGTGTAGTTGTCCCTCAGCACAATTATGGCATCTGTACAAGTTATGATGACCACTATGATTTAAACCCCCAGCGCCTGGTCAACAATATGGTGGCTTTGGGATATAAAGGTTTGGTGAACCATTATTGTGGAATGTCGCATTATCCTGAAATGACTTGGAAAACTGACATTAATAAATGGCAAATTCCAGATACGATGGTGACAGGCGAGGCGGTCGTTAACTCATGTACCCGTACATGGCATGAGAAATATGCTCAGGCTTTACATAACGCCAATATGCAACCCATCTTTGGGGTTAGCTTTGAAATGTATTCCTTGGGAGCCAATGAATATTGGGCACAGCGTGACTGGAATAATAACTTAGGTCGGACAGGTTATGAGCCACCTAGCTATTTCTTTAGTTTAAGCCATCAAAATGCTTTGGCATATCTACATAAAGTCTTTATTGAATTTGCTGATGCAATGGTTGCAGGGGGATGTGATGTAAACATGCAGATCGGTGAACCTTGGTGGTGGTATAACACGGGTACAAATCTACCTTGTGTATATGACTATCCAACTAAACTGGCATTTAATGCAGATACAGGTTTATATGCACCAGATCTAGGTACTATTTACGAAGCAATGAATAAAACAGGAACGCCGTATGATGAGTTTAAAACATGGCTTAGAAATAAATTAGGACAAACCTGTCAAAATATTCGTACCATTATCAAAGCAAAATATTCTAGTGCCAAAGTTAGCCCACTTATTTTCTTTCCTTCTATTCAATCTCCAATTCAGACATTAGCCACCTATATTAACTATCCAAGCCAACACTATTCATATCCTAATTTTGATTACATGATGACAGAAGCGTATGACTGGTTATTAGAAGCTCGCCTAGACTTGGCACATCAGGCAGTTTCCCAAATACCTACACAAGGGCTAGGCTATCCTGCCAATAAAGTTATTTATTTATCTGGATTTGTTCCTGATGAATCTATTGCTTATATCTATGGGTTCGACAAAAACAAACCTTATCGGACGCCAATTTGGCAGAGGATTTTTGGCGATATGAAAAATAACGTATCTCTTGGCCTAATGAAGCAGTTTATCTGGGCCTATCCACAAGTTATGTTTGATTCAATTACGATTGATACTACTCAAGCTCCAAATGGCTTCTTTGTTGAAAATACGTTGTATTCGCCAATTAGCGATAACACACCATATCCACCAGATATTTACCTCTAAGTAAACATAAACCATTTATAAGATAAGTAATTTAATAACAAACCTCTTTAAGTAAGGGGTTTTCTTCTTTTTTAAATGTAGGCTTGCTTAGAGATACATGACTGGCTATGCTGTGATGGATTGTCATGAAAGCCAATTTTAATTTAAGCAAAATTAAGCCCTTGTATTA
>Ga0308161_1005540_pt1 | contig 11041 bp, 8 predicted proteins | sample PhyFR2_FD_201034 | JGI IMG/M metagenome (GOLD analysis project Ga0308161, IMG submission 201034) | Phyllosphere microbial communities from UC Gill Tract Community Farm, Albany, California, United States - DLSLF.R2 | ecosystem: Host-associated > Plants > Phyllosphere > Unclassified | place: USA...
CCCAAGATAACAGCGTTACTTCCTCGTATTCTACAAGCGATGTCATCCGGTGAAGGCTTGGCAGAAGCCTATCATGAATTGATGAACCTAAAGCTTGTTTTACCTGCGCCTGTATCGTTTATTGGCTTTGCTGAGACAGCGACAGCGTTAGGTCATAGTATGTATCAAGTGTTTGATCGGGGAGCTCAGTATGTACATACGACACGGCATGATATAGCCGGTCTATCCTCGGTAATTACATTTGAAGAAGAACATTCTCATGCAACAGCTCATCGCTGTTATGCCCAATCGGAAGGTATGATTACAGGCAACGATCCGATTATTCTGGTAGACGATGAGATTACGACAGGTAAAACAGCTCTTAATATTATTCAGGAAATTCATGCTAAATATCCACGTGATACGTATTATGTTGCTTCGTTACTGGATTGGCGAGAAGATGCTCATGTTCAGCGATTTGCTGATCTAGAACAAGAACTGAATATTACGATTACAGTGCTATCATTAATCAAAGGACAGATTACGGTGGATGGACAACCGAGTCTGACTCATGATCCGATGACACTGCATGAGCAATTAGCAGATATTCCGGTAGATATGATTTATCTGGATCATCTGTTTGCACAGCAAGAAGGATATGCCTCTATTGATGGACATGGTCATCAGAATCGTGCTTCATTGATGACAGGTACAGGACGATTCGGTATCGGTGCACATGATAATCTATGCAACACCATCAGTATAGAAAAAGCTGCACAATTACTTGTTGAGCACAGAACCGGTCAACGGACATTATGTCTGGGAACCGAAGAGTTTATGTATATTCCGATGCGAATCAGTAGTGAAATGGGTGATGGCATTAAGTTCCATTCCACAACACGTAGTCCGATTTATCGTTCACTCATGCCGCATTATAGTATTCAGACAGGAGATACCTTCCCCTCTCCCGAAGATAGTAGTGTAACCAACTTTGTATATAACATTCCGGAAGGGCATTATGATGATGTATTTGTCTTTCTAGAACGCGATGTCCCTCAAGAACGTATCCAACCATTAATCGATGTATTACGCTCCAAGCTGTTCCAGCAGATTCATATCGTGATCTGTGGTCCTCAAATGGTGCAAGAGAAAGGGATAGATCATGACCGAACATAAACAAGAGCAATTGCTAGCATTCCCCTTACGACATCCAGAACCTCTTGGAAGCTACAGTCCATCCGATGTGATTTTCCTATTGAAAGATTTAAGTAATGTAAATTTAGAGCGTGGTACCGAGGAACGTGAAGAAGCGATCCAGACGGGAACCCACTATTCGGAAATGTTACCTGTAGAATATCAACCAACTCCTGAATATATTCAGTTATTTCATGAAACGTTAGCCGAATCGGCTGAAAAAGTAGCTTTGGCTGCGGGCGTAGTGAGTGAACTGATTTTGCATAAACGTGGTCAAAAACTGGTTCTAGCTTCGCTTGCTAGAGCAGGTACGCCTATTGGTATCTTGATGAAGCGCTATTTGATGCAACAATATGGATTGGATGTTCCGCATTATAGTATCTCTATTATTCGTGGTAAAGGGATCGACGAAAATGCGCTGAAATATATTTTCCAACAACATGGCGCAGAGCAAGAATTACAATTTGTCGATGGTTGGACAGGTAAGGGCGCAATCCGTCAGGTATTGATTCAGGCTTGTGATCAATTTGAAAAAGATTACGGGGTTCGTCTGAATGATGATCTCGCTGTACTGGCTGATCCAGGCTTCTGCTCGGATACGTATGGCACACGCGAAGACTTTTTGATTCCAAGTGCTTGTCTGAACTCGACCGTATCTGGATTGATGAGTAGAACGGTACTGCGTGACGATCTGATTGGTGAACATGATTTTCACGGTGCTAAATTTTATAAAGAATGGTTAGATAGCGATCTATCGAATGTATTTGTCGATCAGGTATCTTCTTATTTCCCTGCTATCGCTGAAGAAGCCAAAAAACAAGCCCAGCAATTGCTTGATACGCCTGAACCGATCACATGGCAAGGGCTAAGTGATATTCGGTCGATTCAAGATCAGTATGGGATCGAAGATATCAATCTAGTGAAACCGGGCGTAGGAGAGACGACACGTGTCTTGTTACGTCGTGTACCGTGGAAAATTCTTGTTGATCGTGAAGACAATCCGAATCTGCGTCATATTTTGCTGTTGGCTCAAGATCGTGGTGTGCCTGTCGAAGTCTATCCGAATCTAACGTATTCTTGCTGTGGCATTATTAAGCCAAGGCAGGGGGAAAGCGAATGATCTATGCTAGTGATCTGGATCAGACGTTAATCTATTCGGTACGCTCGATGGGAATGGATGTCGATCTATCGGTGATGCAACCTGCGGAGACGTACAAAGAACGGATTATTTCTTATATTTCCATAGCAACTCTTCAACAATTGCAACGTGTAGCTCAGCAGATCACTTTTGTCCCGGTCACGACTCGTACACTCGATCAATATGCGCGTATTCATATTTTTCAAAATAACGTGATTCCTCAATATGCGATTACCAGTAATGGAGCAAATATTCTAGTCAATGGAGTGGTTGATCAAGCATGGCACGAGCAGATTCTGGCGGATGTGTATGCCAAGTCGGCTCCTGCGGCAGAAGCATTAGCTATATTCCATAGCGTATCTGATCCCAGCTGGATCGTAGCGGAACATTTCTGGGAAAGTACATTTTATTCTATTGTAGTAGATCGTGAATTAATGCCACTGGATACTGTGCTTGCTCTTCAACCGCAATTAGAATCGTTAGGCTGGGGGATGTCAGTGCAAGGACGCAAAGTGTATCTGGTTCCTTTTCCAGTCAGCAAAAATCGGGCGATTACTGAAGTGAAGCAACGAGTAGGCGCTTCGAAAGTAATTGCTTCAGGCGATTCGATTTTGGATCGTGGCTTACTGGATATTGCAGACTATTCGATCGCTCCTGCTCATGGTGAATTATATCGTGAATCAGTAGCTGAGCCTGCACTTCGTCATTATTCATTTACATCTAAAGCAGGCATTTTTGCCGCAGATGAGATTCTGCAATATGTAGTGGCTACATTAGATACAGAAGGGAAAGTCAGCTATGAGTCATAAAGTACGGGTCTGGTTCAATCGTTGGTTTGCTGTCGGATATCATTATATGAACAATATTCGTCATAACCCGGATGGACTGGAATTTGAAATTTACGGTACACATCGAGATGCAGAACACGTTTCGTTTCAAGCTTGTGATTATACAGAGATTGAACCGGCACTACCGGGTGATGAGTATGTAGCGTATTGTCTGGATTTCTGTAAGCGTAATAAGATCGATGTCTTTGTGCCACGCTGGCGGATGATCAATATTGTGAGAGCGATTGATTCTTTTGAAGCGATTGGTGTCAAAGTAGTAGCTTGTACGAATCTAGAACTACTGGATGTGATCGAAGATAAAGGTAACTTTTATCGTTCAGTCGAGCAGAATGGTCTGATGGTTGTGCCTGAATATCATCTAGTGCATAATGTGGCAGAATTCAAGCAAGCGTATGATGATTTGACTAGCAAAGGACTAGGGGTATGCTTTAAGCCTACTCGTTCAGAAGGTGGACTGGGATTCCGCGTTATTCAATCGAATTATAATGCTTTAGAGGAATTGCTAGACGTTCCTAATGTTAATATTTCTTATGAGCAAACGGTTCAGATCTTATCTTCTATTGAGTCTTTCCCTGAGCTTATGGTTATGGAAGTACTAGAAGGGCATGAATATAGTATCGATTGTCTGGCTTCTCCAACAGGAGAATTGTTAGCGGCTGTCCCTCGCCGCAAAGCCGATGGCGGACGTGCACGTTTACTTGAGAATGTACCGGAATTGATTCGACTTGCGGAGGAAGTGGCGCAGTTCTATAAGATTCCGTATAATTATAATTTACAACTGAAGTACCAAGGCGATATTCCCAAAGTGTTAGAGATCAATCCTCGTATGTCTGGTGGATTGCATATCTCCTGTCTGAGTGGTGTCGACTTCCCTTATTTAGCTGTCAAATTAGCATTAGGTCATGCTGTAGAAAAGCAGAATCCAGAGTTTGGTATTCTAGCGAGCTATGTAGAGCAACCTGTATTAATTCGTAAATTGGAACAATCTTGACTATAAACCGTATGTTATTAGATATGTTATTCAATAGCGCATTGTGATTTTAGACGAAAGGCAGGCGAACCGTAATGACGTTTTGGAAAACGTTTGGTAAATCAACCGTAGGTGGTATCGTAGGTTATCTAGCAGGAATATTAGCAGGATTTTGGTTTACAGAAGACTATATTACATTAATCTTCCCGGTTGTAGGGACGTTAGCTGGTGTGGTCTGGGCGAAGCTAAGCAGTAATCCTACCGCTAATCTAGAGAAACCACTCGCAGAACCTGTTCATGTACAAGACACGCTCACAACCGATCAACCTCTTGTGCCGACCCTTACAGAAGAACGTCCTGCCAATCGTCTATCTTCCTCTAGCCCTACACCTGTTGTGGAACAAGAAGCCATACCGCCGATTTTTCAACCGGTGCTAGAATATTTAGCGGTATTAGAAGATATGGTCATCTCTGAAGGGCAGAAAGACAATCTGGATAATGAGATTGTTGAAAAGTCCTGTTCGTTGTTTTTACGATTACAACGCGTATTGCCGATGCTAGGTGAGCTTCATAATGATGAGATCAACCATACGGTAAAACGACTGGTGCTGAAAGATTTAAACAGTATCATTAATCCCTTTTTGCGACTCAGTGGTGAAGCCAAGTCCAAAAATAGACGTGTATTACTCGATGGTATTCGAGATGTAGATAGCCGAATTACACATATCGTCAAAACGATAGAACATAAAGACTTGATGGAGTTACAGACAAGGGCAGAACTTCTTCACCAACGCTACTCCTGATTGACGGTACAATATCTATTTCAGTATGAAGAAGATGTTTATTGATAATAAGGAGGAAGAACTTATGGCAAGTCAACCTATTACTTTAAAAAAAGAAGACGAACACAAAGTCATGCAAGAAGCATCTATGATTATTCAGCGGGTATCGCAAGCGGATCAAATGCAGTTAGATACACTGATGGATGAAGTGGGTAAGCTCGGTATGCAGACGCAAGAGCGCGCAGGACAGACGCTACAGATGCTAGACCGTCCGGTCAATGATCTTATGAGCGGCAAGTCCAAAGAAGTGTCTAACTTGATCCTATCGCTTCGTAACGAGTGTGAAGAATTACAGCAAAGTAAAAATGTAGGATTATTCGGTAAATTGTTGCGTAAATCTCCTATCAAAAATTATGTATACAAATACCAGTCTGTCAAAACAAATGTAGATGCGATCGTAATCGGACTTCGAGATGGTAAAGATAATCTGGAAGAAAATATGATCAGTATGCGTACACTCAAACGCAATTCATTAGAAGAAATTTATCAACTCCAATATAAGATTGAGATGGGTAACAAGCTTAAAGATTTATTTGAAGCTGAAATTCAGAAGCCTGAAAATGCTCCTCGCAAAGTATACTTAGAACGGGGTCTACGTAAAGTGGTCACTCGTATTCAATCCATGACTGAAAATATTATGCTGTTTAATCAAGCGATTGCTGCAACCGATATCGTGAATGATACGAATGACAAATTGATTGATTCGGTCAATGATTCGGTCTACAAAGCCGCGAACTTGATCAAAATTTCAGCGATGATTGCGCTGGCGATCGAAGATCAAGAACGTGTAGCGAATGCAGTAGAAAGTGTAAATCAGACGATCGAAGATCAATTCAAGCGCAATGCTGAAATGCTCAAAGTGAATAGTGAACGTTCAGCTGAACTACTCAAAAAGCCTGCAATGTCATTGGATTCAGTCAATCAAGCGATCAATGATCTGATGTCTGCACTGGATAACTCGGAACAATCGAACCGTGATATTATTGCAAGCTGTAAAGATTATACGGTCAAATTATCCGGTATTAACGATATGATGACCAAGCGTCTAGGCTTAGATAGTGCAGATGTTAACAAAGATCCGATCGCTTCGATCACAGGCTCTCCATCCAATTCATTACCGTCTTCCAATACGGCTTCATCGCCTGCACGTGATCCATTATCTGATTTGTTAAAATAAAAAAAGTCACTGAGAACAGTATCCCTTTACAGAGGAAACTGTTCTTTTTTTGTTTGTATGGCATCACTAATTATTACGCTAATTACTCATGGGTGATTTAGTATGTAAGGGCTTTCTTTTAGAAATAGTTTGTTTTAATATAACAATGAGGTACGAAAAGAAAAACAAAATAAAATGAAATAACCTTCCAATATTCAATAAAATAACGATAAACTTAAAGGAGATATAATAATATGGAACAGACTCAGAAACACCCATTTCAAGATCATACGCTAGATATTGATACACGTGTACACGATTTGGTGTCTCGCTTGAACGATGAAGAAAAGATTGAATCCATGTTGCAATATCAGCCTGCTGTTGAACGTCTAGGTCTAGGCGGATATAAACACGGTACAGAAGCGGCACATGGAATCGCATGGCTAGGTGAAGCTACCTTTTTCCCGCAACCGACAGGATTAGCTTGTACTTGGGATGCTGAGTTGATGAAAAAAATCGGTAATGTAATCTCAGATGAAGCACGTGTAGTCTACAAACGTAATCCAGAAGTGAATGGTCTAACGTTGTGGGCACCGACGGTAGATATGGAACGTGATCCACGCTGGGGACGTAACGAAGAAGCTTATGGAGAAGATCCTAAGTTAACAGGAGAATTAACCAGTCATTTAGTGCAAGGTATTCAAGGAGATCATCCTACATATCTCAAAGCTGTAGCTACGTTAAAGCATTTTCTTGGCAATAATAATGAAGTGGAACGTGGCAGTGGTTCTTCCAGTATCGATCCACGGAATATGCGTGAATATTATCTAAAAGCATTTGAACAGCCTTTTGTAGAAGGCGGAGCAAAGTCGATGATGACGGCTTATAATTCGATCAATGGAACGCCAGCTATTTTACATCCACTGGTGAATGAAGTGGTTAAAGGCGAATGGGGAATGGACGGATTTATCGTTAGCGATGCAGGCGATGTGATGGGTATCAAAAATGATCATCATTATTATGACTCTCATACCCCGGGTGTTGCCGAATCGGTCAAAGCAGGAATAGATAGTATTACTGATGATCCTGAATTATCCAAAACAGCTTTGCGTGAAGCTTTGGCGAATGGCCAGCTTACATTTGAAGATATCGATCAAGCATTATTTAACACATTCCGTGTTCGTTTTCTGCTTGGTGAATTCGATCCTGCGGAATTGAATCCGTATGCTCATATCGGCGAAGAAGCTATGATGACCGCAGAAGCCAAAGCATTATCCCTTGAAGCTTCACGCAAGTCGATAGTACTCCTCAAAAATGACAATCAGACATTACCATTATCCAAAACAGCAACTGGAAATGTAGCTGTGATCGGTGAACTGGGAAATGCAGTCTATCGTGATTGGTACTCTGGTACATTACCTTATGCCGTTACTGCACTTGAAGGTATTCAACAGAAAGTGAATAGCAAAGTATCATATCAAGATGGTAATGATCGAATTACTTTAACGTCGACAGCAACAGGAGCACCATTGTCGATCCAACCTGATCCTGTACAAGAGTCTGTAACAGCTTCAGTCACATCAGCTAATCCTAATGATATTCAATCGAACAAACCGATTACAGGTGTACTGAGTGCTGCTAGCGAGTCTACAACAGAGCAGACTGTATTCGAATTGTCTGATTGGGGATTCGGCAGTTATACGCTACGTGCGCCTAATCATAAATATTGGACAAGCAATGATGATCAAGGCATCGTGACAGCTTCTGCTGATGAAGCGTATGGTTGGTTTGTAAAAGAAGTATTTGGACTTCAACCTCAAGCGAATGGAACGACAGCCATAACAACCTGGAATGGTAAAACCGTTTCGGTCAATCCGACTTCCGGGCAATTAACGATCATAGACACACCGGAATCGCTAGATGAACATGCTTCTTTTGAAAAGACAATCGTTGAAAACGGATTAGAGCAAGCGATCGCAGCAGCCAAAGAAGCAGAAACAGCTATCGTATTTGTCGGCAACAATCCATTGATTAATGGTAAAGAAGAGATTGATCGTCCAAGCTTAGAATTAGCGGCATCCCAACTCCATATGGTACAAGAAGTATACAAAGCGAATCCTAATACCGTAGTCGTAGTGGTGGGAAGTTATCCATTTGCGATGGAGTGGGTAGAAGAACATATTCCTGCGATTATCTATTTATCTCATGTAGGGCAAGAATTAGGAAATGCGGTAGCTGATGTATTATACGGAGATTATGCTCCAGCAGGTCGCCTGAATATGACATGGTATCGTTCAGAAGAACAACTGAGTGATATTCGAGATTATGATATTATCCGCACAGGTAGAACATATCAGTATTTTGAAGGAGATGTATTGTATCCGTTCGGTCATGGGTTAACGTATGGGACGTTCCAATATAGTGATATTCAAGTGGTCTCGTCTGAATTAGAAGTGGACGAAGTGATCGAATTATCGGTACAGGTCAAAAATATCAGCGAGATGGATAGCGAAGAAGTGGTGCAATTGTATACACATGCTGATCATTCGCGTGTGAAGCGTCCAATCAAAACGTTGCAAGCCTTCCGCCGTATAGATCTAGCAGCTGGAACATCACAGACCGTGCATTTTACGATACCTGTGAAAGAACTATCATTCTGGGATGTAACACGTGATCGGTATTGTGTAGAAGCAGGTACGTATACATTGATGATCGGACGTTCTTCAGCAGATATTGCTCAGCAAATGAGTATCAAAGTCAATGGAGAAGTGATTCCTGCGCGTGATCTCACGTTTACTACACAAGCTGTGAATTACGATAACTATCATCATGTACAGCTGGGCGAATCCAAAGAAGGCGGAGCAGTCATCGAAGCGATCACAGATGAGGCATGGATACTTTTTCAAGATGTCGATTTTGGTACAGGTGTAGAACACGTTGAGGTTCGAATGGCGACGACCCAAGATCAAGCGAAGATAGAGATTGCATTGGATCAGGTAGATCAAGCAAGTGTAGGCGCTATTGTGCTTGCGAGTGCATCTGGAGAACAGCATTGGAGTACAGAGCAGACATCTATCACAGGCGTGACTGGAAAGCATGATGTCTATCTCAAACTTTCAAAAGGTGTGCGCATCTCTACATTCCAATTCGGAGCATCCTCTGAATAATATTGTGAGCCATGATCGACACAAGTAGTTAACGTGGCATCTGATTAAATTGATAAATCGGTAGTTCAGCAACGACTACAAGTGCAATCACCACGACGACAATAATAACACCTGCAAAAATAAAGCGATCAGCCATAAGATCACCTCCACATGGTTAAGAAATAGATTAAAATTTATTAGATTTCATTACTCAGACGGATATCGTTCTTGATTATAAGACGAACGATCTCCGTTATTTGTATCTCTTGGATCAACGCTGAATATAATAAGCTAGGATATAAAGGAAATAAATATGAGCAGGGTAGAATAGATAGAAGAAATATTTCATACTACGCCCTTTTTCACCGTTGTAGAGAGAAAGTGGAATGACAGCGAAGATCATTAACCATTGAAAATTAGTATCCAAATCTAGTAGAGAAGCACCGGATAGCAAGCCTATCATCAGCGAAAATAAAACGAAAAAAATTATTTGCCCGATACGATATTTGCGTAATACATAGAACATGACGCCAAGTAAAATAAAGAAGTACCCACCTTCAACCAATATAGGTATAGGTAATACATACATGATATAAAGACTCCATGACGAAATATGTTCTTGCGATAATAGACTAATTGCTACAAAACTCAAAAGAACAGGAATCATCATCAGTCCTATTGTACCTAGCATATTCCACCAGCGATGATGCCTGATACTTTGGATCAATCGATCAATCATCAGCATATAAAGCACCGCTAGAAATAACGTTCCAAAAATATTGTTGATCAGCATATGGTCTGAAGGGAAAGTAGTTTGCAATCCTTGACTTACGATATTCATCCCGACAAATCCAATATACAAATGCAGTAAATACTTGAAACGATTACGCGTGTAATGAAATCCTTCTGCACTTAAAAATAAAAAAATAGGTGCAACAATTCGACCTAGCCATGTAAACCACATCGGTATTCCATCGATATAGAAAAATTGATGCACATGATCAAAAACCATGAATAATATTCCCAGTAATTTAAGCTGAAAATGATTCAGTGTTATTCCTTTACGAAGTGTGAGCATAGACAATATCAGTCACCGTCCTTTAATAGATGACTCAAGCATAAAGGACAGACGTAGATCCAAACTATCGATTTACCTTAAACTTTCCTTACATGCCGTTTAAGGTTCTGTTCGTATGTATAGAAGATATAGACATAAAAAAAGACGCTTCATCCGAAGCGTCCCATAATATAATCTTGAGTGGATTGTTGTGTTGGATTGGTGAAGATCGTATCCGTTTCTCCGTGTTCCATCAATTTACCTAAGTAGAAGTAAGCTGTATAATTCGATACTCGTGCTGCTTGTTGCATATTGTGAGTTACGATAACGATACGCAATTCATCTTTGAGTTCACTGATCAATTCTTCTACTTTACCTGTCGATACAGGATCAAGTGCAGAAGCCGGTTCATCCAATAACAAAATCTGTGGTGTAACCGATAATGCACGTGCGATACAAAGACGTTGTTGCTGTCCACCGGACAACGATAACGCTGATTCTTTTAACCGATCTTTCACTTCATCCCATAGTGCAGCTTTGCGTAGGCTAGACTCTACGATTTCATCCAGTTGTTTACGGTTTTTGGTGCCATAATAACGTGGACCAAATGCAATATTTTCATAGATCGATTTGAAAAATGGGTTAGGACGTTGCCATACCATACCAATCCGTTGACGAAGCTTGATCACATCGGTAGAGGATGCAGTAAGA
>Ga0308161_1005542_pt1 | contig 11037 bp, 10 predicted proteins | sample PhyFR2_FD_201034 | JGI IMG/M metagenome (GOLD analysis project Ga0308161, IMG submission 201034) | Phyllosphere microbial communities from UC Gill Tract Community Farm, Albany, California, United States - DLSLF.R2 | ecosystem: Host-associated > Plants > Phyllosphere > Unclassified | place: USA...
CTTGACTCCGTCGGCGCACCTCGTGCAGACTGCTGTGAAAGTTCCAAGGGGGAATTACAATGAAGATCAGTCTTGTTGCGCAGATCGCAATCGCTTCTCTCGCGCTGGCCGCGGTCCCCGCGGTGAGCGCCGCACACGCGGAGGCAGCGTCGCCTCAGTTCACCGATACGGAGATTGCAGAAGGCGTGCTGTACGGCGAGGGTGCGTTCGCCGACGCGGCCGACATCGAGCCGCTGTCGAAGGCTTCTGCGGCCTCACGGGCAGACATCGCCAACGTGCAGGACAAGCTGCTGACCACTGTGGAGGCCGAGCACTCTTCGGAGCTCGCCGCGGCCGCTGACCAGATTCGCAGCGGCGACCCTTACAAGGTCGACGACGGCGTGAAGCAGCTCACGTCTGCCTTCGCGAAGGCGATCGAGTCGGACTATCCGCAGGTTTCGACGGCAAGCACGGTGCAACCGCAGTGCGGCGTTATCTGCGTCTGCGTCGCGGGTGTGGAGATCGCCGTCGTAGGGGGCATCGCCGTTGCGGTTGTCGCCGAGACCGCCGTCGCAGGGCACTTTGTCCTCTGGACCAAGGCGAAGGTCTGGAACGCGAAGTCGATCAACCCGGACAGCACGGAGGACCTCGGGTACACCGAGTACGTCGCCAAGATCGCGTCCGCGGTCAAGTAACAGCAACGATGACCGCTGAGGACATCGACCGGTTGTCATCTGCAAGGCGCAACACCGAACGGAACGTTCGACGGGTCGCGCTGGGCTGCGGCGTCTTAATCGGCGTGATGGCCTTCGTGGCCACCATGCAGCCCAGCGTCTTCGAGTCCAGCGCCGGATCGAATCCACTTCTGCAGACTGTGCGAACCTTCGTGCCGCAAGGGTGGGGATTCTTCACTCGTGACGCGCGAGAAGACACCTATACCGCGTACCGCAAGAGCCCTCAAGGCTGGACTGCGGTGAGCCCGATATCGGGCGGTTCACCGCGATTTGCGTTCGGACTGAATCGCGGGGCGCGACTCGTCGATGGTGATATCGCTCGGATCGCGGTGGCGAAGCCTGACAGCGGGTCCGTGAAAGCAGCATGGACCTCGTGCACTCCAGGTGCCTCCATCGACAGCTGCGTCATAGAGAACAAGGTTGAGGTGAACGGCCAACAGGTCCTGAACCCGTTGATTCCGGAAACGTGCGGCGACATCCTCGTCGCCAAGGTCAAGCCGATTCCGTGGTCCTACGGAAAGCTCACGCGGGAGCACCGTCAGTCCATCAGGATTGTGAACGTGAAGTGCGAGTCATGACGGAACGCCGAGCCCCAGCATCAACGTTCCTGGAACGGCTCATCCCTGCTAGTAGTCCGGTGACCAGGTGGCTGCACCCCGCGAGGGGTTTGATCGCCTTGGCGACGCTGCTGACCCTCGCGCTGGACCCGGGGGCGACTCTGTTCCACTCATCGGATCCCGCAACATCGGCAGCGCCGGAATGCTCAGGTGCCCCCAGCATCGGTCTTTTCTGCTTAGCGGACGACCCCGACGTCGCGCGTTGGATTGGCGTGGGCCTTCTCTGCACCGTGATCCTCGGCCTGTTCCCGCCGATCAGCGCGGTCTTGCACTGGTACGTGTCGGTGAGTGTGTTCTGGACCATCACGCCGATGGAGGGCGGAGACCAGCTCGCCGCGATCGTCACCCTGTTCCTCATCCCGGTGTGTCTCAGCGACACCCGCCTGATGGTTTGGCGTGGTTCGCCGTCCCCGGGGAACAGGGTTGTCAACATCGTAGGAAACACAGCGCTGTTGCTCATCGCAGCGCAAGTCGTGATCGTCTACGCCAACTCGGCGATCGCGAAGTTCTCCTCGACACCGTGGGTAGAGGGAACGGCCCTCTGGTACTGGATGCAGCACCCCGCGTTTGGCGCGCCGCAGTGGCTGTACGGTCCTGCGCTCGATCTCCTCGCGGCACCAGCGGGTGCAGCGGTCATCACCTGGGGAACGATTGCCCTCGAGCTCTTCGTCATGGCGACGATCTTCTCGTCTGACCGCCGAATCCGTCGGGCGGGATGGGCTGCCGGGGTGTTCTTCCACCTCGTGATCGCAGTAGTTATCGGACTCGCGACGTTCGGAATGGTGATGGCCGGAGCGCTCACCTTGGCGCTACTAGTCCGACCTGCTGTAGAGCAGATGGCATCCGAAGCCGAGGCGGGCGACTCAGGGACAGAATCCGATCTCCCCCTCCCCGGTGAGATCGAAGATAAGGCCGAGACCGTGACCACGGAGGGTTCCGCTGATGCCGACAAGACAGAGCGTCTCGTTCCCGATGTGAAGGTTGGACGAGTCTGAGCTGCGAACTCCGCTGCGCTGCTTACTGAGACACACTGCGTGATGGCTTTCGTCGTGCCCTCCCTCTGCGACACGTGGCGCCTCGACCCACTTCTCACAGCGTATTCCGCGGTCGCATTCACATCAGGGCTTCGGACTGAATGCGAGCGCCTTGGCATCGAACCGCCGAACTGGGCAACGATTGCAGACCACATCCCGTGGGCGATCAACGACGCTCGCTACCCGGACGTCCCCATGAACGAACTCGTTGCCTACCTGCGCGACGAGGTACCAGCGCTGTTCGGCAGCGTGATCTGACTCCGGTCAGACTCGCGCCAAACCGCTCAAGCGACGCCACAGCGGAACCCCGTCAGAGCTCCACTCCTCGAGCGAACGTACGTCCAAGCCGCGCACGTCAGCGACGAGCTCCTTCTCGAACCCGTCCATGTATCGCGCGTACACGCGATCGCTCGGAATGCGGGCTACCCACACGGTTGCCGACCGATCTCCCGGTGCCTGACGGTCACGGGCGAAGTAGCGAGCCTGCTCGACGTCAAGAGACCACGACAAGCCCTCCCGGTTCGCATCCGTCGCGCCCCGGAACGCCACCCGTGTCCCGCGACGTCGTCGCTGGACGACCATGTCCTCGGTGTATTCGGCGAACTCGAACATTGCCCGCCACACCTCAACCGGAACGGGGGAATCACCGAGCCGGTACCGCCACATCCTCGGCAGGAAGAACGTCAGCATCCCTGGAGTCAGCGATCCCGACTTGAACCGCTCGACGACCGCCGGCTCAGGTGCGAGATTGCCCGTCTCGTTCACCAGCCGGACGATACCGGCGAACTCATCGTCCGACAGCACCAGTTGCGCCCGCGCCGCCATCGCCCGCACATCGTTCTCCGCGACCATGTCACGCTCCCCTGCTCATGTTCCTAGTTGTGCTTACCCAGGCCAGGAAGCCCGCCGCCCACAGCACGGACAGACTTCCCCTTGTGTGCCCGTCGCGGCTTCTTCTTCGGCTTCGCGACCGGCTGCGTTCCGTTCTCGCACCGGAGATGGCTCGACGGCACCTTGTGCCGTTCGAACCCACGGACGGCCCCCTCGGCAACGACAACCCGAACAAGTGCACCGCAGGATCCGCATCGCTCGTAGCCCTCGGGTCTCGGTGCAGGTCGCTTCATGGCGTGAGGGTAGCGGCAATAGCCTACGGTCGTCAGGAGGTGCAGCACGCCGCCGAACACGCCCAACCCCACTGAGAGTCACTTCGCGAAGGCGTCCCGAACAGCGTCTCGCACGTTCCCGGCGCATCGTGGGGACTGCTGCAGGTTTGGTTGACTCCTGAGCGGTAGGAGCATTGGCTCCTGCTGGAAGGACGTGCGCCATGGTGAAGGCGTATCCGGAGGAGTTCCGCCGTGATGTGATCGCGGTCGCCCGGAAGGGCGAGACGTCGGTGCGGCAGGTCGCGAAGGACTTCGGCGTGTCCGAGTCCTGTCTCGCCCGCTGGTTGCGGCTCGCGGACCGCGATGATGGCGTCGGTGTCGCGGCTGTGCCGTCGGCGAAGGCGGTGGAGCAGGCGGAGCTGCGGGACGCGCAGAAACGGATCCGGCTGCTCGAGCAGGAGAACGAGATCCTCCGCAGGGCAGCGGCGTACTTCGCCCAGTCGCAACTCCCAAAATGATCTACCCGCTGGTCCTCGAACTCGCCGCCGACCGGATCCCGGTCGCGGTGGCCTGCCGGGTGCTGGGCTTCTCGAAGCAGGCGTTCTATCGGTGGCGCGCCGACTCGGTTTCTCAGCGGGACTGGGAGGATGTGCACCTGACCAACGCAGCGACCGATGCGCATCGGGACGATCCAACGTTCGGGTACCGGTTCATCGCCGATGACCTTCATGCTGCCGGCCATCGAGCATCGGAACGGCGGGTGTGGCGGTTGTGCTCGCAGCAGCGGCTCTGGTCGCTGCATGCGAAGAAGCGTGGCCTGAATCGCAAGGCTGGGCCGCCGGTGCACGACGACCGGGTCCGACGAGCGTTCACGGCGCCAGACCTGGATCGGCTGTGGCTGACGGACATCACCGAGCACCCGACAGGTGAGGGCAAGCTCTACCTCTGTGCGGTGAAGGACGCCTGCTCGCGCCGGATCGTGGGTTACTCGATCAGTGACCGGATGCGTTCCTCGCTTGCCGTCGCGGCCCTGCAGATGGCGGTGAATCGCCGGAACCCAGCCGGGACGGTTGTCCACTCAGATCGAGGGAGCCAGTTCCGGTCGAAGAAGTTTGTCCGCGCGCTCAGCGACGCCGGGCTGCTCGGATCGATGGGCCGAGTCGGCGCGTGCGCGGACAACGCGGCGATGGAATCGTTCTTCGCCCTGCTGCAGAAGAACGTCCTCAACCGGAAACGGTGGTCCACCCGGGAGGAACTCCGGCTGGCGATCATCACCTGGATCGAGGGCACCTACCACCGGAAACGACGCCAACGTGGTCTCGGGAAGTTGACCCCAATCGAGTACGAGACGATCATCAATCCGCAGGTCGCACTCGCGGCCTAAACGAACGAGTCAACCAAACCTGCAGCAGTCCCGCCGTTTGACCACCAGCCGATCTCCAGACGCACCCATCGCCGGAAACGTTGACCATGGCACAGTCCAGATCACGACCGCCGGCTTCGGTGCGCCGCCGGGGCGGCTCAAGAAGCAACCCACCTAGCACCGTCCGAATATCATACTCTGGATGGATTTTAGTGTAGTTTTTTTCTGCCAATATGGTGGGGTGCCCACGCGTTCAGTCAACCCCGCAACCACACCGCCAGCCGTTCACGGCTTTCGTGCTCGAGTCCGTGCCGAGACGCTGCCGACATCGTTCATCTGGCACCGCCGCGACTCAGTAGCGCTACTAGCGGTACCCGCACTATTCGCTGCGGGATGGCTGGGATCGCTTTTAACGCAGGACCCCGCCGTTGGTACCACCGTGGATACGTCAGTTCGGATCGCACTGTTCGTGGTGCTCGCGGTCGCCAACCGAGAACTTCTCGCCCGACACTGGCGAGCGTTTTGGGCTGCACCATGGCGCAGCATCGGTGTTGTGCTTGCTGGGCTGGTGGTCATCCAAATTGTGATCAGCGCCCTCGGTAACGCGCTCCGCCCGTTTGTCGACACCCTCCCGGTCGAGCAGGCGCAGGCGACCTCGCTGACGTTCGCAGTCATGCTTTTCGCCTCGTTCAACCCGGTCGTTACCGCCCTGATTGAGGACTTCACGTACCGGCACACCTTGCTACTGAAGTTTCCCGTTTGGAATCGATTCACCATCGCCGCGGCGCTCACGATAGGCAATGCATTGGTGTTCGGAGCGACCCACATCAACAACTTCGGCGGCCAGTGGCTACTCACCCTGTCCTACGCCGGCGCGGGGCTCGTGATGAACTTGACGTACCTTTGGACCCGAAACATCTGGCATGTCCTTCTCATGCACGGCTTGAACAACTTCATCCTCGGGGGCCCCATTGCCTTCCTGCTTGTCTACGCACTTGGCGCAGACATGAACGCTTAGTTGCCGAAGCGCCCCAGGGCGCCACAATCACCCGAATGGCTTTGCACTGGAGCCCTCATAGAGAGCCTGAGGTCCAAGCGCTGCCAGCGCGGCAAAGCGTCATCAGAACCGAGCAACACCATGCGACAATCCTCAGACCGACCGGTCCTGGACGCCTGCTCCTCCTCTGCGACTGTTCGCGCTGTGTTACACGGTTCTAGTCACAGTATTCTGTCTTGCCCAATTTCGTGGGCTGACTGCTGTCTCGATAACGCCCTGGTGGTCCACAGTCCGTTCTTATAACAGTGGCGTCGCTCTACGCCTCTTCCTAACGCCTCGGTTCAGCGCGCAACCGCGCCGACCGCCCCAGCGCAGATGACAACGTCAGCTCCCAGTTCAACCTTCGAGCTCACTCTTCCCCGTCTGCGACGACTGAGTAGCGTGGGTTGCCGGCAAACGAAAGCTCGCTCGTGACATCCGCCGCCGCAGGGACCCCCACGACCACACCGCCTGCACTAAGTACTAGTGCGTATCGGACGACACAACTGGCGCGCCGTCTGCCACCTGCTCGAGGTCTGCGGGGCCTCGTAGCGGGCCCGAGCGAGGTGACGCTCGTCGATCACTGCCACACGGCCGTCATCTATCAACGACGAGGTGAACACCGTGACCTCGGTGAACATCCGGTCGTCGCGCGCGACTTCGACGGCGTCAGGTCCACTCCTACTCAAATCACTGCAAATATATTGCCGCTCATGGTGACATACCTGATGTAAGGTGGTGTTCATGGGAACTGTGCTGCCAGGCGTGATCGCATTCTTTGTCGGGATCGTCCTCGCCGTGGCGGCGCTCGTGCCATGGACGGCATGGGAGTACCGCCGCCACGGTCAGCTCGGCTTCCGTCGTTCGCTCGTCGCCTTCGGTTCCCTCGTGTACGCCCTCGCGCTCGTGACCTACACGCTGCTCCCGCTACCCGACGACGTATCATCGATGTGCCGCACGCCGGGATCGCCGCAGCTGACCCCGTTCGCCTTCCTTGGGGATATCGCTAAGGAGGGAGGAATCTCCGGGCCCCGCTCGCTCGTGTCCAACCCGGCGTCCGCCCAGGTGCTGTTCAACGTGTTGCTCTTCGTGCCCTTCGGGGCACTCGCCCGGCATGCCGTCGCAAGGAAGCGGGTGTTCGCCGGGCTGCTCGCTGGGCTCGTTGCCGGGTTCATGGCCTCCTTGCTCATCGAGACGACCCAGCTCACCGGCGACTGGTTCCTCTACCCGTGCGCGTACCGTCTATTCGACGTCGACGACCTTCTCGCAAACTCCACCGGTGCAATACTCGGCACGCTTCTCGCGCCAATCGTCGGACTACTCGCTGGCTCACTCAAAACCAACAACGCAGACACTCCTCGACCCATCACCGCAACACGCCGGCTCTCCGGAATGTTTGCTGACGGACTGGCAATCTGGGTCCTATCCGTAACACTTGGCATTGCCACCTCGGTCGGGTGGTCGCTCACCGGCCGAGATTACCAGGATCCGATACTCAATACTTTGCTCCTGGTCGCCGCGCTTGTTGCACCCGTGGCGCAACTCCTGCTCGTCCTCACCTCCGGTAGGACCCTCGGCGAACACGTCGTCCGCCTGCAACCGGCACCAAGACCAGGAACTGGGAAACGCCTGCTGCGTTGGGCGCTTGGTTCCGGGGGATGGGCCACGCTGATCAGCCTCGACATCCCACTTGGCGGGTTCGGCAGCCTTATTGCCTTCATCCTTGCCGCCACTTCGATCATCGCAGTTTGGACAACTCACGGACGACGCGGCCTCGCCCTCGCTGTCGCACGACTAGACGTCGAAGACGACCGAGCCCCCAACCAGCGAACGCGCAAACGCCACGCAAGTGAGCTGCCGGCGGTACGACACCAGTGAAACACTCCCTCAACCAACCTCCGCCCACCGCAAACGTTGCGGCCGATCCCGGACCCTGCAAAGCTCCAGCGATCTCGGCGCTGTGACTGATGGGGCTGGCCGCCACGCCTTCAGTGCGGACACACCATGGGCACGTGCGCGCCGTGCAGGTCGGCCGTTCGTCTCGGCCTGGCGGACCGAATCGCGGCAGACCGGACCATCCAGTCCAGTAGTCGCGGAGCCGTGATCGCGGACGACGTGATGCGTCGTCCGCCCGTGCTGGCACGTGACCACCATGGAAGTCGCCGGCCGCCGCGATCGCCGACATCGGCCGCACCGGCATCGGGACCGGGCCTTTCCGGCTGCCCACGTTCACCCCGGCCCGGTGCCGGGAGCGTCGAGGCCTTCGAGGACCACTTCGCCGGTCGCCCCGCGCTCCCGGCTCGCCGGGCAGATCGGCGGTGTATGCCGCCATCCAAAACTCTGCTTTTCAGCCTCAATGTTACATGTGAGTATTAGTGCGCATGCTGCGCACCGGCTAAATTTGGTCATCTAACATACCGCGTGGTAGCCTGCTTTCGTCCGACGGCGCAGCAGTGCTGCGTTCGCCTCTTCGGACATGGTCACCCTGCTAGCGAAATGGATCTATCACCCATGAAGAAGAAACAGACGCTCTCGCGAACTGGTGCTGGAGCACTGGCCCTCGCGACTGCTGTCGCCGGAATCTCGTTTGCGCCGTCGGCGGCGACCGCAGCCACTGCACCAGCAACAGCCGTCCTCTCGCTGTACGGGCATTCCGATGGCCACCAGATGACAGCCTTCGTCCGAGACGCCACGGCCACCACCGACTCGCGAAATCCAGGCGTCCCAACCCAGGTCCCGCAGCCGGGGACTAAGGGGCAGATTCGGCAGGGTGACCTCTGCCTGACGGCGCCATTGGTGGCGGAAGCAAACGTGACCGCGACGAACTGCTCGGATAGCGACCGTCAGCGTTGGGGCGTTGGAGAAGAAGGCATGATCCGCTTCGCGGGTGCGGGTGCCGTCTCGGGCTACGGCATCGGTATTCGTGGCACGTATACCGCAAATATGTACATTCGGTCTGCTGGTTCTATGATGGTTCGGAGGGACGATTCATCGTCGAACTTCTTCTATGGTTCACCTTCCGCGAAAGATTTGGCGTCGAGGAGCGCAACGATCTCGGGCGGGGGCGCTCCGGGTTCGTGGGTGACTATCGATGGCGGCGCTCAGGTGAAGGTCGCCGCGGATGGCACGTGGGCGGCAAAGGTCACCGGGCTGAAGCTGGGTGAAAACAAGATCAAGCTGGAGCAGTTCGACGATAAGACTCTCACCGGCACTACCTGGGCAAGGGTCACGCTCAACGCGCCCGAGGCGATCATTGCCTGGAAGTCAGACGTTGCTAACCAGACAATGCAGGCGTTCACTGCCGGCGATAAAGCGTGGAGCGCCAAAGGAAAGGCCGGCACGATCACGCAGGTCCCCCAACCGGGGTATCCCGGCGAGGTACGTCAGGGTGATCTTTGCCTGACTAGCGTAGAAACTACGGGAAGGCCTTATGTCTATCCGAAGGACTGCTCGGGCGGTGAAGACCAGCAGTGGAACATTACCCCAGGGGGGCGAATCCTTTATGCGGGGCCGGGGGAAAACAACAATCTTGGTCTTGGTATCAATGGTTACGACTCGCGCGCCAATTTGTTTCTGTATGCCCAGGGCTTTATGCAGGTAGTGACCGATAGTTCCAAGAATGTTTTTGGGGCGGACGCTCAGGAGGAGGATCTCGCTAACCGGTCGGCGACGTTCAGCGGCCGGGGCGTGCCTGGGGCGTCGGTGACGCTCAATGCCACTACGACGGTCAAGGTTGCCGGTGACGGGAATTGGTCCGCGAAGGTCACCGGCCTCAAGCTCGGCGAAAATACCGTCACCATCGAACAGATTGAGGCTGACGGTATCCGCACGGCGACCGCCGAGCGGACGGTGAGCTTCAAGGCCACGCCGTTGGAGGCTGAGGCGACGTTCCCGACGGATGCCTCGAAGGATCTGATGGTTTCGGGTTCGGCGCATGTTGGTGCGAAGGTCGAGATCTACGACGCGGCCGAAAAGCTGGTGAAGACCGTTTCGGCGGACGCCACGACGGGGAAGTTCTCCGCCGAGATCGCGGCGCCGAACACCGGCGGCAAGCAGACCTTCACCCTCAAGCAGGTGCTCCAGGGCGAGACCGCTGCCGGCACCGTCACGGTGACGGCGGACTACGGCACCGCGGTGACCATCACGTCACCCGAGAACTTTGCTGAGCACAATGGCGGACAGCTGGTGTTCCGCGGGACCGGTGAGCCTGGTTCCACCGTCGACCTGCGCAAGCAGGGCAGCCAGAACATCGTCGCCTCCGGCACGGTCTCCGCAACGGGCACCTGGACCGTCACGGTCGCAAACGTCCCCGCCGGCAAGAACGAGTACGTCGTCACGCAGAGCTCCAAGGGTGCGAACACCACCACTTCGACTGTCGGCCTGGTTCTTCCCTCGCCGACTGGCACTATCACCTATGGAGGCAGTGCGACGGGCTCCGGAATGCAGGAGTTTGTAGCGGGCGTCTCGGTGAAGACCAATACCGAGAAGCCGGGTATAGTCACGCATCTGCCGCAGCCGGGGCACCCCGGGCACATCCGTCAGGGTGACCTCTGCCTCACCGGATCAAAGACGACTAATGGCGCTGTAACGGCGGCCAAGTGCTCAGACAGTGATCTGCAGGTGTGGAAGGTAGACGCCAACGGCAAGATCACTCTTGCCGCAAACGGCATGGGTATCCGGAACCGCGGTACCGGCGCATCCGCCGAGCTTTACATGGCGACGGAAGGATCCATGGCGGTAAACCTGGACTCCACCAAGAAGTTCTTCCACGCGAATGTGACGTCGAAGAGTGTGGCGGACCGGTCCGCGACGTTCACCGGCCAGGGCATGCCCGGCTCGTCGGTTCGTATCAACGACAGCAAGGTCACCGTTGGCGATGACGGCACCTGGACACTGAAGGCCACTGGGCTGAAGCTGGGAAAGAACAACATTGTTCTCGAGCAGTTCGAGTCGAACGGCCTCCAAACCGCAGTGACCGAAAACACCGTTGATCTTGCGGTGACTGCGCTGAAGGCTGAGGCGACGTTCCCGAAGGATGCCGCGAAGGATCTGATGGTTTCGGGTTCGGCGCATGTTGGTGCGAAGGTCGAGATCTACGACGCTGCCGACAAGCTGGTGAAGACCGTTTCGGCGGACGCCACGACGGGGAAGTTCTCCGCCGAGATCGCGGC
>Ga0308161_1005543_pt1 | contig 11035 bp, 7 predicted proteins | sample PhyFR2_FD_201034 | JGI IMG/M metagenome (GOLD analysis project Ga0308161, IMG submission 201034) | Phyllosphere microbial communities from UC Gill Tract Community Farm, Albany, California, United States - DLSLF.R2 | ecosystem: Host-associated > Plants > Phyllosphere > Unclassified | place: USA...
TATGACCGCGACTGCGCAGCAGCTTGAATTCCTTAAAAACAGTATCAAAAGCATCCCGGACTACCCAAAACCGGGCATTCTCTTTCGTGACGTCACCAGCCTGCTGGAAGATCCGAAAGCGTATGCGTTGAGCATTGAGCTGTTAGTTGAACGCTATCGTCACGCTGACATCACCAAGGTGGTGGGCACTGAGGCGCGCGGTTTCCTGTTCGGCGCACCGGTTGCGCTTGGGCTGGGCGTGGGCTTCGTACCGGTGCGTAAACCCGGCAAGCTGCCGCGTAAAACTTTTGCCGAAAGCTACGAGCTGGAGTACGGCACCGACCAGTTAGAGCTGCATTGTGATGCTATCCAGCCGGGTGACGTGGTGCTGGTGGTTGACGATCTGCTGGCGACCGGTGGCACGATTGAGGCCACCGTGAAGCTGATCCGCCGCGCGGGCGGCACCGTGAAAGATGCCGCTTTCATCATTAATCTGTTTGACCTCACCGGCGAATCACGCCTGAAGGCGCAGGGCATTGAAAGCTACAGTCTGGTGAACTTCCCCGGTCACTAAGATTTTGCGGGGCGGCTGGTCCGCCCCGATCTCTCCTCATCTGCTTCTCTCCCTGTACACCAAATGCCTTCAGCCGCTGTTCGGCACAAAAAGCAGCGATTCATCCCCCCTGATGCTTACACTTGTGCGGCAAAATGCAGCCGTCACCGTGATTAAGGAAGTTCGGGATGAACAAAATCGCTACCGTTACTACTCTCCTCGCCGTACTGGCGGATGCCACAGCCGCAAACGCCGCTCAGACTAAGGCCCCTGTTGATTATCAGTACCGGACAAAAGATATCAGCGGGCTGCACACCTTCACGCTGGGATACGCCCAGAGCCACATTCAGCATTTTAACAATATCAAAGGTCTTAACCTTAAATATCGCTACGAAATCCCTCAGCTGCCGCTCAGCGCGATGGTGTCACTCACCTGGATGAACGGGCGCGGAAGCCAGTTTGCACAGTTTGATGGCGCCTCAGAGAATAAATACCATCGCGTGCGCTACTATTCGCTGATGGTGGGGCCGGCTTATCGCATCAGCCATTGGGCCAGTCTTTACGCGCTGGCTGGCCCGGGTTGGGAAAGCAGCACCAATATCACCTACTTTCGAGATGCTGCTGGTGAACATTCCGGGTGCAAAAAAAGGGCCCGTTCGCGTTTTGCCTGGGGGGCGGGAATGCAGTTCAACCTGATTGATAACCTGGCGCTGGACGTCGGTTATCAGGGCGGCCACCTGCAGAAAACGTCCAGTCACGGCTTCAACGTTGGCGTGGGGTATCGTTTCTGATTTGTGCAACAGAACGTGGAAAGGGCAGCGAATGCTGCCCCTGTGTTATCAGAATGAGAACTTAACTCCCGCCTGAATAATGTTGTCGGAGGTATGGGATGACTCGTTCAACTGATAGTTGAGGCTATACCCCAGCTGCTGGTGCGACAGCTCGATACCTACGTTACCGCTAAACACTGAGTGGTCAGTGATAGTTGAGTGTGTCGTTGAAGAACTGCCTTCCTCACCAGGCATCCAGCTACGGCTCTTTGCTGTTACATCGCCACTATTCCCAGTCCACGTCAGGTCAATAGTGGGTTTAATCTGATAGCCAGCTGTGGTGGTGAACGCTTTAGACAGCGAAACGCCCAGCGGGAATGACCAGATACTTTGTGAACCGCTAGCGGTATCGAACAGGTTACCCAGCTCATTATGCGTTTTAAAACCTTCACTCTTAAGCAGGGTGTAGCGCACTCCAGCGTGTGGTTCTACATCCGCCAGGCCACTCTGCCAAAGGTAATTCACCTTGATACCACTGCTAACGGCCCAACTGTTCACACCCGCACGCAGCGCCGAGCCATCAACGCCCGCAGGAGTTTGCTGTTTCAGCCGGTTATGGCTGCCCGTGTAGCTAACATCTGCCATCACACTCGCCGCATCCAGCTGCCAGCTGCTGTAAAGCGTGCTCCCCCAGAAATTGAAGTCATTCCGCGTTGGGCTGACATTCCCCCGGCTGGAACTTTTCCCCCCGCCAGCATTCAGCGCTATACCGCTGGTTAAACTTCCATAATCGCCGCCATCTGTCCGGTAATCACTGCCCAGCGCCACTCCACCGAGGTGAGTGGCGGCACGCGCCTGCCACTCTCCCGAAGAGAATCCATGGGAACTGCTGTTATCTGACAATAGCGTGGCCCACAGATTACCCCCGCTGCTGCTGTCATGCAGGTCAGAGGCGAGATGGCGGGCAACCGCCTGTTCCGCGGCTGACAGCGCCATAAAGGTCGTGTGCTGAACGCCAATCACCGAAGCCATATGCAGGGCAGACTGCACCACCCGGCTGGCCACCACCCTGTCACGAATGAAGCGGATATCCATTACCTGCGAAACAAAACGCTGGCTGGCATCGGCAGAGTGGGTATTGACCCCCTGCTGTTTCGCCATATCCGCCAGCAGATCGGCAGTGTCCTGCGGCAGTAGCGGGAGTGCCGCTTGCTCCGCGCTGAGGCGATGGGCATTGCCACTGCTGCTGGCGATCATATTTAACAGTCGGCTGGTACTGACAATGTTCTGCTGTTGCCAGAATCCATCCCGGGCGCTACCGCCCAGGCTGGCGGTGAAAGCTTCAGTGGTTTTCAGATTATCATCTGCGATCACCATCATTTTGGCGTTGGTGTCTATGCGCCCCTCGCCGGTCAGAAGGGGGGCTGAACGCTGGCCAACATACGGTTTGGCAGAAATGACCGTCAGCGATGAGCCAGCAAAATGCTGCTGATGATCATTGCTGCCTACACTCCAGCCAACATCCGCGCTGGAGAGGTTGGCACTCTGACCAGCAGCAATCACCAGGGTGCCGTCAAATGGCGCAGCCTGCTGCTGAGCCATCCATTCAGCCCCCTGCTGCCAGCGTTCCGCATTCAGCTGGCGCGTACCAATGATCGCCGCTGCCTGCTTTGTTACCTCAATCAGACCCCGTGAAGCATCGAGCAAGCTGCTGGCATACAGCCCGCCGTCAATGCGCAGCGCCCCGGCGTGAAGCGCGCTACGTTCGGTGGTAAAGATCCCCCCGGTTTGCAGATACTGATTGTCGCTGCTGTTTTGAGTGTCTGCCTGGCCTATGGATAGACTGTTTGCGCTGAAGCTCCCCGCAGTAATCGTAAGCTGTCCACTGCCAGCCTGACCTGCGCCGCCATTTTTACCACCAAGCTGGATATCCGTGGCGATCTGTCCACTGCCGCCATTGAACTGCGCATAGCCGTTGCCAGCGTTACCGCCCTGGCCGCCGCGTCCTGCGGCAGTCGCGCCGGCGTCACTGCCGTCGCTACCCGTTTTACCGCCGTTGCCGCCCAGCTGCATAATTCCGCCGTTCAGGATCTTGCTGTTCTCAAATCTCAGGCTAGCCTGACCGCCGTGACCGCCGGCACCACCCATTCCGCCAGGCGCATTCAGCGCAGCATCGCCGCCCTGGCCGCCGCTGGCGGCATTACCCCCTAGCGTGATTGAGTGAAGGCTTAGGGTACTGTCAGTGACATGGATAAGAGCATTGCCGCCATTCCCTCCAGCAGCACCGGCTCCGCCCATGCCACCATTTGCGCCCTCGCCACCCTTGCCGGAATAGGTCACTCCATTGTTGCCCTGTTGCGCACCGTTGCCGCCACGGGAACCCTCACCGCCAGCCCCACCGGCCTGCAAGTGGTTATTGACTGTCAGGCGCGAGTGGTTGAGGCTCAATAAAGCATGACCTCCCTGTGCGCCGTCACCCCCGTCACCCCCGCGAGAACCTGCAGCGCCGTTAGCTCCGTGGCCGCCTGCCGCACCGCTGCCTCCGTTGCCGCCGTTGCCACCATTACCGCCATTGCCGCCGGATGAACCGCTACCGGCATCGCCACCCGAGCCGCCATTGCCCGCATCGCCACCGGCTCCGCCATCACCGCCTGTTCCACCCGCTGCGCCAGCGGAAGAGACGCCTGCTGCACCGCCATTCCCGCCGTTAGCTCCGAGCGCAATAGTGCTAAAGGAGCCATGATCCTTGTCTATGGAGAGCGTTTCCGAGGCGCCGGGCTGCCCGGCGGCACCCTTAGCGCCCAAGCGGCCGCTACTGCCACTGCTGCCATTCAAAGCCGCAGCGGCAGCAGCACCTGCAACCCCGTTGCTACCGTTATCGCCGTTAAACCCGATGCCGCCCGAGCCGCCGTTGTTACCCCGGCTTCCATTAGCGCCCTTATTCCCGCTACCCCCATTTCCTGCGCTGTCGCTGAGGCCCGCATTCTCTCCATCTTCACCACTTCCGCCTTTGCTGCCAAGGGTGATGGTCTGGCTTGAGGCAGGGGGTTCGTTCGCGGCGGGGAGATTACCCGCTGCTGAGACATAAGTGCTGAAAACAGGCAGTGAGAGCAGTGCAAGCGCAGGAAGAGAATTGACCAGACGAGACTTTCTAAACGGGATATTGCTGAGTTGTCCAATCGTTGTCTGTTTCATAAATTAATCCTTTATCGGTGAAATCCTTGTGATGCAGCAACTGGATGAAAAACAGGCGGCATCGCTCTTCGGTACATTGAGATGCAGATTGGTTTTATCAGGGGATAATCGGATTATTAGGCACTGTCGTTCCTTGTATGCCGGGGAAAGGCACCTCATGTGCCCTGGAAGTGAATCGCGCGCTCAATCTGACATAATCGTTTTGCCGCAAATGAACAGATCGTGTTAATCATGGTGTTTAATGCTGATTTTCGTAATTTATCCATAGTAATGTGCTGGTTTTTGGTTGTCAGGTCGAATAAAAATCATAGGGTGCCTGAAGACAAAATAAAGCGGCCAACAGCATGGCGACAGCCAGGCCATCTGTTATAGTACCTCTCCTTAATCCGCTGAACTGCCGCTAACCGGCCGTTTTTGCCGATATCCATTAACAGGCTAAACTACGGTTTCTCACTGTTTAGGTTTACCCTCGACTAAAAAACAATGATGAAGTCTTAATGAGCTATCAGGTACTGGCCCGCAAGTGGCGTCCGCAAGCGTTTACTGATGTTGTCGGTCAGCAACATGTTCTGACCGCGCTGGCTAACGGTTTGTCCCTTGGCCGCATCCATCACGCCTATCTTTTCTCCGGCACCCGTGGCGTTGGTAAGACCACCATTGCCCGCCTGCTGGCAAAGGGGCTGAACTGTGAAACCGGCATAACCGCTACCCCGTGCGGGCAGTGTGACAACTGCCGTGAAATCGAACAGGGGCGCTTTGTCGATCTGATTGAAATCGATGCCGCTTCCCGTACTAAAGTGGAAGACACGCGCGATCTGCTGGATAACGTCCAGTACGCTCCGGCGCGTGGTCGTTTTAAAGTCTATCTGATCGATGAAGTTCACATGCTCTCGCGCCACAGCTTTAACGCGCTGTTGAAAACCCTGGAAGAGCCGCCGGAGCACGTCAAATTTCTGCTAGCCACCACCGACCCGCAAAAGCTGCCGGTGACCATTCTGTCGCGCTGCCTGCAGTTCCACCTCAAGGCGCTCGATCAGGAACAGATCCGCGGCCAGCTTGAGCACGTGCTGAAGGCCGAACAGATTGCTGCGGAAACGCGTGCACTGCAGCTGCTGGCGCGTGCCGCAGACGGCAGTATGCGCGACGCGCTGAGCCTGACCGATCAAGCCATCGCCATGGGGCAGGGGCAGGTGACCACCGCCACGGTGAATGACATGCTCGGCACCCTTGACGACGAACAGCCGCTGGCGCTGATTGAAGCGCTGGTTAATGCCGACGGTGAACAGGTGATGGTGCTGCTGACTCAGGCCGCATCGCGTGGCGTGGAGTGGGAAGCGCTGCTGGTGGAGATGCTTACCTTGCTGCACCGCGTGGCGATGATCCAACTGCTGCCTTCAGCGCTCGGTGATGACATGGCCGCGATTGAACAGCGGCTGCGTGAACTGGCGCGGGTGCTGCCACCGGCAGATGTGCAGCTCTATTATCAAACGCTGCTGATGGGGCGCAAAGAGCTGCCGCTGGCGCCGGATCGCCGCATGGGCGTCGAGATGACGCTGCTGCGCGCGCTGGCTTTTCATCCGAAAGCGGTGATTGCTGAACCGGTTGCACGCCCGACCATGACGCCACAGGCGACTGCTGCGGTGATGCCTGCACCGGATGCCGCGCCGCCGTCCAGCCCGCCTGCAGCGCATACCGTGGAGTCCCCGCCACCGCAGGGATTACCGGATACCACCAGCCAGCTCCTTCAGGCGCGCACGCAGCTGCTGCGCCATCAGGGGGCGAGTAAGCCAAAAAAGAGTGAGCCGGCGGCGCAGGGTGCGCGGCCGGCAAGCTCGGCACTGGAGCGCCTGGCCGCCGTTACCGAACGCGGGCAGCAGCGCCTGCAGCAGGCCGCAGCGCAACCCGCCGCGCCGGTAAAGGAAGAGGCCTACCGCTGGAAAGCGCTCAATCCGACAGAAGTAAAAACGGAAAAGGTCGCCACGCCAAAAGCGCTGCGCACCGCACTTGAGCTGGAAAAACATCCGGAACTGGTGGCGAAGCTGGTTGCTGAGTCATTACAGCGTGATGCCTGGGCTGCCGAGATCGCTGCGCTTACGATGCCAAAACTGGTGCAGCAGCTGGCGCTCAACGCCTGGAAAGAGCCGACCGAAAACGGCATCTGCCTGCATCTGCGCTCCAGCCAGCGCCATCTGAATTCGCCCTCGGCGCAGAAAGCGCTGAGTGATGCCTTGAATGCTGCTTCCGCACACCCCATTGAATTAACCGTGGTGGAAGATGATAATCCGGCGGTGCTGACCCCGCTGGAGTGGCGGCAAAAAATTTACGAAGAGAAACTGGCGCAGGCGCGTCAGTCGATTATCACGGATACTCATATCCAGACGCTGCAGCGATTTTTCGACGCTGACGTAGACGAAGAGAGTATCCGACCTGTTTAACCCGCCGCATTATCACGTGATGATGTGGCCTGAGCTGAAGAGAGAGAACTTATGTTTGGTAAAGCCGGATTGGGCAACCTGATGAAGCAGGCCCAGCAAATGCAGGACAAAATGGCGCAGGTGCAGGAAGAGATCGCTGCGATGGAAGTGACCGGTGAATCTGGCGCTGGCATGGTCAAGGTCACCATCAACGGTGCGCACAACTGCCGCCGCGTGGAAGTGGATCCAAGCCTGCTGGAAGATGACAAAGACATGCTGGAAGACCTGATTGCTGCGGCATTCAATGATGCCGCACGTCGCGTTGCTGAAACCCAGAAAGAGAAAATGGCGGCCGTTTCCAGCGGAATGTCTCTGCCACCTGGCTTCAAGATGCCATTCTGATGCAAACCAGCCCGCTCCTTGAAGCACTGATGGAGTCGCTGCGTTGCCTGCCGGGCGTCGGGCCGAAGTCGGCACAGCGCATGGCTTTCCAGCTGTTACAGCGCGACCGCAGTGGCGGTATGCGACTGGCGCAGGCCCTGACGCGGGCGATGTCGGAGATTGGTCACTGTGCCGACTGCCGGACATTCACCGAGCAGGAAACCTGCACCATCTGCGCCAATCCCCGGCGTCAGCAGAACGGCCTGATCTGCGTGGTGGAGAGCCCGGCAGATATTCACGCCATTGAGCAGACCGGGCAGTTTGCCGGGCGCTACTTTGTGCTGATGGGCCATCTGTCGCCGCTGGATGGCATCGGACCGAATGATATCGGCCTCGATCGCCTTGAGCAGCGGCTGGAAAAAGAGTCAATTCAGGAAGTGATCCTCGCCACCAACCCGACGGTTGAAGGCGAAGCTACCGCCAACTACATTGCCAGCCTGTGTGAACAGTATGGTGTGGACGCCAGCCGCATCGCGCACGGCGTGCCGGTGGGCGGCGAGCTGGAAATGGTCGACGGCACCACGCTGTCGCACTCTCTGGCCGGGCGCCTCAAGATTAAATTCTGAACAATCAACGGCACGAGTTGATCGTGCCGTCTTGAAATCCCCAAATATCCCCCCACTTATATCCTCAACGTTCATCAACCTGTTCTTAGTTGAGGTAGCAATGACCATGAAAGGACAAGAGACCCGTGGCTTCCAGTCAGAGGTAAAACAACTTCTGCACCTGATGATCCACTCCCTCTATTCAAATAAAGAAATCTTCCTGCGTGAGCTGATCTCAAACGCCTCTGACGCCGCCGACAAGCTGCGCTTCCGTGCGTTATCCACCCCGGACCTTTACCAGGGTGACGGCGAGCTGCGCGTACGGGTTTCGGTCGACAAGGAAAAACGCACCCTGACGTTGAGCGACAACGGTATCGGGATGCGTCGTGACGAAGTGATTGAAAACCTCGGTACCATTGCCAAGTCAGGCACCAAATCCTTCCTTGAATCACTGGGTTCAGACCAGGCGAAAGACAGCCAGCTGATCGGCCAGTTTGGTGTTGGTTTCTATTCGGCGTTTATCGTGGCCGATAAAGTGTCAGTCCGCACCCGCGCAGCCGGCGCTGCCGCCGATGAAGGCGTGTTCTGGGAATCTGCCGGTGAGGGCGAATACACGATCGCCGACATCAATAAAGAAGATCGCGGCACGGAAATCACGCTGCATCTGCGCGAAGGCGAAGATGAGTTCCTTGATGCATGGCGCGTGCGCAGCATTATCAGCAAGTATTCCGACCATATTGCCCTGCCGGTAGAGATTGAAAGCCATAACGAAGAAGACAACACCACCAGCTGGGAAAAGATCAACAAAGCGCAGGCGCTGTGGACGCGTAATAAGTCTGATATCAGCGAAGATGAATACAAAGAGTTCTACAAACACGTCGCGCATGACTATACCGACCCGCTGACGTGGAGCCACAACCGCGTTGAGGGCAAGCAGGAGTACACCAGCCTGCTCTACATCCCGGCGCAGGCGCCGTGGGATATGTGGAACCGCGATCACAAGCACGGCCTGAAACTGTACGTGCAGCGCGTGTTCATCATGGACGACGCCGAGCAGTTTATGCCGAACTATCTGCGTTTCGTCAAAGGGCTGATCGACTCTAACGACCTGCCGCTGAACGTCTCGCGTGAAATCCTGCAGGACAGCCGCATCACGCAGACCCTGCGCGGCGCGTTGACCAAGCGCTCCCTGCAGATGCTGGAGAAAGTGGCGAAGGATGATGAAGAGAAATATCAGAAATTCTGGCAGCAGTTTGGTCTGGTGCTGAAAGAAGGCCCGGCAGAAGACAGCGGCAACGTGGCGACTATCGCCAAACTGCTGCGTTTTGCCAGCACCAGCAGCGAAGGTCCGGCGCAGACCGTGTCGCTGGAAGATTACGTCAGCCGCATGGTGGAAGGGCAGGAGAAGATTTACTACATCACTGCCGACAGCTATGCCGCGGCGAAAAGCAGCCCGCATCTGGAGCTGTTCCGTAAGAAAGGCATCGAAGTGCTGCTGCTCTCCGACCGCATCGACGAATGGATGATGAGCTATCTGACCGAATTCGACGGTAAGTCTTTCCAGTCGGTGAGCAAAGCGGATGACGCGCTGAGCAAACTGGCCGATGAAGAGACCGAAGAGCAGAAAGAAGCGGAGAAAGCGCTGGAGCCGTTCGTGGAGCGCGTGAAAACGCTGCTGGGTGAGCGCGTGAAAGAGGTGCGCCTGACGCATCGTCTGACCGACACCCCGGCGATTGTCACCACCGAAGCGGACGAAATGAGCACCCAGATGGCGAAGCTGTTTGCTGCTGCTGGCCAGGACGTGCCGGAAGTGAAGTATCTGTTTGAGCTGAACCCGGATCACGCTCTGGTGAAACGCGCCGCCGATACGCAGGATGAAGCCCGCTTTGCCGAGTGGGTTGAGCTGCTGCTGGACCAGGCGCTATTCGCCGAGAAAGGCACGCTGGACGATCCTAACCAGTTTATCCGCCGCATGAACCAGCTGCTGCTGGGTTAATCGCCTCTGTCCAACGGGCGAGGTATGCCTCGCAGCTGGGCAGATCGCAGTAAGGGTCGGGCAAGTGCCTGACCCTTTTTTTATCCTGCTTTATTCCCGCAAACTCGCCGACCCGCAGCACGCCCGGCCCCTCATTAACCCGCGATCGATGCTTCCTCTAACAGCCAGCGGCGGAACAGGTCGATCTCGGTTTCCTCTTTACGCGACGCTTTCACCATCATCCAGGTGGCGCGGTCCACTTCGGCAAAGCCCAGCGGTGCAATCAGCGATCCGTCCCGGATCTCTTTTTTCACCAGGATCTGCGGCGTCATAATAATTCCCAGTCCATTACGCGCCGCCTGAATCGCCAGCATCAGATTATCAAAATGCCTGCCTGCCCAGAAATCGCCGCGCGCGCCGGTTTTCTTCGCCCATTCGGCCCAGGCGTGCAGTTTAGTATCGGCATGCAGCAGCGGCAGAGTAGAAAAATCGGTCTCGTAGTTGAAGCGGTTAGCGAACAGCGGCGAACAGACCGGGCCAATATAGTCGACGGTGATCAGCGTAGCGGCAATGTCCTCCTGCAGCGACTCCTCGTGGCTGACGATCAAAATATCCGTGTACTCATTACGCACCCGTTCAATATCCACATGGGTTTGAAAGGTGAGGGCAATTTCGGCGTGGCGTTCGGTGAAGCGGCTGATGCGTGGAATCAACCACTGCGCCAGGAAGCTCGGCGCGCAGGAGATCGTCAGGCTGTGCAAATTTCTGGCCCTGATTTTCTCACAGGTTACTTCAATTTCACGAAAGGTTTGCATGCAGCAAACCTTAAGGCGCTCGCCGTCGGATGTTAGCTGAACCCGACCATTTGCCCGCAGAAACAGCGGCTTGCCCAACCACTCCTCAAGCTGCTTGATTTGATGGCTGACTGCGCTATGCGTCACGTTCAGTGATTGTGCAGCCAGGCTAAAGCTTTGGTGCAGGGCTGCCTGATGAAAATAGCGTAAAGCGCGCAGAGAAGGGAGGCCGGACATAAAAATACCCTGTGAGAAAATCTAACAGCAAGTGTCTGTTTATATCATTTTAAAGTCCAGCACGATTTCCCTACTCTGGCTGCGGAGTCGGGAGCGTTGTCCTGCCAGCGACCAGCGGACACCCCAGGATTG
>Ga0308161_1005547_pt1 | contig 11033 bp, 11 predicted proteins | sample PhyFR2_FD_201034 | JGI IMG/M metagenome (GOLD analysis project Ga0308161, IMG submission 201034) | Phyllosphere microbial communities from UC Gill Tract Community Farm, Albany, California, United States - DLSLF.R2 | ecosystem: Host-associated > Plants > Phyllosphere > Unclassified | place: USA...
TTCTCCTCACCCCAACTCTCCTCAGCTTGCCTCTCAATCTCCCTCAACATGCCTCTCCAAACTTTCCGATTCTCTTCCTCCCCCTCCGATTCTTTTCCAGGATCTGGATACTTGACACTCAAATGATTCAATACCATCTTTTCCGCTCTACATTCTTTTGCGAAAGAGCCGGCGACTTGAGGTGTTGAGTGTCCGTGATCTCGTGCGAGAGAAGTTACGGATGAGAGAGAAGGAGCGTTGGGTCTCGAGGGATGTTGGGAGAGGTCGTGGGAGGGGAGATAGGCGTTTGTGGATTCGTGGACTAGGAGATCGATTAATGAGGGGTCAAGAGAGTCGGAGGGAAGAGAGTGGACGAGTGGGAGAAGAGGAGTTGCGTCGTAAGTATCGCCGAGGATCAAGAGTCGTCGACCTCTTCCTCCCATCTCGGGCGGTGTAAGGATAGTTCCATCTGGTAGAGTGAGAGGATCCCGAGAGGTTTGAAGGTGGGAGAGGAGACTTATTGGGTTCGCAATACCGCGTTCTGAGAGAAGGAGAGGAGCGTTTCGTTTGAGATGGGGAATGTAAAGTGAGGGAATGATCGGGAGCGGTCGAGGAGATTCGACGAGTAGATAACCGAGACATCGTACTATACTCACTGGAGAGGATCAGTGGCGTTTTGAGAGAAACGAACGAGAGGAAGAGAATCGCACCAGTGTGAAGAATCGGACCGACATCGACTCTCACGCCATTCCCTTCTTTCTCATCGACTATATTCCGCCAGAATCCTTGTTCGTCACACCTGATATTTCTCCCTTCTCGTTCACTCGGATGTAAAGAACCGGTTTCTACGATTTCGTCCGGCCAAAGTAGTTCATTCACTTGATAGGGACGGCTGAGAGTAGAGTGGGTGAGAGCGAGACACGTTCGAAGGAATAACCGTAGGCCTGATGGACCGTAGATTTGCGTAGGAGCCTGTATCTCATCAACATTAGCTTGTTCAAAGAAGCGAGAGATCCGAGTCGAACTCTGAAAAACGCACGATTGATTCCGATTCTTTCAGTCGAGGATCCTCTGTTCCAGTATGTACCGATCCTTCTCCCGCACTGATCGTACACAACAATCCAGGTAATCCATTCACATGATCTCCTACTCCTCACGAAACTTATCAGTTCTCTCGTTTCCCAATCAATGAAGGGAAGTTCCGAACTCACCATGCATATGAGTAATGAATATCTTCTCAACTTTCCCCATACTCAGTTTGCATCGAGGATTCATGAATTGATGTTGGGTTGATTCTCCGGCATCGAAGACCCAAATCTTTGAATCTATTTTCACTCCCAATGATGAAACGTTGCGAGTGGTCGAGGGTCGACCAGCGGCTGTACCGAGGAATGTTAGGGAGATAGAGTCGGGCATAGAGAGCTTGCGAGAATGAGATGGAGAGGTAAGGGAGGGAGAGGAAGAGAAAAATCGATGGGAGAAGTGTATTGAGGACGCGGGAAGATTGACACGTTGGCTGAGAGATGTTAAAAGCTTTATTGCGCTATTGAGGGCTCTATAAGCCAGTCTTGCGAGGTTGTTGAGGGAGAAAGTCGGTTGAGAGATGAGGCGATGTAGAACAGCGAAGAAAGAACCGGCTCGGTTCTGCTTAGTACAGGTCGATTATTGAGAGCTCTATCAGTACTCCTGTGGTATCTAGAGTTGGATAGCGAATTGAGGTGAAGTGTCAAGAACCAAACTCTCCTCGCTTCCTCTTTCTCCTTCCTTCCCCTCACTTCCTCCCTCAATCATGTCAGGTTATTCATCACCCGGTGTATCTTGCACCTTTCCTTCTACCGGTGTACTCCTCATCGAACTCAATCGTGCTCCAGTCAATGCATTCAACACTCAACTTTGGTTATCCGTCAAATCCGCTTTCGATCACGCTTCACAGGATTCAGAGGTTAGATCTATCGTGTTTGGAAGCAAATTAGATAAGGGCTTCACGGCGGGATTGGATCTCATGTGAGTACTACTTTGAACTACTCGACTTTCGAAAGAGAGAGACTGAGATTCGGTTATTTCGGCTATGCGTCAAGGGAGTCGGGATTGAACGAGAAAGGATCAGATCCTGCTAGAACTGCTTTACAATTGAGACCTGTGCGTATCCGTTCTTGCCGTCTCATTCATTCGAATCATCGTCGTCGGGAAAGAGAGGGAAGACTGATTCCTTTTTGAGACGAATGGATAGTACATCAAGCTTCTACAAGATAGTGTATCGGCTATTCAGAACTGCTCGAAACCAGTCGTAGCGGCGACGTACGGGATCTGTTTGGGAGCGGGAATCGATCTCATTTCAGCATGCGATGTTAGATATTGTTCAGAAAAGACTCTGTTCTCGATCAAGGTAAGCTCACTCTTCCTTCCTATCGATCTTCAAGCTGATAGGTTGACTAGGTGGGTTCTACAGGAAGTAGATATTGGTCTAGCAGCCGATGTCGGGTCTCTCCAACGTTTACCGAAAATCACGGCAAACGCTTCATTACTCTATGATCTAGCACTCACGGCTCGCAACTTTGGACCGGAGGAAGCGGTCAAATTGGGGTTGGTCAGTAAGGTTGTCGGAGGAGGAAGAGAGGAAGTCACGAAGGAAGCGTTGAAATTGGCAGAATTGATCGCTTGTACGTCTTTCGCTCCTTCCAGGATCTCCTGAAACGATCAGCTGATTGTAGGTTGCAAGCATGTACAGCTAAGAGTCCGATCGCTACTCTTTCGACGAAACATCTCTTGAACTATTCGAGGGAACATTCAGTTCAAGAAGGATTGGATTACACTACCGTTTGGTGAGTCGAAAACTCTCGCAAACTCTGTTTTAGGGTCAAAGCTGACGAGTTTTGAGTGCTTGTGGCTTGCAGGAATATGGTGAGCCGTCATTTCGACTCGTTAGGGATCCTTTCGAGCGAGAACTGACGATGCTTTTCCCTTTTTGCGTTTCATAGTCCATGTTGCAAGCTGAAGATATCCCTCTCGCTTTCAACGCGTACGTCGATTGCTCCCCTTACGCCGTCCCCCACGCTTATTGACGAGTTCGGTTGCGATTCGAAACAGGTTCTCGACGAAGAAACCCGCGAAATTCCCTAAGTTATCTTCGAAACTCTAGATGCCCTAGACAGTCGATTAGATTTGATGGGGACTGAAGGACTAAGCCGATTGCGTCGGAGTGGGTAGGGAGCGCTCAGATAGGAAGAGAGGGCTTTCGACGGGTTCGAAGAATGTGGGTTTTCATGGTTGTAGTGAATCAAAGAGTTTTTGTGAATCTTTTCAGTGATATGTATTACTATACTATTCGTTTATCGCATGTCTCTCATCGCTCGTGCACGTTGGATCGAGAGAAGGTGTCTCGAAGAATTACGGAATTGATTCGAATCACTGCTGAAACAGATTAAGAGAGGGACATGCAGTTTAGGAAGAAGGGGTATAGGAAACGAGGAAGAGGGAAGAGATCAGTACAAGAAGAGGGAAAATAAAGTAAGGATGAAGAAGTAAGGTGAACTGGTGAAGAAAGACGAATAGAGACAAAAGATCGAGAAGAACGAAAGTTGAGGTGGATGGTGCAGCATTGGAGCTAAAGATAGTCAGCAAGATGAACTAGAAGATCTCTGCTGCGAGAGGGCAGTTGTCGAGAGAGTGACCGAACGCTGTGAGAGATTGAACGAAATCAACAAGTTAGTCATTTCCTCCAAAGATGAAGAGTCCGATTTGCTCACCTTCGCAATCATCACACCACTCTTGCGAGTCTCCAGGATTACCGTTCGCTTGAATGTTGAGAGTCGAAGTAGTGCGAGAGTGAGAGAAGGAGGATGAGAGAGTTGGAGAAATCGGCGAGTGTCGTTTCGTTGGTGAAGAGGAACCTCGGACTACCGCGAGAGCGAGCGATCAGTCAGAGCTTGAAAGGAAGCAAAGAAGAGGAAGTGATGCTTACAATCAGGACAAGAATCCAAATCATGACCTGTCTCTCCGCACATTTCGCAACTCGTTTCCCCATCTTCTTCCTCACGATGAGCAGTTCCGTTCTTCGCCCCTGCGCTGATCGAGTGAGAAACGGAGAGAGAGTCGGAGGTGGGAGTTTGAGAAACGAGGGATTTGTATCGTTCGAGTTCAGATTCTAACTCGTCTTCACGATAGATCTTCGACTCGACGAGAGCTTCGAGTTCCGAGACCTGTAGGGATTGGGGCAAACTTGTATCAGTATCGGGCATAGCTCCTGAAGATACGAAATTCCCGCATCCTTACCTCTTGATTCAAAGCCTTGACATCTCGTTCAGATTTGCGTTGGACTTCTTTCAGTTCAGATCGTAGCTCTTCGAGTTCTCGACGAAGTGATGCTGAGCTCGAGGAAGAATCGGTAGAGGAAGGTTGTTGAGCGGGAGTTGAGGAGAGTTCATTCATGAGACTGCGAAAGGAGAATAGTTAGTGACGATTCGGCGCAAGAAAAGAGAAGGGGAGGCTCACTTTTCGACAGTCGCTTCGAGAGCTTGTTGTGTCGCCCTATGAAGCGCATTCAGGACGATTGAGTCAGCTCCCAAATCGACGAAAGAAAAGCGAATCATCAAATCACCTCAATTCAGCTGCATCCTCCTCGAGTAACTTGCTCATATCGACGAGTTGCTGATTCTCCTCAGTCAGACCCGATACGATACTCTTGAGTCCAACGATCTGGTCTTTCGCCGAAGTCATCTCATCCTTTCCTCCGATTGAACTTGCGATCGATCCTCTCCTATCCTTCTCCTCAAAGCTCTGTAATCGTTCAATCTCTTTCTCTGCGGCTCTCAAATCCTGTCGCAGTTCGTCGACTAGTCGAGAGTTCTTTGATGATTCTTGTTGGAGAGTAGCGAAATCGGATTTGGAGTTTGCGAGTTCTCGAGTAATTCGTTTGAGATCTTCAGAAGAGGAACCGTTCGCTTCGTGTCGAAGTCCTTCGAGTTCGTTGCGTTCGGTCTCGAGAGTCGCTTGAGATTCGTTGAGTGCTTCTTGAAGTTCTTTGATTCGAGCGTTGAGACGAGATTCAGATTGAGAGGAACGATCTATCGGGAGTGTCGAGTTGTTAGTGAGGAAGTAGGGGAAGAGGAGATGGGATCGACGATTGGCGAGTAAAGGGGAAGTGACACGAAAACGCACCGATAGTCTCTTTCAACTGCTTGATCTCTCCCTTGAGCGATTGTTCAACATCTCCACTCCTACTCCTTCGTTCTCTCGCGTCATTCATCTCCTGCTCCAGTTGCATCCGCGCCTCCTCAAGTTGTTCTTCCAATTGAGCGACTTTCGAACGAAGGTGATCTGCTTCTGCCAAAGCGTTCTCTGCATCGATCGCAGCGGCGTGAGAGGAAGAAGCGGAGAGATTGGTTGATGTAGAGCGATGTAGGGTAGGAGATCCAGAACGAGAAGTCGAACGAGTGAGAGAGGGAAGTTGATTTTGAAGAGTTTGGGCAAGTTCGAGAGCCTCTAATCTTGCGAGTTCGATTTCTGCAATCTTCTCCTCGTACGTCTCGCACAGAGCTTGTCCAGCATTCCGTAGCTTGTCGATCTGTTGATTCAGGTCGAGTCGTTCTTCGTCGTGTTCTTTCGTAGATTGTGCGATTCGTTCTCGTAGTGATTCGATCTCTCCTTCCTTCGCTGCTGATTTCCGTGAAGCTTCGAGTTTCGTCTTGGCGATCTGTTGAGATTGTTGTTCGACTTGACGTTCGAGATCTTCGACTTTCGAGAGTAACACTGCTTGATCTTGACCATCTCCCTCGATTCCCGCTAATCTCGTTTCCTCACGTTCTCGTAATCTCCGACTTTCCATCTGCTGCTCTCGTATTCTCTCCTCCTTCTCTTCTAACATCCGATTCTTCTCTTCCAATCGATCCTCCATTTCCCTCCCTAGCTGTTCACTTCCCTCGAGTAAAGTTCTCACTTCTTCCTCCCTCCGCTTTGACTCTTCCAGCTCTCTTCTCAGTTCCTCCATATCTTCACCTCCATTCCGATGAGATTGTCTTGAAGTACTCGAAGCGAAGGATTGTCTCGACGAACTCCTCAAACTCGGTGTCGTCGGTCTGTCTCCGTTGACGGACGAGCTGATCGAGCTAGCCATACTTGTCCGTCTCCTCATCATCGCACCTGGAGTAGAGGGAGTGATTCGACCCGAAGTTAACATTTGTGAAGGAGTTACTGATCTCGTTCGACCGTAAGGAGAAGGAATTGGAGGAACTTCGGGAGGAGCCATCGAATGCTGTCGTAGGGAAGAAGGAGGTCGTTTGATCGAGGATGCGAGAGGAGTTCCGGTTGGACCGAGAGATTTTCGAGAAGTTGCGGTAGGGGTCGAGATTCCTCCGATTGAAGGTCTCGCTAATCGAGTAGCAGGTTTCGGGGTAGCGAATGTAGGAGGAGTGGGTTTTGAAGGAGATAGCGAGTGGCGAGGTTTCGAGGGAGAGAGGGAACGACGAGGTGTAGGTTTCTTCGAAGGGGAAGTTGGGGAATCGGTCGAAAGAGCTGCGGGAGTGAGAGTCGTTCTTCGGGAGGCTACGAGATCTTTTGCGGAGACTCCAGCGTATTTCGATGCTCGAGTACCGGGAGTGAGCGTTTGAGAAGAAGAAGGAACGGGTTTTGGTCGAGGTTTCGCAGTGATTTTGGCGAGAGGAAGGAAGAGACCGCATAGAGGTGGGCATGCAAAGTATTGGACGCTATTCGATGTGGGTGAGTTCGGATGTTTCGAATTCGAAGAAGTGAGAGACTTACCCTTTGACGCTACCATCGTTCTTTCCTCTTCCTTCGAATTCAGGACTCAATTCGACTCCTCCCCATTGACCAGCTTTCCCATCTACTTCTCCAATGAATCTCACAGTCCCTTCCATCTTCTCCCCCGTCACTTCAAACACGACCTCATCTCCAACATCGAAACTAGGTTTCTCATCTCTAACTATCGGAAATGGTGAAGCGAATCTCGATGTCGAAGAACCGAAGCCAGTGGGAGTCTTTGGTCGAGCTGCTGAAGGAGTAGTTGGTGTTCTTCTTCCGGAAGGAGTACTCGCTCGTAGAGTTGTCGTTCGAACTCCAGGTAAAACTGGTTTCCTTCTTTCTGCTGAATCTGGATGTTCGTCCGGTGCGAGTGCGATACCTACTTGATCTTGTTGATAGTCGTGGGGATCGTGAGCTGCTACGGCTTGTCGAAGAGAGTTGAGTTGGGAAGAAGAGAGTGCCGAAGTTGGGCGAGAAGAACCGGCGGCTGCTGGAGTCGTCGATTTCCGTCGAGAGATGGGAGTACCTTGAGGTAAGAGAGAAGCTCGAGGTGTAGAAGGTGGTCTCAGTGACATCTATCGATTGGAAAGTTTGGAAAGGGAGTCAGTCAACTCTCAATGAAATGCAGTTTGTTGGAGAAGGGGGAGGTTTTCCATCGCTTCAATACTCATTCTATCAGTCTCCTTCTTCATCTCGTACTGCCTCACTCCTCGCACGCTCAACGCAGAGTCCCCTCTGACACCTCATTGCTTCTCGAGTTTGTTCGCGTTTCCCTCAATCCCGTCGAGAGATGCTCACCTTGTTGTTCCTCTACTATCTTATCTAAGACCTACTTCTCACTCCTCGAAGTCCAAGAAGCCGTTTGAGGTTGTTGATTCGAGTTGAACGATTTCAAGTTGAACGAGGTTGAAGAATCGCCGTTTAGTCAACGTGGGCAGGGTGTAGCGCGCTTCGGTAGCGATCCTTGAGCTGATTGAAGTCTACTTGAGTGTCTACCGAGGTCGAACAGAGCTATCGGAGTTGCGGGAAGAAGCGAAAGATTCAATCCGGTTCGTCTCCTTCCTACACTTCACTTCTGCTACTTTGATTGCTTGGGAGAGACTCCAGAATACCTCTATCCACTCTCAAGCGCGCGCTAGGCAAGATCAAACGCTCTCAAAGATGCTCTCGTCATCGTTGTCCTTCCTTTTCTTCAATCCTTCTTCTCACGCTTCGCTCGCACAGTAATGCATCGAGGGACACCCCAAAGCAGTATCATGATCTGGAGAGTATATAGCTGGTCAAGGTGAGTTCTCTTCAACTTCACCCCCCGAGATTTCGCTGATTTCGGTTCCCTCCCCTTTTTCTCGCTTCCTCCAGCTCCGCTTCCTCGACCTTGCGACTTCTCATCGAGCTATCAATGACTACTCTCTGATCAATGTCGCCTTCACAAAGTGGGTCGCTTCGGACTTTCCGCGGTGCTTTTCACCTATTTTCCCCTTTGCCCTCCTTTCCCTCCCTTCCTCTCTCTTCCTCTTGCTCGCAAGTCGGCTCTTCGCTGTCGACATGTCCGGCCGATCACGCAGAAACTCACTCACCGCTACGACCACCACGAGCGTCAAGAGACTCGTCAGCGACGTCGAGCACGAAATTTACAAGAATTACTTCGCTCATCAAAGGTTCTCGAACGCGCAGGAAACTTCACCATTACGCCCTTGGATTAATCAACTCACATGCTTCCTCGATGACGAATTGCCAGAGATCGGTTACCCTATCAATCGAGAGGGAGATCTGATCTTTTCGAACGACGAATTGGACGAAATCAAGCTATATCTCCGAAAATCCATTCACTACCACAACACGGTTCACTTCAAGACAGAGACAGGCCTACTTCCTTTGAATCTGGCGAGTTCAGACCCTTTCCTCTCGTTGTTGAGCGTTTGTTGACGATATTGGAAAATATGCGGTATCAGCCAGCTATCGTTGTCGGATCCTGGCTACCCGGTCATCAGCACGTCAAGCCCTACGCTTTGATCCTCGTAAGCCTACGTCGTTTTCGCTATGTCTGCTTGGAGCGCTCAAGACTGAAGATTGCGTTTCGTAGGCTCTTGTCTCCCTCCTTCGCGTCAAGCACTGCATCAACGATTCACTCCCAAACGCAGACGATCTCCACTCGAATGTCGAACACATTCAGGACTTCATTGAGCGCAAACATCATGATCGTTCAGAGCGATTCGAACACCTCAAAACTCAAGTTCTCGGAGCTTGGAACTCTGGCGGATTCGAAGAACAAGCCCACCTCTACAACGAGCTCTCAATGATGATCACTTTCTTTCACGAGTTCTTGACGGAAAGAGGAAAGAAATGTGAAGAACTTTTGGGTTACGTCTTGGAGGATAATGAGAATTACGCTCGTTGGGTGAGCAGTCTCCTCTCTCTTCTGAGCTAGGGGAAGTACTATCTGACTGTGTCTTTCTGTAGCTCACACTTGAGAAACATACTCGAGGAAGGGAACCCATCAAACCGAAACCTTACCTTCCTCTGATCGCTCGAGCGCTCCTCACGGTTTGCCGCTTCCCTCGCTCACTCTACATATTTGACTGACTCTTGACAATTTGACGAGTACACAGGACACTGCCGATTCGTCTCGTCTTCACCCGATTTCCCCTCTCGCTCTACCTTCATCCTCTCCTCCCACTCACACTCCCACACCCAAACTCATCTCACGATCACTCTCTCATCTCTCTCCACGCAAAAGCGCTATCTACAACCCCTAGATCAGTTCAACTTCTTTCCTTTCCGATCGAAGTTCTTCGAAATCAGACTTTCGTACTCCTTCCTTCTTCTCTACACCCTCGCAATCGAATCGTTGCTATCCTTCTTTGTTGACGATCGATACCGGTGAGAGAGACATCGCAATCGTCTCAAGAGGGATCAACTTCTCTTAATTTCTCTCGTCGGTCTTTTCATGGCAAGGATCGGAGGAAAGAAACGTATAGAAACGGGATCGACATTGACAGACAAAGAGAATCAAGAAAAGCTGTCTCGAGAGAAAAGGACAAACTAGAGAGAGCTTCGCTCGAGCAAAAGCGGCAACGAAGGAGAGATCTAGATATGAAGACCTCCTTGCTCAGCAGGTCCAAAGGTCCTCATCCTCCTCATTGAAGCTTGCCTCAATCCAATGCGGTGGTGTGCACTGAGAGAGTGTTGACGGGTGTGGTTGAACTATCGAACAAGGAAATGAATCCATCAGCCGAAATTTGCAGAGAAAGGTGTTCCTGCTAAGCTTACAACAACGTGATATCCTTTGAGCTTGAGCTTGTCCAGGATATTGTGAGGGCTGTAGATACCGTTGATACAAGGGACCATAGATCCCTTATTGTAGCCTTCAGAATCGCGACCACCTTTTGTTTTGAATTCGTGTTCGAACTATCGGAGGCAGAGCTGGTCAGCGTATTGCTGCCAAGCTGTGCACAGACGACGAGGGAGACAACCGACAAAGAAACTCGTCTCATATTCGAACAGATCATCGATCGCTTTTTTGATAGCATTGAAAGTCTGTCCGTCGGTGTAATTGGTCTGTGCCGTGTCGAGGAGTTCGAGAAACTCACCCTTCCAGATTGCAAGCGCTTCTTTGAAGGAGTTCTGATTGAGATCTTTTGCCGCGACGTGAGACAGTACACCCTGCACCACTTTGTCGAGAGCTGCATTCAGAGTCTGTCTTTCCGCCGCCATTCCTACAGGAGAGCTGAGAGGGAGGTCTTGGTTGACAGAGGAGAATGGGGATAGAGTTCAAACCAGGAAAGAGGACGAAGAGAGCATTTTCGCTTTCTTTTACCGGATCTCGAACCGCGCGGCCAAGTCCTCCTTCTGAGCCGGAGATGCGCACCCGGTAAGAAAGTGGGTTCGATGCGGAAGTAAGTCGGAGGAAAGCGTGAGGGACTCGGAGGCAGTGAAAGGAAGATAGGAGAAATCAAACGAAAGTAGGAATCAAGGCGGATCGGCGGTAAGAGACGAACGAAGCGATATTCTTGAGGTTCATCCAAGGTTTGCTAGCTGAGTGTGAGGTGAGAAGTTCGAGACTGATAGCTTGGTTCGAGGGAGAAATCGCAGACGCTGAATTCGAAGCGAGAAGACGAAAACGAATCGTGCGAGCCAAATGCGTGCACTTATCTATAGCTGATGATTGAGCAGGAAGCTTGCAGAAGCGGGGTGAAAAGGTAGTGAAAGTGAGCATATCGTCGCGGGAGCGGAATAGGGGGAAGAGGAGGTAGAATCGGCGAAAACGGGAGGAGTTCTCGAGTAGAGGGAAAATGATG
>Ga0308161_1005548_pt1 | contig 11032 bp, 13 predicted proteins | sample PhyFR2_FD_201034 | JGI IMG/M metagenome (GOLD analysis project Ga0308161, IMG submission 201034) | Phyllosphere microbial communities from UC Gill Tract Community Farm, Albany, California, United States - DLSLF.R2 | ecosystem: Host-associated > Plants > Phyllosphere > Unclassified | place: USA...
GGACCGGAGCAGCCGCTGGCCGCGGAAGTCGCCGCGGGCCAGCACCAGCGCCAGCGGCACCCCCAGCAGGATGCAGAGCACGGTGCTCGCGGCCGCCGTCCGCAGGCTCAGTCCCAGCGCCGTCAGCGACGCGTCCGAGGTCACCAGCGGCAGGAAGTTGGACCAGTCGACGCGGACCACCACGGCCGCCAGGGGCAGCAGGATGAACGCGGCGGCGACGACGGCGAGCGCCGCCACCCAGCGCGGGATGCCGCTGTAGCCGTGACGCCTCGCCCCGGGGCGCCTCACGGACGCCCGAACCCGGCGTCGGCCAGCACCTTCTGGCCCTCGGCGCCGGTGACCTCCTCGAGGAAGGCGCCCGCGAGGTCCTTGCTGCGGCTGCCGCGCAACGCGGTGATCGGGTAGGTGTTGACGGCGGCCGCAGACTCCGGGAAGGGCACTCCCTTGACCTTGCCCGCCGCACCCTTGACGTCCGTGACGTAGACCAGTCCGGCGTCGGCCTCCCCCGACGCCACCTTGCCGAGGACATCGGTGACCGAGGATTCCTCGCTGACCGGCGCCAGGCGCACCCCGGTCTTGCCCTCGACGGCCACCGCGGCCGCGCCACACGGGACCTGCGGTGCGCAGACCACCACGCGGGTGCCCGGCCTGGCCAGGTCCGCGAAGGACATGATCCCGGCAGGATTGGCTGGCGGCACAGCGATGGTGAGGGTGTTGCTGGCGAAGTTCCGCGGGCTGCCCTCGGCGAGGCCGGCACCGGTCACCTTGGCCATGTTCGCGGGGTCGGCGGAGGCGAAGACATCCGCGGGGGCGCCCTGGCCCAGCTGGGTGGCGAGGTCGGAGGACCCGGCGAAGCTCAGGGTGACCTTGGTGCCGGGGTGGCTGGCCTCGAAGCTGCGGGCCAACGTCGTGAAGGGGGCCTTGAGGGACGCGGCGGCGAAGACGGTGAGGGTTTTCCCCTCCCCCGCGCTGCCTGCGCTGCCGCAGCCGGCGGTCCCGGCGGCCAGGGCTGCGGCGGCGAGGAGCGCCGCGGCGCGGCGGATCATGCCTGGGTCTTCCCGTGCGGGCCGCCTCCGTGCGGGCTCTCAATGATCACCGTGGTGGCTTTGACGACGGCGGTGGCGACGGAGCCGAGTTCCAGCCCGAGGTCCCGGACGGCTTCGCTGCTCATCAGCGACACCACCCGGAACGGTCCGCACTGCAGCTCCACCTGCGCCATGACCGTGTCAGCGGTGATGCCGGTGACCAGGCCGACGAACCGGTTGCGGGCGGAACTGCCGCCGCGGGACGGGTCCTCGGGCAGCCTGGCCTGGTCCCGGGCAACGCCGGCGAGCTCCAGCCCGTCCACCACCAGCCGGCCGGCGTCGTCCCGGTGCGGTGTCAGGGTTCCGCTCTCGGTCCAGCGGCGGACGGTGTCGTCGCTGACCCCCAGGAACCGGGCCGCTTCGGAGACGCGAAAAGTAGGCATGACGCCACTATAGTCCGCAAATGCGGATGTTTGCCGTAATAACTGACGCAATTCCGGGCAACGTATGTAAGGTCCCCCTGCCAGCCGCCTCGTAAACTGCCGGAATGGCCATCTACATCGATCCCCCGCTCTGGCCCGCCCACGGCACCGTCTTTTCGCACTTGGTGTCGGATACCTCCCTCGAAGAGCTGCATGCGTTCGCGAGGACGGCGGGAATCTCGGAGCGGGCGTTCGACGGCGACCACTACGACGTCGCCGAGGCCCGCTTCGACGCGCTAGTAGCCGCCGGTGCCATCCCGGTGGAGGGCCGGGTCCTGGTGCGCAAACTGATCGCCAGCGGACTCCGAATTCCCGCCCGGCGGCGTAACGGCTCCCTGAAGTTGCCACTCCTGACGCGCTGGAACGAGACCCTGCCCGGCCACGACGCGCTCTTCCTGGACCTCCTGGACCGGTGGGGCGAGGAGCACCGAAACTACCACGGCCGCACCCACCTGCTCGCGGTACTGGAGGCGCTGGACCGGCTGGCCGAACCCGGCCTGCCGTCCCAAACAGTCCGGCTGGCGGCCTGGTTCCATGACGCGGTCTACCACGGCATCGCGGGCGAGGACGAGGAGGAATCAGCGCGCCTGGCCGAGGAACGGCTGGGCGTTGCCGGCCTGCCCGACGGCGAAGCGGAGGAGGTGGCGCGGCTGGTGCGGATGACGGCGGATCACCGGCCCGAGCCGGGCGACGACGCCGCGGCCCTCCTCAGCGACGCCGACCTCTCCATCCTCGGGAGCGGCCCCACAGAGTACGCGCGCTACCTCGCGGCCGTGCGGAAAGACTTCGCGCACATCGGCGACGCCGACTTCGCCGCCGGCCGCGCCGCCGTCGTCCGCCAATTGCTGGCGCAGGAGCCGCTCTTCCACACCGGGCGAGGGCGTTCCCTGTGGGAGGACGCGGCGCGGCGGAACCTCGCGGGGGAACTGGCCTAGCCGCCCCGAGGCCCTACCTGTCTTCGGCGCTAGCGGCTGTCCGGCGGAGGTGCTCGGCGAGCCGGTCGAAGGATTCGCGCCAGCCGGAGCCGTGGGTGTCCCGGTGCTCGGCGGTATCGAAGGGGCCCTGGGTGAAGACCAGCCGGGTGCCGCCGTCGATCTCCTCGAGCCGGAAGGCGCCCTCCGTCTCGGTGCCCCGGGTGCCGTCGGCCTTTTCCCAGGCATGGGTGAAGACGAACAGTGTGGGCGGCTCGAGATCGGTGATGACTCCGCTGAACCAGTGTTCCTGTCCGGTGGCGTTCTCTAGGAGGCAGGCCCGGTACGGGGTGCCGATTTCCAGGTCCGCGTCGATGGTCTCGCGCAGGGCCCGGAAGCCGCGCGGCCCCCACCAGGCAGCCGCCTGGTCAGGATCGACCAGGGCTGACCAGACCGCCCGGGCGGGCACCTGGAACTCGCGGGTGATCACCAGCGTGAGCTCGTCCTGTTCCGGCACGGCCTCCGCGCCGGTGGATTCTGCGTTCTCCAGCATTGCCCTCTCCCTCCGCGCTGCGGCGATGGTTGAGCCTGTTTCCTAGCGGTAGACGCCGGCGAACGGCCGGTCCGTCGTGACGATCTGCTTGCCCAGCGGCATCAGGGACACCGGGATCAGCTTGAGGTTGGCGATGGCCAGCGGGATGCCGATGATGGTCACGGCCATGGCGAAGGCGGTCACCACGTGGCCCACGGCGATCCAGATGCCGGCCACCAGCAGCCAGATGACGTTGCCCACCAGGGACAGGGCACCGCCGCCACCGGGCCGGTCCACCACGGCGCGGCCGAAGGGCCACAGGGCGTAGGACGCGATCCGGAAGGAGGCCAGGCCCCAGGGGATGGTGACGATCAGCAGGCAGCAGACGACGCCGGCCACGAAGTAGCCCAGCGCGAGCCACAGTCCGCCGAACAGCAGCCAGATGATGTTGAGCAGAGTCTTCATGGCACCATTCTCCCCCGCCGGCGGTGGATCTGTCCTCGGGGATGGCCCTGAACCGCCCCTGAATCCGCGGCCCTCGTGCGGACGCCGGCCCCGGGCCCTGTCCGGGGACGCGTGCCCCGGTTTACCCTAGGCGTAGGCCGGGCCGTTGCCCGGAAACAGCCTGCGGAAGGGCGGAACGCATGGGTTCGTGGCTGGCGCGGAGCCGCGGGGAATCGCCCGTGGCCGCCCTCTCCGCCCTGCTGGCGCTCACGCTGCTCACCGGGTGCACCGGCGGGAGCCCGCAACCGCCGTCGTCCGGGGCCGCGTCGGGGCGCCGTCCTCCGGGGCGGCGCCCGGGACTGCGACCGGGACCAAGGCGCCCCGCTCCATCCCCGCCCAGGCGCCCGTCGTGTTCACCGCGCAGGGCGACATAGGCGTCGGCTCCAAGGCCCGTAAGGTGCTCGGCGCGGTCGCGAAGATCAAACCGGCATTGAACCTGGCGCTGGGCGACTTCAGCTACCAGGCCGGACTCGAACAGCAGTTCTGCGATATGGTCACCGGCGTCCTGGGCCCCAGTTTCCCCTACGAGCTGGTCACGGGCAACCACGAGAGCGACGGGCACGACGGCGACATCGCCGCCTTCGCCCAGTGCCTGCCGAACAGGCTGCCCGGGCTGGTGGGCGACTACGGCACGCAGTGGTACGTCGACGTGCCCGAAAAGAACCCCCTGGTCCGCATCGTCATGGTCTCCCCCGGGATTAAGTTCAAGGACGGGAAAACCCTGGACTACGGCCGCGACAGCGAGCGCTGGACGTGGACCGCGGACGCGCTGGACGAAGCGAAGGAACGGAACATCCCCTGGACGGTGGTGGGCATGCACACCCCGTGCTTCAACCTGGGCGCCTACTCCTGCCAGCCCGGCGCGGACTTCACCAACCTGCTGATCGAGAAGAAAGTGGACCTGGTCCTCACCGGCCATCAGCACCTCTACCAGCGCACGCACCAACTGGGCCACAGTCCGGACTGCCCCGCCCTGATTCCGGATGAGTTCTCGAAACAGTGCCTGGGCGGCACCGGTGGCTCACTGAGCCAGGGCCGCGGGACGGTGTTCGCCGGCGTCGGGATCGGCGGGGTGGGGCTGCACGACGTCCGCGAGGACGACCCGGAGGCCGGCTACTTCGCCGAATGGTCCGGCAAGAACGTCAAGCCCACCTACGGCACGCTCAAGGTGTCCGTGGGAGAGGACGCTTTGACCGCCGCGCTGGTCCCGGCCGAGGGCAGCTTCACGGATACCTTCACCATCACGCGGTGACCACGCCCTAAGTGGCCGGGCCTTTGCCTGCCGCCGACGGGGCTGGCCGTTCGTGCCGCCGGTCAGTGGCCCTTGGCGGCGGCGACGAAGGCCGTAACCCGGGCAGGGTCCTTGACTCCGCGGGAAACCTCGACGCCGGAAGAAACGTCCACGCCCCACGCACCGGCGGCCGCGGCGGCGTCTGCCACGTTAGCCGGGTCCAGTCCGCCGGCCAGCAGCCAGTGACGGTCCCCCAGCCCCCGGGCGCGGACCGAGGCGTAGTCCCAGACTTCGCCGGAGCCGGGCACGGCGGCGTCGACCAGCAGCAGGTCCTCGCCCCAGTCGGCGAAGGCCTCCCGCTCCGCGGACATCGTGATCGCCCGGATCAGCTTCATGCCGGCGTCGTGGACCGTCCGGACATCCTCCCGGGTCCGGTCGCCGTGCAACTGGACCCAGTCCAGCCCGGCGTCCCGGGCTGCGGCGACGGCGTCCGCCGCCGGTTCGTGCCGGAAGACCCCCACAGCGGGGACCCCGGGCGGCACGCCGGGCAGCAGTTCGCGGACCCGTTCCGGCGCCACCTGCCGGGGGCTGGCGGTCAGGACAAAGCCCACCGCGTCCGCCCCGGCGACGACGGCGGCCCGGACGGCCTCGCTGGTGCTGAGACCGCATACCTTGACGAACATTCCGGCTCCCTACCGCTGTGCTGTGTTGCTTTCACTGCTGTGTCGCTTTGACTGCTGTGCTGCTGTTGCTTCGACGTTAGCAAGTCCCGCGCCCGGCCAACGGCGCCGCGGCTAGGCTGATCCCATGGACATCATCCGCTACGCCGACCTCAAGCCCGCCCCCTGGCGCAACGGCGGCGGCACCACCCGCGAACTGGCCCGCTTCCCGCTCGACTCGGCCGACGGCGGCTGGGATTGGCGGGTGAGCATCGCGGAGGTCGGCAAGGCCGGGGACTTCTCCGCATTCCCCGGGATGGAGCGGGTCCTCACCGTCGTGGACGGCGACCTGCTGTTCCTCACGGTCGACGGCGCCGAGCATCCGCTGGAAAAGTACCGCCCGTTCCGGTTCTCCGGCGACGCCGACGCGGCCGGAGCCCTGCCCACCGGCGACATCCGGGATCTGAACGTCATCTGCCGGCGGGGCGCCTTCAAAGGCTTCACCTCCATCATCGAACTGTCCAAGAAGCGGGCACACCCCGTCTTCGAGGGGCAGTTCGGCATCCTGCTGCAGGGCCAGGCAACGGTCGACGGCGAGGCGCTGGGCCGGTACGACGCCGTCGTCGGATCGGACGCGGCGACGCCCGAGATCCTGGGCCGCGGCTTCCTGGCCGTCGTCTCGATCGATCCCGTCGACTAAACCCGGTCCGGCCGGAGGCCCAGCCCCCGGCTTTTGCTAGGCTGAGAGCAAGGCCGGATCCCGGCCTCCGGACGACGGTTCAGTACCCGGCACGCGACAAGACTGGCCAAAGGAATGCTGTCATGTCGTGGATCATCCTCATTGCCGCCGGATCCCTCGAAGCCGTGTGGGCCGCCGCGTTGCACCGCACCTCGCAGGCCACCGGCCGCCGCCGCCTCCTGCCGGGCGCCGTGTTCCTGGTCTCCGTCCTCGCCAGCACCGGCGGACTCGCGATCGCCATGCAGACCATTCCCACCGGGACCGCCTACGCCGTCTGGGTGGGGGTCGGCGTCGTCCTCACCTCCGCTTATGCGATGGCCACCCGGGTTGAACCCGCCAGCGCCGCCCGGATCCTGCTGCTCGGCGGGATCGTGGCGTGTGTGGCCGGCCTGAAGCTGGTGGCGTGATGCGTGCCGGCACCCGCGGAACGGGTTTTTCCTGGCTGATCCTGCTCGGCTCGGCCGTCCTCGAGGCGGTGTGGGCCACGGCCCTGGGCCTCTCCGACGGGTTCAGCCGTCCCGTGCCCACCCTGGTCTTCGCCGTCTCCGCGGCCCTGAGCATGGCCGGGCTGGGCGTCGCCGTGCGGCGCATCCCGCTGGGCACCGCGTACGCCGTGTGGGTGGGGATTGGCGCGGCACTGACCGTTGGCTGGGCGATGGCCACCGGCGTCGAACCCGCCAACCCGCTGAAACTGCTGTTCATCGCGGGGATCGTCGGCTGCGCGGCCGGGCTGAAACTGCTGCCGGCCGGTTCCGGGGACTCCGCTCCTCCGGCTCCAGAGCCGGCGTCCCGGACGCTCCCGCCCGGTTAGTCCCGCCGGCAACCGCCGAGCCGGCCGGACTCGCCGTGTCGCGGCCCAGGGTCCTGCAGGTAACCGGGGAGGAACGCACGCGCGCCTGCCGCCGGGCCCGGATACAACCGGCAGACCCCCGGAACCCGCCCGGAATACCGGGACCGGGCAGGAGGTTCTTGGCTGGGACAGCGGTTCCGGCAATGACAGGAGACTCCAGATGACAGCCACAGTTCAGCTCGGCGACGGCCTCAGCGTCAGCCCCCTCGGGTTCGGCGGCATGGCCCTGACCCCGGTCTACGGCGAGGTAGACCCGGCCGAGGCGCTGGCCACCCTGCACCACGCCGTCGACGCCGGGGTGACCTTCCTGGACACCGCGGACATCTACGGCAGCGGGAGCAACGAGGAACTCTTCGCCGCCCTGCTCAAGGACCGGCGCTCCGAGGTGCAGCTGGCCACGAAGTTCGGTCTGGTGGGGAACCCGGCGGAGGGCTACACGGACATCCGGGGCGACGCCGCTTACGTCCGCGAGGCCGTGGACCGCAGCCTGTCCCGCCTCGGTACCGACAGCATCGACCTGTATTACATGCACCGCCGTGACCTCCGCGTTCCGATTGTGGAAACCGTGGAGGCCATGGCGGAGCTGGTCAAGGCCGGAAAGGTCAAGCACCTGGGCCTGTCCGAGGTGACGGCGGCGGAACTCCGGGAGGCCCACGCCGTGCACCCGATTGCCGCCGTCCAGAGCGAATGGTCCATCTGGAGCCGGGACGTCGAGCGCAACGTGGTGCCCGCGGCCGCCGAACTGGGCGTTGGCTTCGTGCCCTATTCGCCGCTGGGCCGGGGGTTCCTGACCGGCACCGTGGATGCCTCGAAGCTGGGCAGCAACGATTTCCGCCGCAACATCCCCCGCTTCGCCGAGGACGCTGTGGCCGCCAACCAGGCCGTGGTGGCCACGGTCCGCGAGGTCGCCGCCGAGCTGCAGACCGCCAACGGTCCCGCCACGCCGGCGCAGGTTGCCCTGGCTTGGCTGCTGGCCCGGGGCGAGGCGCTGGGCCTGCCCGTCGTCCCGATTCCCGGCACCCGCAAGGCCGCCCGGATCGATGAAAACCTCGGCGCCCTGTCCCTGAAGCTGAACCCGGCGCAACTCGACCGGCTCAACACCGCGGCGGACGCCGTCGTCGGCTCCCGCGCAGCGAACCCGGGCTGGGTCTCCGAGGGCCGGGAATAGGCGGTCCTAGACTGATGCCCATGGACTCACTCATTCATTCGCTCCGCGACGTCACCATCCGCAGGATTTCGGTCAGCGAGATGGACAACAACGTGTACCTGCTCACCGCGAAGGCTTCCGGCGCGCAGCTCCTTATCGATGCGGCCGATAATGCGGCCGCCATCGAGGCGCTGCTGGCCGACGCCGCCGCGGACACCGAGGCGACGCCGAAGCTGGCGCTGATCGCCACCACGCACCAGCACTGGGACCACGTCCGTGCGCTGCCCGAGGTGGTCAAGGCCACCGGTGCGAAGACCGCCGCCGGAACCGACGACGCCCCCGCGCTGCCGGTACCGGTGGATGTGCTGCTGGATCACGGCGATGTCGGCAACTTCGACGGGTTCGAGGTGACGGCGGTGCACCTGCGCGGCCACACCCCGGGTTCGGTGGCGCTGGTGTACCAGGACTCGGAAGGGCCCGCGCACATCTTCTCCGGCGACTCGCTGTTCCCGGGCGGGGTGGGCAACACGGACAAGGATCCGGAGCGGTTCACCCAGCTCCTGGACGACGTATCCGCGCGGCTGTTCGATGTCTACCCGGACGACACGGTCGTGCACCCGGGCCACGGCAAGCCGACCACCCTCGGCGCGGAACGGCCGCACCTTGAGGAGTGGCGCGCCCGCGGCTGGTAGGACCTGCCGGCTCGCCAGGAGCCGGAATCCGCGCCGGTTCCGGACCGGGGCCGCGGATTCGGACGGCCGCACCGGGGACCCCCGGTGCGGCCGTCCGTTTCCGTAGCGCGGACGGTTAATCCGCCCCGGGAGCGGTTGGGGATTAGCGGCTGCGACGGTCGTTCGACGCCGGGGCCGACGCGCGGCGGGGACCGCCGCTGCGGGCCGGGCGGCCTTCGCCGGAGCGGCCGTTGCCGCCGCCCGCGTAGGACCCGCCGGAGGTGCCGCCGGTGTTGGAGGACCAGACCGGAGCCGAACCGCCGCCGGAGCGACCGCCCGACTTGGCGCCCGCCGCGGCACGCTGGCCGGTGGCCGGACGTCCGCTGCGCTGGCCGCCCGTGGAGCCGCCGGTACGCGGGGCGCCGCCCCGGCCCGCGGCCGATCCGCCACGGGTTGCCCCGCCGCGGGAGTCATTCCGGCCCTCGGCTGCACGGCCGTCGGAACCGCGACCCGCGGCCGGACGACCACCGGCGGACGGAACATCGTTGTGGTGCGCGTAGGCGGTGGTGCGGCCACGGCCCCGGGCGTTGCGGCGCTCGGAACGCTCGGCGTCGGACCGGTCCTGGTTCTGCTCGGCGATGCGCTCGGCGGCGCTGCGGGCAGCGGCCTGGCCCTCGTACGCCACGGCGCGGCGCTCGGCACGCGGCAGGTCGGTGCGCGGAGCCTCGGCAGACACCTTGCCGCGTCCGCCGCGGCCACCGGCGGTGGGGGCTGCCTGGCGGCGGGCCCGCTTGCGCTCGGCGTTGGCACCGGTGGAGCTGCCACCGCCCTGCTGCGGAGCCTTGGCGGCCAGCAGCGCGGCGCGGGTGCGGGGATCGACCTTCTCGGCGATGTCGCCGACGAGCTCGGCCACGATCGGCGAGCTGGCGGTGACGCGCTCGAAGCTGACGTCCACGCCGGCAGCCTTCATGAGCTTCTTCACGTCGGACTGCTGCTCCGGCAGGGTCAGGGTGACCACGGTGCCGTCGGAACCGGCGCGGGCGGTACGGCCCGAACGGTGCAGGTAGGCCTTGTGCTCGGTGGGCGGATCCACGTGGATGACGAGCTCGACGTCGTCGACGTGCACGCCGCGGGCGGCGACGTCGGTGGCGACCAGGACGCGGACGTCGCCGGAGGAGAACTCGGCGAGGTTGCGGTCACGGGCATTCTGCGAGAGGTTGCCGTGCAGGTCGACGGCGGGGATGCCGGCGTCGGTCAGGGTCTTGGCCAGCTTGCGGGCGTGGTGCTTGGTGCGCATGAACAGCACGCGGCGGCCGGCACCGGAGGCGAGCTCCACGATCAGCTGCTTCTTCACGGTCTGGTCGTTGACCACCAGGACGTGGTGCTCCATGGTGGTGACCGCGGCCTGCGGGTCGTCCACTGAGTGGGTCAGCGGGTTGGAGAGGTAACGCTGGACGATCTTGTCCACGCCGTTGTCCAGGGTGGCGGAGAAGAGCAGGCGCTGGCCCTGGGTGGGGGTCATGTCCATGAGCTTCTTGACCACCGGGAGGAAGCCGAGGTCGGCCATGTGGTCCGCTTCGTCCAGGACGGTGATCTCGACCGACTCGAGGGTCAGGATGCGCTGGCGGATCAGGTCCTCCAGGCGGCCGGGGCAGGCGATGACGATGTCGACGCCGGCGCGGAGGGCCTTTTCCTGGCGGGCCTGGGAGATGCCGCCGTAGATCACGGTGGTGTTCAGGCCGACGGCCTTGGCCAGCGGCTCAACCGTGGCGTTGATCTGGGTGGCCAGCTCGCGGGTGGGGGCAAGGACCAGGGCCATCGGACGGCCGGGCTTGCGGAAGTGCGCGGCCTCGCGTTCGGCGAGGCGGGCCACCAGCGGGATGGCGAAGGCGATGGTCTTGCCGGAGCCGGTGCGGCCGCGGCCCAGGACGTCGCGTCCGGCCAGAGTGTCCGGGAGGGTCTTGACCTGGATGGGGAACGGCTCGGTGATTCCCTGGGCGGTCAGGGTGTCGGCAAGGGCCTTGGGCGTGCCGAGGGCAGCAAAAGTAGTCATAAGTGTCAAAGGTCTTTCAGGCGGTATCCGTGCGGATATCGGCCCCCGGCGCCGGTTGGACCAGGGGTTCGCCGAAGAAAAGTCAGGTGGTCGACCGGGCGGTCTGCGGGTAGCCGCTTATTGCCGGGACCAAATGGAACGCGTTCATCGACGCAGGATGTGCCTCTCACATGAAAAAATCCCACTCCCGCGGGGAGATTCCGAGGAATCCGCGGGCGATCCGGCGGT
>Ga0308161_1005550_pt1 | contig 11030 bp, 7 predicted proteins | sample PhyFR2_FD_201034 | JGI IMG/M metagenome (GOLD analysis project Ga0308161, IMG submission 201034) | Phyllosphere microbial communities from UC Gill Tract Community Farm, Albany, California, United States - DLSLF.R2 | ecosystem: Host-associated > Plants > Phyllosphere > Unclassified | place: USA...
GCGATGACGGCGACGGGAATCGACGCGCTCACGGTCAGTCCGACCTTCAGCACGAGGTACAGCGACGAGGCGCCGAAGATCATGCCGAGCACCGTCCCCATGATCAGGGCGCGCCAGGTCAGCTCGGGCAGCCGGCTGGACGCCGGGATGTACGGCTTGACGGCGGGCGGATGGGGATCGTAGGGCATCGGCGGGTCCTTCGCGACTCGGTAGCGTGAAACGGCACCGCCGGGATCGCCGCGCTGGCCGTGAAAGCGTGACTATCGCACATGCCGTAGTGGAAGAAAAGCGGATTATAATTTCCGGCATCGCCCGTATCCACGGCTTCCAACGGGTTGTCAGACCCGCATCAAGAGAGTTCAGTTTTGACCGATACCCGCAAGGGGCCGATGCCGCGCCCCCGCCGCCAACGCGGCTTTCTGCTCCCGCTACTCGCCGTCGCGGCCGCCGTCGTCGTCCTGTTCATCGCCGGCATCGCCGGCTACGTCGTGTTCCGCGTCCTGCCCAACGTGCCGGCGCTCGACGCCGTCACCGATTACCGGCCCAAGATCCCGCTGCGCATCTATACCGCGGACAACGTCCTGATCGGCGAGTTCGGCGAGGAACACCGCGACTTCGTCCCGATCGCCAAGATCCCCGACCTGATGAAGAAATCGCTGCTGGCCATCGAGGACGCGCGCTTCTACGAGCACGGCGCCATCGACTGGAAACGGGCGGCCGGCGCCGTCGGCTCCAACCTGCGCGGCGGCTTCGGCGCGGGCGGCGCGTCGACCATCACGATGCAAGTCGCGCGCAACTTCTTCCTGTCGCGCGAAAAACGCCTGTCGCGCAAGATCAACGAGATCGCGCTGGCATACAAGATCGAGGGCGCCCTGTCGAAGGACGAGATCCTCGAGCTGTACATGAACCAGATCTACCTGGGCCAGCGCGCCTACGGCTTTTCCAGCGCCGCGCGCATCTATTTCAACAAGACGCTCGACCAGCTGTCGGTCGCCGAGATGGCGATGCTGGCCGGCCTGCCGCAGAACCCGGCGCGCCACAACCCGGTCGCCAATCCGAAGCGCGCGCGCGAGCGCCAGCACGCCGTGCTGGGCCGCATGCGCCTGCTGAACTACATCACCGAGGAGCAGTACCAGAAGGCGCTGGCCGAACCGCTACGCGTGAACCAGCGCGGCGTGCAGGAATTCGGCACGCACGCCGAATACGTCGCCGAGCTCGCGCGCCAGGCCGTCTACAACCAGTTCAAGGAAGACGCGTACACCAAGGGCATCAAGGTCTACACGACGATCCTGAAGGCCGAGCAGGACGCCGCCTACGCGTCGGTGCGCCGCAACGTGCTGCAGTACGACCAGCGCCACGGCTGGCGCGGTCCGGAAGACCGCATGGAGCTGCCGTCCGATCCGGCCGAGCGCGAGGACGCGATCGCCGACACGCTCGGCAAGCGCCCCGTCAGCGACGGCCTGATCCCGGCCGTGGTGCTGTCCGTGTCCGGCAAGTCGGTCAAGGTCGAGACGGTCGACGGCGACACCGTCACGCTGTCCGGCGCCGGCCTGCGCTTCGCCCAGGCGGGCCTGTCGTCGGGCGCCAAGGACACCATGCGCCTGTCCCCGGGCGCCATCATCCGCGTCGCCAGGGACGCGAAGGACAACTGGAGCGTCACGCAGGTGCCGCAGGTGGCCGCGGCGTTCGTCGCCATCGACGCCGACACCGGCGCCTACCACGCGCTGGTCGGCGGCTTCGACTACAACTTCCAGAAGTTCAACCACGTGACGCAGGCGTGGCGCCAGCCCGGCTCCGGCATGAAGCCGTTCATCTATTCGGCCGCCGTCGACAAGGGCTATTCGCCGGGCACGATGATCCTCGACGCGCCGCTCGACATGCCGGGCGAGGATGCCGGCAAGACGTGGTCGCCGCAGAACGACGACAACAAGTACGACGGCCCGATCACGCTGCGCCGCGCGCTGGCCGAATCGAAGAACGTGGCGTCGGTGCGCCTGCTGCGCGCGATCACGGTGCCGTACGCGCACGAGTTCATCGGCAAGTTCGGCTTCGACCCGGCGCGCGAGCCGCAGAACCTGACGCTGGCGCTGGGCACGGGCGCCGCGACGCCGCTGCAGATGGCCGGCGCCTACGCCGTGTTCGCCAACGGCGGCTACCGCGTGCAGCCGTACCTGATCGCCCGCATCGAGGACGCGGACGGCAAGATCATCCAGGAGACCAAGGCCGCCGCCGCGCATACGGACGAACAGCGCGTGCTCGATGCGCGCAACGCGTTCATCACGGACAGCATGCTGCGCGACGTGACCCGCTACGGCACCGGCGCCGCGGCTACCAAGGCCCTCGGCCGCACCGACCTCGCCGGCAAGACCGGGACGACGAGCGATGCGATGGACGGCTGGTTCTCGGGCTACGGCGGCAACGTGGTGGCGGTGGCGTGGATGGGCTACGACGAACCGCGCTCGCTGGGCGGGCGCGAATTCGGCGCCACCCTTGCGCTGCCGATCTGGATCGACTACATGCGCGTGGCGCTGGCCAAGCGGCCGGCGCAGGAGGAACGCGCGGAGCCGGAAGGCGTCGTGCGCGAGAACGACGACTGGGTCTACGCCGAGTTCGCCGAGACGCCGGCGCTGCGCGGGATCGACATGGACCAGCCGGTCGACCCGAACGCGCCGCCGCCGGCCGACGGCGCGCAGCCCGGGACGCCGCCGGGCACGCCGGGGCAGCCCCAGCCCCAGCAACAGCAGCCGTCGAACACGCTGTTCTGACGATCTGACGATCTCCCCGATGGGCCGCCGCGTGCGGCCCGTTTTTATTGGCAGAGCGCCAACCGCATTGCCGCAAACACATCAGAACGTCCGTCTGATCCTACACAGCTGTAAGGTGTGTGCCGATTTCGAACAGGCATCGCGACACGCATGATGGCGTCACTTTGACATGACAACAGGAGTGAATCATGAAAAAATACCAAGCCCTTCTGATCGCAGGCCTGACGGCCGCCACCCTGTCCGCCTGCAGCTCGACGGGCACCACCAGCAGCAGCGACACGACCGGCAGCTCCTCCTCCGGCATGACCTCGAGCGGCACCAGCACGGGTTCGAGCATGACCGGCACCTCGCAATCGGGCACCATGGGCACGTCGGGCAACGGCGCCTCGGGCACCTCCAGCGCGATGCCGACCGGCACCTCGGCCGCCGGCGCCGCCAACTCGGACGCAACCGGCCAGGGCACCAACACCCAGCCGCCGACCAGCACCCCGGTGCGTTGATCGCAGCACCGTCCGGCCCGTTCGCGGCCGGACACCGACGGCGCGGCGCGAGGGCAGCCGCGACGTTGTTCGACTATAATGGACGCTCGACCTGAAGATCCCGACCCGCACCGCGTCAATGCCCTTCGATCTCACCCAACACCTTCCCAAACCCGGCACCCGTTTCGCCCTGCCCCATCTGCACGGCTCGGCCGACGCCTATGCGCTCGCCGTCGCCGCGCTCGCGCTCAAAGACAAGAAGCGGATGCTGACCGTCATCGTCGCCAATGCCAGCGACGGCCAGCGCCTGCTCGACGAAATCCCGTGGTTCGCGGGCGGCAAGCTGTCGTGCCACCTGCTGCCCGACTGGGAAACGCTGCCCTATGACGCGTTCTCGCCGCACCAGGACCTCGTCTCGGAACGGCTCGCGACGCTGCACGAGATCCGCAACGGCCAGTGCGACGTGCTGGTGGTGCCGGCGACGACCGCCCTCGTGCGCCTGGCGCCGCCGTCGTTCCTCGCCGCCTACACGTTCTTCTTCCGCCAGGGCGAGCACCTGGACGAAGCGAAGCTGAAGGCGCAGCTGACCCTGGCCGGCTACAGCCATGTGACGCAGGTGATGTCGCCCGGCGAATACTCCGTGCGCGGCGGCCTGATCGACCTGTTCCCGATGGGCTCCGCGCTGCCGTACCGCCTCGACCTGTTCGGCGACGAGATCGAGACGATCCGCACGTTCGACGCCGACACCCAGCGTTCGCTGTACCCCGTGAAGGAAGTGCGCCTGCTGCCGGGCCGCGAATTCCCGATGGACGAGGCGTCGCGCACCGCGTTCCGCGGGCGCTGGCGCGAGCGTTTCGAGGGCGATCCGTCGCGCCAGCCGATCTACCGCGACATCGGCAGCGGCATCGCGTCGGCCGGCATCGAATACTACCTGCCGCTGTTCTTCGACCAGACCGCGACGCTGTTCGACTACCTGCCGGAAGACACCAGCCTGGCCCTCGTCGGCGACATCGAAGCGGCGATCGGGCGCTTCTGGGTCGACACGGCATCGCGCTACAAATTCCTCAAGAGCGACCGCGACCGCCCGATTCTGGAACCGAAGGAGATCTTCCTCGGCGCCGAGGATTTCTTCGTGCGGGCCAAGCCGTACGCGCGCTGGTCGATCGCGCGCGATCCTGCCGCGGGCGCATCGGAACTGTCGGCGCCGATCCCCGACATCGCCGTCAACCGGCGCCTGGACGATCCGCTCGCGAACCTGCGCGCCTACCTGATGGGCGCGGCCGGCAAGCGCGTCATGATCTGCGCCGAGTCGGCCGGCCGGCGCGAGACGCTGCAGCAGTACTTCAGCGAATACAAGCTGGACCTCGCCCTCATCGAAGGGTTCGACGGCCTGCAGGTCACCGATGCGAAGGTCGTGCTGGGCGTGGCGCCGCTGCAGGCCGGCTTCGAGCTGTCCGAGGCCGGCGCCGGCCACCTCGTGTTCGTTACCGAGACGGAGCTGTACGCGGGTTCCGGACGGCGCGCCGGCAAGAAGAAGCAGGAAGCGGGCTCGCAGGTCGAGTCGATGGTGCGCGACCTGTCCGAGCTGAAGATCGGCGATCCGGTCGTGCACATCAACCACGGCATCGGCCGCTACATGGGCCTGATGAGCATGGACCTGGGCGAAGGCGAGACGGAATTCCTGCATCTCGAGTACGCCAAGGAGACCAAGCTGTACGTGCCGGTCTCGCAGCTGCACGTGATCTCGCGCTACTCGGGCGCCGCGCCCGAGGACGCGCCGCTGCACACGCTCGGCTCCGGCCAGTGGGACAAGGCCAAGAAAAAAGCCGCCGAACAGGTGCGCGACACGGCCGCCGAACTCCTGAACCTGTACGCGCGCCGCGCCGCGCGCCAGGGCCACTCGTTCGAATACTCCGCCATCGACTACGAGAACTTCGCGCAGAGCTTCGGCTTCGACGAGACGCCGGACCAGCGCGAAGCGATCGCCAACGTCATCCGCGACATGACGTCGGGCCGGCCAATGGACCGCCTCGTGTGCGGCGACGTCGGCTTCGGCAAGACGGAAGTCGCGCTGCGCGCCGCGTTCATCGCCGTCATGGGCGGCAAGCAGGTCGCGATCCTCGCGCCCACGACCCTGCTGGCGGAGCAGCACGCGCAAACGTTCTCCGACCGTTTCGCCGACTGGCCCGTGCGCATCGCCGAGCTGTCGCGCTTCCGTACCGGCAAGGAGATCAACAACGCGATCAAGGGCATGGCCGACGGCACCGTCGACATCGTGATCGGCACCCACAAGCTGCTGTCGCCGGACGTCAAGTTCACGCGCCTGGGCCTCGTCATCATCGACGAGGAACACCGCTTCGGCGTGCGCCAGAAGGAAGCGCTGAAGGCCCTGCGCGCCGAGGTCGACGTGCTGACCCTGACCGCGACGCCGATCCCGCGCACGCTCGGCATGGCGCTGGAAGGCCTGCGCGACTTTTCCGTCATCGCGACGGCGCCGCAGAAGCGCCTGGCGATCAAGACGTTCGTGCGCGGCGAGGACGGCTCCGTCATCCGCGAAGCCTGCCTGCGCGAACTGAAACGCGGCGGCCAGATCTACTTCCTGCACAACGAGGTCGAGACGATCGAGAACCGCCTGGCGATGCTGCGCGAGCTGCTGCCGGAAGCGCGCATCGCCGTCGCCCACGGCCAGATGCACGAGCGCGACCTGGAAAAAGTGATGCGCGACTTCGTGGCGCAGCGCTACAACATCCTCCTGTGCACGACGATCATCGAAACCGGCATCGACGTGCCGACCGCGAACACGATCATCATGCACCGCGCCGACAAGTTCGGCCTCGCCCAGCTGCACCAGCTGCGCGGACGGGTCGGCCGCTCGCACCACCAGGCGTATGCCTACCTGCTCGTGAACGACATGATGACCCTGTCGAAGCAGGCACAGCGCCGCCTCGACGCCATCCAGGCGATGGAAGAACTTGGCAGCGGCTTCTACCTCGCGATGCACGACCTGGAAATCCGCGGCGCCGGCGAGGTGCTGGGCGAGAACCAGTCCGGCGAGATGCTGGAAATCGGCTTCCAGCTCTACTCCGACATGCTGAACGAAGCCGTCAAGGCGCTCAAGGCGGGCCGCGAGCCGGACATGAGCGCGCCGCTGTCGTCGACCACCGAGATCAACCTGCACGTGCCGGCGCTGCTGCCGTCCGACTTCTGCGGCGACGTGCACGAGCGCCTGTCGATCTACAAGCGCCTCGCCAACTGCGAGGACCAGGCCCGCATCGACGACATGCAGGAAGAACTGATCGACCGCTTCGGCAAGCTGCCGGACGCCGTCAAGGCGCTGATCGAGACGCACCGCCTGCGCATCGCGGCCAAAGCTGTCGGCATCGTCAAGATCGACGCGCATGCGGATGCCGCCAGCCTGCAGTTCATGGAAAAGCCCCCGATCGACCCGATCAAGATCATCACGCTGATCCAGAAGAACCGCCACGTCAAGCTGGCCGGCCAGGACAAGCTGCGCATCACGGCCAACATGCCCGACCTGGGCGCGCGCGTGAACCAGGTCAAGCAGACCATCAAACAACTCCTCGCATAACGTATAACTCGTAGAACAAACGACACCATGTCCGACAAGCTTGTCCTCCAGGGCCCGCAGGCCGATCCCGCCGCGCTCGCGCGCATCGCCGCCCTCGTCCGGCCCACCCGCACCACGGCACTTCACCCGCACGCGCTGCGCTGCGACGGCTTCGACCTGACGCCGGCACTGCAAGCCGACGTCGAGGCCGCGGCCCACGCCGCCGGGATCGACGCGACGTTCATCGACGCCAAACGCACGCTGGCCGACTTCAAGCTGGTCGCGATGGACATGGATTCGACCCTGATCACCATCGAGTGCATCGACGAGATCGCGGACATGCAGGGCCTGAAGCCGCAGGTGTCGGCGATCACGGAAGCCGCGATGCGCGGCGAGCTGGATTTCTCGGAAAGCCTAGTGCGCCGCGTGGCGCTGCTGGAAGGCCTGCCGACCGAGGCCCTGGCCCGCGTGTACGAAGAACGCCTGGCGCTGTCCCTCGGCGGCGAAGCGATGCTGCGGGCGGTGCGGGCCGCGGGCCTGAAGACGCTGCTGGTGTCCGGCGGCTTCACGTTCTTCACCGACCGCCTGAAAACCCGTTTGGGCCTCGACTACACGCACGCCAACGTGCTGGAGTCGGCCGGCGGCGTCCTCACGGGCAAGGTGGTCGGCGGCATCGTCGACGCCGAGGAAAAGAAACGCACGGTGCAGCGCGTCTGCGCGGAACTGGGCATCGGCACGGCGCAGGCCATCGTCATGGGCGACGGCGCCAACGACCTGCAGATGATGGGCGTGGCGGGCCTGTCCGTCGCATTCCGCGCCAAGCCCGTCGTGCGCGCGCAGGCCGACGTGGCGCTGAACTTCACGGGGCTGGACGGCATCCTGACGGTACTTTCCTGATTCTTTCCTCAGGCGGCGCGCCAGCGGGGTCCACCACAAAAATAGCAGAGCCCGCCGCAACGGCCGGGTGCCAGTAGCGCACCGGGACGCGTTTTGGCGGCAATGAGGTCGTACACCGAGCCATGCGGTCGACTGCTGTCGGCCAATAGCGGACGTAGACGGGCCTTAGGACAAGCAACCTTTGGACTCTCATTGGAGTATTTGTATGGCTCAAGCCCAAACTTTCCTCTGCGCTGCTGCGAACGTGGAAGTCCCGGCCTACCTCGTCCTCAGCCAAAAGGCTTACACCGTTACCGCATCAGGAAATGACGGCTGGTACGCCGAGAAAGAGGGCTTGCGCTTTCAGGCCGAAAGCCTGATAGAGCTACTTGGACTTGTCAGCGTGTACGAGGCACGTGGTACTAGCTGGGCAGCTACAGACCAAGAGATTGACGACTTTTTGGCGAAATACGACGACTAAACTTCTGTGTCCGCTTTGGGTCGTAAGCCGAAGTCGTGACAGTCCGAGAGATTTTTCACTTGAGAAACCCGCTATGCTGACCGGACCGTCTGCAATCGGCCAACAGCGGTCGTTCCTATTTCACTGCCAGCCGACCTATCCCAAGCCTTTTTTGTTCTGATGACACTCCTATGAGCCTTATTTCAGACCTGGTAGAACAGCACCAAGAGCTATTTGCTGAGGCAGTTCGATCCACGCCAGAAGAATTACGTCTTGTCGAGATATCGTTGAACGTCAACCTTCCAAACGACATGATCTGGTTCTTGACCTCATGCGGGGCTGCCAGTACGGGGGCGGTTGCAGATGAACGGACAATCGTCTTGAACACCTTGCGGTATAGGGAAGCAATCGGCTTGCCCAATCATTTTGTTGTCCTAGATGATCGCAATGACGCCGGAACAGTTTTCTTGGACAGCAGCTCAGAACTAGGTGTAGTCGCATGGGTTGATACGCATGCTGTCCATGCGTTCGCGCTTGGGACAATAAAACCGACTGAATACGACGCCTATCCCAGCTTTTTCGAGTGGGTAGCAAACTGCATCGTGGAAATCGAAGACTAAGTCAGCGGCAACGTCCGCTTCGGGTCGAAAGCTGCCGTCCAGTTACGTCTGCAATCGGCCAACAGCAGCCGCTCACAACGGCATGTTGCTTCCAGAATGTTATGAAGCGTAAGGATGGAGCATGACGCCTATCGATAAATATGATGTAGAGACGGCTAAGGCAATTGTGACCTTAGGGGATGCTGGCGATCCTTGCTTACTCGAATGGGTTCAAGACCTGAACTGGCCAGTTGCACAGACGTTGGCTCCCTTCCTCGCAAATGCAGGTCGAATCGTAGCGCCCGGCATTCGCGAAGTTCTTGCGTCAGATGACGACACGTGGAAATGGAGCGTTTTTACTGGCATCATTGCTTACTCGCCCGAATTAGTCGTATTACTTCGGCCAGAACTGGAACGTATTGCAAAGTCGCCATCGCAAGGCGAGCGCGATGAGGGCCTTGACCAGATGGCCGATGAATTGCTCGGATCAACATAGCGCCGAAGCATTCGCTTAATACGGCATGAACTTCTGCAACGGGTCGTAAGCGGACGCTACAATAGTTCTGCAATCGGCCAGGAGCGGACTTTGTAGTACCGCAGCAAGCATGCGTCAGGCAGCGTGATCGTTAAGGGGATGCGATGTTTCTCGTCCGTTGTGAGGTCAGGTGCGACGAATCGATGGCTTTCCCGTCGATGCTGCGCCCTGCCGTACGCGAATTGGCTTCCCATGTCCGTATCAATGAATTGCAGGCTCCAACCCACGCGTTCACAGTGAATATGGAGGGTGAAGCGCTTCGTATACCTTATCGACTCTACTATGATCCCGAGCTGTTGCGTCGCGAACTAAACAAGTCCCAAGCCGCCGCGAGGCTCATATTGCTGTGCCTCGGGACGCGTCATTACGATGGCTACTTGCGTCAAGAATGCCTTCAGCATTTGCTGAAGAGCGAAGCTTCGTGGGTGATTCCCTACTTGGTGCAACTCGCTAGCGAATACGTTGTAGAGATCGCGGAAGAAGTGGCCGATGCCATTGGCAGGCGAAACCCTGCCGCTCTGCGGGCGTTCGTATTGGAGAACCCGTCCTATCTCGCAACGCTCAATCGCCGAGTGACGAGTTATTGGGGCTGCTATCACCGACATGCTTACCCAGATCGCCGTGACTACCCAGGCGCTAAGGCTTTGGCTGCGCTGGGTGCCGGCATGAAATGACTGCTTCGGCCCGCAAGCTGTATGACGCGGTCAGGCAGACCAACCGGCAGGTCGAGTGGATCCTGTACGACAACGAGGGCCATGGTTGGAAGCTGGTCGAGACGCGCCTCGATTTCTGGGGGCGCGTCGAAAAATTCCTGCAGCGGCAGATCGGCAAGGCGGGCGACTGATCAGCGGCGCGCTCTCTTCCCGTGATCGACGGATTGCAGCGCCAGCTCGATGCCGTCGCGTGCGGCCAGGTGACGATGTCTTCCAGCGTGCTCCGCAGCGAAAACGGCCCCGCTTTGTGAAGGACAACTGCGCCACCGCGTGCGTGGAACGCGCGCAGGGAAAGGCCACCGCCTGGCAGCCGCCGAATAGCCGAAGCCGGCCAGACGCGGACGGCCACCGCGCCTCCCGCCGGCTGCTGAACCGGCACCCGGACGAACCGGTTTTGTACGGGCACGCGCTACAATGGATCCTCCATGACTGAAGGATGGCCCAATGGACAAGCTTCAACACGGCAACAGAAGAAACATTGTCGTCGTTGGTGCGTCCGCCGGCGGCGTCGAAGCCCTGCAGGCGTTATTTGCCAGTCTGCCACCGGATAGCGGCGCAAGTTTCTGCGTTGTCTTGCATGTCTCGCCCCATTCTCCAAGCCAGCTGCCCCGTATCCTGCAAAGGGTCACATCGATGCATGTCACCTTTGCCGACGATCAACAGGAGCTCAGGCCTGACACCGTGTATGTCTCGACACCGGACCGTCATTTGTTGGTCGAAGGCAATCGGCTCCGGGTCACGCGGGGCCCCAAGGAGGGTCGCGTCAGGCCCTCGATCGACGTATTGTTCCGCTCTGCCGCGTTGGCGTTCGGCCCGCGTGCGATCGGTGTGGTCCTGTCCGGCGCGCTCGACGATGGAACGGCTGGACTATGGCAGATCAAGGACCGCCAGGGACTGGCGTTCGTCCAGGATCCCGAAGAAGCGCAGCACAGGTCGATGCCCGACAGCGCCATCGAACACGTCGACGTGGATCTCGTCGGCACGATCGCGCAGCTCGGTGCCGCGATCGCACGGGAGACCACGCGCGAGACGCCC
>Ga0308161_1005551_pt1 | contig 11027 bp, 8 predicted proteins | sample PhyFR2_FD_201034 | JGI IMG/M metagenome (GOLD analysis project Ga0308161, IMG submission 201034) | Phyllosphere microbial communities from UC Gill Tract Community Farm, Albany, California, United States - DLSLF.R2 | ecosystem: Host-associated > Plants > Phyllosphere > Unclassified | place: USA...
CCACCGGTCCGCCCGTCACGCGCGCCTCGCCCGCGGGCGATGTCGCCGACGCCATCGCGGCGGACACCGAGGTCCCCCGATCACCTCGGATACCCACCGCGTCACCCGACGGCGGCGCCACCGCGTGCACCTGCCCGGCGTCGTCTTCGAGCGACACCGGGCGAGCGGCCGCCGCTCCCCCGGCCCGCCACGCCCCGACGCGTCCCCAGACGGAGCCGTCGGCCGGGGTCCGGGCATCCGCGGCTCTCTGCGCCACGGCGGCGAGCGCGGCCTGCGACGGTTCCGGAGCCTCCGGCGTCCCGCGCCGATCGAGCAACCCCGTGTCGAGGTCGCCCGCGCGCACGGCCGGGTCGGCCAGCAGGGCGCGAAGATCGGCGATGTTCGTGTCGACGCCGAGCACGACCGTGTCGGCGAGGGCCGCGTCGAGTCGGGCGAGGGCCGTCTCGCGGTCGGGGCCGTGTGCGATGACCTTGGCGATCATCGGGTCGTACAGCGAGCTGATGACGCTGCCGGTCTCGACGGCGCTGTCGACGCGGGCGGATCCCGGATGCCACAGGCTCACGGTCCCGGTCGCCGGGAGGTATCCGCGGGCGGGCGTCTCGGCGTACACGCGCGCCTCGATCGCGTGACCGTCGAGGCGGATCTCGCCGAGCTCGAGCGCGAAGCCCGCCGCGACCCGCAGCTGCTGCTCGACGAGGTCGATGCCGGTGACCATCTCGGTCACGGGGTGCTCGACCTGCAGGCGCGTGTTCATCTCGATGAAGAACGGCTCGTCGAGCCGGTCGCCCGCGACGAGGAACTCCACGGTCCCGGCGCCGAGGTAGCCGACGCTGCGGGCGGCGGCGACGGCGGCCTCGCCCAGGCGGGCGCGGGTCTCCGGGTCCACGACCGGAGAGGGAGCCTCTTCGATCACCTTCTGATGCCGTCGCTGCAGCGTGCACTCGCGCTCGCCGAGCGAGAGGGTCGTGCCGTGCGTGTCGGCGAGCACCTGCACCTCGATGTGGCGCGGGCGCTCGAGCAGCCGCTCGAGCAGCAGGGTGTCGTCGCCGAAGGCCGCGGCGGCGACCCGGCGGGCCGTCGCGAGCGCGTCGGAGAGGTCGGCGGGACCGGTGGCCACGGTCATGCCCTTGCCGCCCCCACCGGCGGAGGGCTTGACGAGCAGGGGGTATCCGGCGCGGTCGGCCTCGGCGGCGATCTCGTCGTCGCTCAACCCCGTCGCGGAGAAGCCCGGCACGGTCGGCACGTCATGGGCGGCGACGTGCTCCTTCGCGCGGATCTTGTCGCCCATCACCTCGAGCGCCTCGATGCCGGGGCCGACGAACACGATTCCCGCCACGGCGCACGCGCGGGCGAAGCCGGCGTTCTCGCTGAGGAAGCCGTAGCCCGGGTGAACGGCGTCCGCCCCCGACGACACGGCGGCGGCGACCACCGCGTCGACGTCGAGGTACGAGGGCACGCGCACGGCGTGATCGGCTTCGCGGGCGTGGGGCGCGTCGGCATCCGCGTCGGTGAAGACGGCGACCGAGCGGATGCCGAGACGCCGCAACGTCCGAAACACCCGGCGCGCGATCTCACCGCGGTTGGCGACGAGAACGCAGGAGAAGGGGGGAATGCTCATGTTCACATCCGGAAGAGGCCGAAGCCCCGGTCGGCCAGCGGCACCCGGCTGACGACGTCGAGCGCAAGCCCGAGCATCGTGCGCGTGTCGGCGGGGTCGATCACGCCGTCGTCCCAGAGCCGGGCGGTGGCGTAGTACGGACTGCCCTGCTCTTCGTAGCGGTCGCGGATGGGTTTCTGGAAGGCCTGGTCGTCGGCATCCGTCCACTCCTCCCCGCGCGCGGCGCGCTGGTCGCGCGTGACGGTCGAGAGCACGGATGCCGCTTGCGCACCCCCCATGACCGAGATGCGGCTCGACGGCCAGGTCCAGAGGAACCGCGGGTCGTACGCGCGGCCGCACATGGCGTAGTTGCCGGCGCCGTACGACCCGCCGATGAGGACCGTGAGTTTGGGGACGCGGGTGGTCGCGACGGCGGTGACCATCTTGGCGCCGTCTTTCGCGATGCCTCCGGCCTCGGCATCCCGCCCCACCATGAACCCGGTGATGTTCTGCAGGAAGAGCAGGGGGATGCCGCGCTGATCGGCGAGCTCGATGAAGTGCGCGGCCTTGAGAGCCGACTCGCTGAAGAGCACGCCGTCGTTGGCGATGATCGCGACCGGGTGCCCGTGCAGGCGCGCGAAGGTCGTGATGACGCTCTCGCCGTACAGCGCCTTGAACTCGTGCAGGGTGCCCGCGTCGACGAGGGTGTCGATGATCGCGCGCGTGTCGACGGGCTGTGCGACGTCGGCGGGGACGATGTCGTAGAGCTCCTGCGGGTCGCGTGCGGGATCGGTCGGCGCCTCGACCTGCCAGACCGGCGCGGGGGTCGGCGGGAGGGTCGCGACGATGTCGCGGACGATCTCGAGCGCGTGCTCGTCGTCGTCGGCGAGGTGGTCGACCACTCCCGACCGGCGGGCGTGCAGGTCGCCGCCGCCGAGCTGCTCCGCGGTGACGTCTTCGCCGATTGCGGCCTTCACCAGGGGCGGTCCGCCGAGGAACACCGTGCCCTGGTTCCGCACGATCACGCTCTCGTCGCTCATCGCCGGGACGTACGCCCCGCCCGCGGTGCACGAGCCCATGACGGCGGCGATCTGCGGAATGCCGCGGGCCGACAGCTGCGCCTGGTTGCGGAAGATCCGGCCGAAGTGCTCGCGGTCGGGGAACACCTCGTCCTGCATGGGCAAGAACGCCCCGCCCGAGTCGACGAGGTAGATGCAGGGCAGGCGGTTGTCGAGGGCGATCTCCTGCGCGCGCAGGTGCTTCTTCACCGTCAGGGGGAAGTACGCCCCGCCCTTGACGGTGGCGTCGTTGGCGACGACCATGACGTGGCGTCCGTGCACGAGGCCGATACCGGCGACGACTCCCGCGCCGGGAGCCCCGCCGTCGTAGAGGCCGTGAGCGGCGAGGGGGGCGACCTCGAGGAACGGGCTGCCCTCATCGAGAAGTCGGTCGATGCGGTCGCGGGCGAGGAGCTTGCCGCGAGCGGTGTGACGCTCTCGCGCGGCGTCGGACCCACCGCGGGCGGCCGTGGCGAGCGTCACGCGGAGCTCTTGCGCGAGGTCGCTCTGGGTGGGGGCGGCGGCGGGCGCGGCGTTCTGTGACGTCTCGGGCGCTGCCGCGGTGACCGGTGCTGTGCTCATGGCGGCTCCGTCTCGGTGCCGCATCGTCGACGGCACCGTCGTTCCGGTCGGGGTCGTTCCCGCCGGAGGGGTTTTCAGTTAATGTTGGCTAACTGAGATTCCAGGCTAGTCCGAGCGGATGCCGATGACAAGAGCGAACGACGAGCCCCCCGCGGTTGCCAGCGAAGCGCGCGCTGACGCGGTGACCCCCCTCGCCCCCGCCGGCACCGCTCGCGACCGTGCGAAGGCCGACCGCCGCGCCGCACTTCTGGCCGCCGCCGCACGCCTGTTCGCCGAGCGCGGCTTCGACGGTGTGACCCTCGGCGACATCGGCGAAGCGGCCGGGGTGAGCGGGCCGGCGGTATACCGCCACGTCGCGGGCAAACAGGCGTTGCTCGGTGCGATCCTCGTCGACGTCAGCGAGCGGCTGCTCGAGGGCGGGCGCCGAGTCGCGAAATCCGCCGCCGCGAACACAACCGCGGAGACCCCGCCCGACACGCCGCCCGCGATTACCCCCACCCCGCGTGTCGCCGAATCCCTCCGCGATCGTGCACACGAGGCATCCGCCGCCGCGAACACAACCGCGGGGATCCTGCCAGACACGCCTTCCTCGGCAGCCCCCGCCCGGCGTGTCGCCGAATCCCCCCGCGATCGTGCACACCCGGCATCCGCCCCGCATGGTGCCGATGACTCCGACGCCGTGCTCCGCGCGCTCGTCGACTTCCACGTCGCGTTCGCGCTCGCCGAGGCCGACGTGATCCGCGTGCAGGACCGCGACCTCGACCGCCTCTCCCCCGACGACCGCCGCACGGTGCGCCGCCTGCAGAACGCGTACGTCGCCGTGTGGACCGAGGCGCTCGCCACCGCGCATCCCGATGCCGAAACTCCCGCCGAGCGGCGCGTGCGAGCCCTGGCGTGCTTCGGTCTGATCAACTCGACGCCGCACAGCGTGCGCGGCGTGCCCGCGGCTCGCGTGCGCCCGACCCTGACCCGCATGGCGCTGGCCGCGCTGACGGCCTGACTCCCCGACGCGCGCCCCGGAGCCTGCACCCGCCCGCAACCGCAGCAGAACAAAGGTGCCGAGGGCGACCACTCCCTCGGCACCCCGTCGGTGCACCGCGCGACGGACTCACCGCCGCGGGTTCGCTCAGCGCAGCAGCATCGCCCGCCCGGGCTCGCGCAGCACGCCGGCGACGTCGGTGAGGAATCGCGCCGCCTCGGCTCCGTCGACCAAACGGTGGTCGAACGAGAGGCTGAGGGTCAGCACGTCGCGCAGGGCGATCTCGCCGTGGTGCTCCCACGGCGTGCGCCGCAGGGCGCCGACCGCGAGGATCCCCGCTTCGCCGGGGTTGAGGATCGGCGTTCCGGCATCCACTCCGAACACGCCGACGTTGGTGATCGAGAACGTCCCTCCGGTCATGGCGGCCGGAGCGGTGCGTCCGGCGCGAGCCGTGGCGGCGAGCTCGGCGATCGCGTCGGCGAGGTCGACGAGGTCGAGCCGGTCGGCATCCGGGATCACCGGAACCACGAGACCGCGATCGGTCGCGGCGGCGATCCCCAGGTTCACGTAGTGGTGCTCGACGATCTCACCCGCCGCCTCATCCCACTTCGCGTTGAGCGCGGGCGTGCGCCCGAGCGCCAGGCACACGGCCTTCGCGACGATCGCGAGCACGCCGATGCGGTGCCCGTCGAGCGCGCGGTCGGTCTTGAGCGAGGCGAGCAGCTCGGTCGTCGCGGTGACGTCGAGGGTGAGGAACGTCGTCGCGTGCGGAGCCGTGAACGCGCTCTGCACCATCGCCGCGGCCGTGTGCTTGCGCACTCCGCGGATCGGCGTGCGGGTCACCCGGTCGCCGGACAGGCTGGTCGGGGGGACCGTCGACGTGGGGGCGGGGGCGGATGCCGTGGCCGCGCTCACCGGGCCGCGCGCCACCGTCCCACCGGGGTGCACTACGGCGGATGCCGTGACCTCGGGCATCGCCGAAGTGCGCGCCGCGAACTCCTCGACGTGGCCGCGCGTCACCATCTCGCCCGGGTGCGCGGCGGCGACCAGCACGAGGTCGACCCCAAGGTCCTTCGCGAGCTTGCGCACCGGCGGGGTCGAGCGCGGACGCTCGAGCGGCAGGTCGATCGGCCCGGTCTTGACGACGTCGTGCGGAGCGGCCTCGCGCACGGCGTGGTCGGACTCGATCACCGCGGTCCCGCCTCCGCGCGCGCGTCGCTTCGGACGGTTGCCGGATGCCGGAGCGGCGCCGTACCCGACGAGATTCGGGGTCGCGCGGGCGGCGATGTCGTCGGCGGGGGCGTCGAGCGGCGCGTCGGCGACCGTCTCGACGGCCGCGCCCGTCCCGGCCTCTCGGGTCGTCGCAGCAGAGGGGGCCGCCGGGGTAGCGGCATCCGCCCCGCCCAGGTCGAACGACACCAGGGGCGATCCGACCTCGACGACGTCTCCGGCCGCGGCGTGTAAGCCCTGCACGGTTCCTGCGTAGGGCGAGGGGATCTCGACGATCGCCTTCGCCGTCTCGACCTCGGCGATCGTCTGGTTGAGGGTGACCGTGTCGCCCTCGGCCACATGCCACTGCACGATCTCGGCCTCGGGAAGGCCCTCGCCGAGGTCGGGAAGCAAGAACTCCGCGATCATCGAACGCCTCCTTCGACGGTCGCGGCGGATGCGCCGCCGGTGGGCGAAGAGCCCGCACCGCGCTCGAGCACCAGGTCCACCGCGTGCAGGATCCGATCCAGGTCGGGCACGTGGTGCTTCTCGAGCTTCGACGGCGGATAGGGGATGTCGTGCCCGGTGACGCGCCGCGGCGGCGTCTCGAGGTAGTGGAAGCACTCCTCGGTGATGCTCGCGATCAGCTCCGCGCCGACTCCCGCTTCGCGCGCGGCCTCGTGCGTGACGACGACGCGTCCGGTCTTGCGGACGGATGCCGCGACCGTGTTCATGTCGATCGGCGACAGCGAGCGCAGGTCGATGACCTCGAGCGAGATGCCGTCATCTTCGGCGGCGACGGCGGCATCGAGGGCGGTGCGCACCTGGGCGCCGTAGGTGACGATCGTGGCATCCGTGCCCTCGCGGGCGACGCGCGCGAGGTGCATCGGCGGGGCGTCGGCGAGGTCGGCGTCGAGGTCGACCTCACCCTTGGAGTGGTAGAGGCGCTTGGGCTCGAAGAAGATCACCGGGTCGTCGGAGGCGATCGCCTGCTGCAGCATGACGTAGGCATCCTGCGGGTTCGAGGGGGCGATCACGCGGAGTCCGGCGGTGTGCACGAAGTACGCCTCGGGCGACTCGGAGTGGTGCTCGGCCGCGCCGACGCCCCCGGCCCACGGGATGCGGATGACCAGCGGCATCCGGATGCGACCGTTGCTGCGGTAATGGAGCTTCGCGACTTGGCAGACGATCTGGTCGAAGGCCGGGTAGACGAAGCCGTCGAACTGGATCTCGACGACGGGCCGGTAGCCGCGCAGCGCGAGTCCGACGGCCGTACCGACGATGCCGGCTTCGGCGAGCGGGGTGTCGACGACGCGCTGCGCGCCGAAGCGCTTCTGCAGGCCGTCGGTGACGCGAAAGACACCGCCGAGCTTCCCGATGTCCTCGCCCATGAGCAGGACCTTGTCGTCGTTCTCGAGCGCCTTCGACAGGCCCGCGTTGATCGCTGAGCCGAGCGTGAGGGCGGTCACTTCTCGAACCCCGCAAGGTAGTCCATGTACTCGGCTTTCTGCCGTTCGACCGCGGCATGCGGTTCCGCGTACACGTGGTCGAACATGGTCTCGGGGGCCCGGGTGGTGGCCCCGATGCACGCGGCGCGCACCTCTGCGGCGAGAGCGTCTGCGGCACGGGCGACCTCGTCCATTCCGGAGTCGTCGAGCATCCCCTCGGCGCGCAGGTAGGCCTCGAGCCGGGCGATCGGGTCGCGTTGCGCCCACTCGTCGACCTCGGCGGCGTCGCGGTAGCGCGTGGGGTCGTCGCTCGTGGTGTGCGGTCCCATGCGGTAGGTCACGGCTTCGATGAACGAGGGTCCTTCGCCACGACGGGCGCGGTCGAGGGCCCAGCGCATGGCCGCGACGCAAGCGAGGGCGTCGTTGCCGTCGATGCGGAGGCTCGGGATGCCGAACCCCGGCGCCCGGCCCGCGATCGGGTACGTGGCTTGGACGGTGACGGGCTCCGAGATAGCCCATTGGTTGTTCGAGCACACGAACACCACGGGGGCGCGGAACGACGAGGCGAAGACCATCGCCTCGTTGACGTCGCCCTGGCTCGTCGCCCCGTCGCCGTAGTACGCGACGGCGACGTCGGTCGAGCCGTCGCGTTGAGCGCCCATCGCCCAGCCGGTGGCGTGCAGTGACTGCGCGCCGATGATGATCTGGGGAGGCGCCGCGTTGATGGTGGTGTGGTCGTAGGCGGAGTGCTCTTCGCCGCGCCAGGCCAGGACGTAGTCAGCGGGCTTGGCACCGCGGCCCAGCAGCACTCCGTGCTCGCGGTAACTGGGGAAGACGAAGTCTCCCGGGGCGAGGGCGTGGGCTGTGCCGACCTGGGTGGCCTCCTGTCCACGGCACGGTGCCCAGAGGGCGAGCTGTCCTTGGCGCTGCAGGGCGACGCCCTCGGCATCCAGCCGACGGGTGAGGACCATGTCGCGGTGGAGGGCGCGCAACTCGTGCGGCGAGAGATCGGCGACCCAGGGATCGAGGGTGTCGTCGGCGATCCGGGAGCCGTCCGGCTCGAGGAGGCGGAGCACGTCGTCGACGGCGTCGTGGTCGTCGGCTCGTCCTGTCGAAGAGCCTCGGGTCTGGGTGTACGTCATCGTCATCCCTCCAGTGCGGCCCGGGCTCCTCGTGAGAGCCGGGGCGTACGGATGCCGGCAGCACCGCCGACGAGGCCGACCGTACGCGCGGAATGCACCCCGCTCAAGACCTCGCCGTCATATTGAGCATCGTGCCCACCGTGACCGACCTTCACACTGCTAATGTTTCGCACCATGAGCAAGCTCGACGCGGTCGACCTCGACCTCCTCCGCGCCCTGTCCGCCGATCCGCGCGCCACCGTCGTCGCGCTCGCCGAGAAACTCGGACTCTCCCGGAACACCGTCCAAGCGCGCATGAGCCGCCTGGAACGCGGGGGCGTCTTCCTCTCGTACGAACGCACGCTGTCGGCCGAGGCTCTGGGCTTCCCCATCGAGGCGTTCCTGCAGGTGACCGTTCGGCAGGCGGAGCTGCCGGCGATCCGTGCGGAGCTCGCCAAGGTGCCCGAGGTCCTGCAGGCGCACGGACTCAGCGGTCAGGTCGACCTGCTCGTGCGCGTGGCGTGCCGCGACACCCAGCACCTGTTCGACACCGACGCCCGGATCCTGGCCATCGAGGGTGTCGAGCGCACCGAGACGTCGCTCGTGATGGGCGAGGTCATCGGCTACCGCGTCGGCCCACTGATGCAGCTGGCACGCGAGGAGATTTAGTTTTCTACGGCGTTTCTACGGCGCCGGCACCACCGGGATGCTCGCCGTCTCCGTGCTCTGCTCGCTCGGGCTCCCGGCATCCATGCGCACGAGCACCACGCCCACGAGGATCAGCGCGCCGCCCACGAACTGGACCGGCGCCGGCGTCTCACCGAGCAGCAGCCACGCCAACCCGAGCGCGAACAGCACCTCGCTGAGTCCCACGAACGATGCGAGACGCGAGCCGATGAGCGGCACCGCGATCACCCCGAGCGCGTAGCCGACGGTCGTCGCCACGCCGCCCACCCACAGCAGCGGCAGGATGCCGGGGAGCTCGAGTCCCGCAAGCGACACGGTGATCGAGGGGGCGGCGAAGGGCAGGACCCCGGTGGCCACCAGCACGCCCATGAGCAGGGTTCCGGTGAGCAAACCGCCCGCGGCGAGGGCGAGCGGGGGGAGGTCGTCGCCCGCGCGCCCGGCGATGACGAAGTAGGCCGCGGCGCAGACCGCCGCGCACAGCGCGAAGACCGTGCCGAGAAGGTCGAAGCGCGCCCCGCTGATGTCGACCACGAGCACGAGACCGGCCATCGCGACGACGGAGCCGATGAGCACCGCCTTCGACGGGGAGCGTCGGGTGCGCACCCAGACCGCGATGACGATGAGCACCGGCGCGATGTACTGAATGAGCAGGGCGACGGCGACCGGCATCCGCTGCATCGCGGCGAAGTAGAAGAGCTGGCAGCCGGCCACGGCCGTGAGCCCGAACGCGACGATGAGCAGCCCGTGTCGGCGGAGGAATCCGCGCTGACGGCGGATGGCGAGGATCAGCGCGGGCGAGAGCAGCAGGGCGGCGAGGCCCATGCGCACGAGGAGCACCGCGCCGAGAGACCAGCCGCCGTCGAGCAGCGGTTTGACGAACGGGCCGCTGGAAGAGAACGCCAGGGCCGAGGCGACGGCGATCGCGAGGCCGGTGACGGCGGTGGATCCGCGGTGGGTGGGACGCGGAAGGGTCACGGGAGACGTGGTCATGCGGGCCTGCTGTCACGAATGAAGGGGGTTTACACTCGTGACAGTACGGCCTCTACCTGTCAGGAGTCAACGTGGTCTTCATTCGTGACACCGAACTGGTGCTGCGCGCCGCCGTCGAACTCGTGAACACCCTGCCGCACACCGAGGTGAGCGGGGTCGACACCCTCGTCGACGTCGCGGAGCTCGAGGCCTTCACCGACCGTCACGGCTACACCGGTTCGCGCACGCGCGACGCCCGCGAGCTCGCCGCCGTCCGCGGCATCCGCCCCCGTCTGCTGGAGCTGTGGAGTGCGGATCGCGACGGGGCCGTCCCCCTGGTGAACGCCATGCTCGCCGATGGGCGCGCGCTCCCCCAGCTCGTGCGCCACGACGGACTCGATTGGCACATCCACGCGAGCGACCCCGCGGATCCCCTGGCGACGCGCATCCTGGTGGAGTCGGCATTGGCCTTCGTCGACGTCATCCGCGCCGATGAGTACGCGCGCGTGCGCGTCTGCGAGGCGGACGACTGCGAGGGCGTGTACGTCGACTTCTCGAAGAACGGATCGAAGCGCTACTGCGACGCGGGCAACTGCGGCAACCGGATGAACGTGAACGCGTACCGCAAGCGCCGAGCCGAGGCCTAGCCGAGGAACTCCGCGATCGCCCGCGCCGCGGCCTGCGGCGTCTCGTAGTGGATCAGGTGTCCGACCTCGGGGATCTCGACGAGCCGGGCGTCGGGGAAGAGCGTCGCCAGGTGACGCTCGGCCTCGATCGGGGTGATGTCGTCCTTCTCGGCCGCGATGAGCAGCGTCGGCTGCGCGATGCGCGGAGCGAACTCGCGCACGTCGTGCGAGACGCTCGTGACGAAGGCCTCGTGCAGCACGTCGCGGTCGGCGAAGCGCGAGAAGTATTCGTCGTGCTGTTCGTGCACGAAGCGCCGTAGGTCGGGGTCGCGCGTCTTGGCCATGGCGTTGCTCATGACGCGCACGATGAGCCCGTTGCGCAGCAGTCCCTCGCCGATCGCGCGTGGCAGCTTCGCCCCGGCGAGGTAGTAGAACACCGCGAGCCGGGTCAGGATCCCGCGAGGACCCTCGAGCGCGGGTGCCCCGATCGGGTTGACGAGGATGAGCCGGGGCGTCGACAACCCGCCCGCCACCGCCGCCGCCGTCACGATCGAACCGAACGAGTGGCCGAGCACGACGGCATCCGGAGCGACGCTCTCGACGAACGCGCGCAGCCAGGCGGCATAGGTGTCGAGGTCGTGCGGGGGTCCGTCGAGGGGCGCGGTCTCGCCGAACCCGGGAAGGTCGGGAGAGACCACCCGGATGCCGGGAAGATGCGCGACCACCGGATCGAGCCCGTGGTGCTCGCCGC
>Ga0308161_1005552_pt1 | contig 11026 bp, 8 predicted proteins | sample PhyFR2_FD_201034 | JGI IMG/M metagenome (GOLD analysis project Ga0308161, IMG submission 201034) | Phyllosphere microbial communities from UC Gill Tract Community Farm, Albany, California, United States - DLSLF.R2 | ecosystem: Host-associated > Plants > Phyllosphere > Unclassified | place: USA...
ACCTCAACCAGCGGACGTTCGCCGTTGCCGAAGATCAGCATGTCGGCTTTGGAATCCACCAGCACCGAGCGACGAACGGTATCCGACCAGTAGTCGTAGTGCGCGGTACGGCGCAGGCTCGCCTCAATGCCGCCAAGGATCACCGGCACGTCTTTCCACGCCTCTTTACAGCGCTGGGTATAGGCCAGGGTGGCGCGATCCGGGCGCTTGCCCGCTACGTTATCCGGCGTATAGGCGTCGTCATGGCGCAGCTTGCGATCGGCGGTGTAGCGGTTGATCATCGAGTCCATGTTGCCCGCAGTAACGCCGAAGAACAGATTCGGTTTGCCGAGGCGCATAAAGTCCTCTTTGCTGTTCCAGTCCGGCTGGGCAATGATGCCAACGCGGAAGCCCTGCGCCTCCAGCATACGTCCGCAGATCGCCATACCGAAGCTCGGGTGATCAACATAGGCATCTCCGGTAACCAGAATGATGTCGCAGCTGTCCCAGCCAAGCTGATCCATCTCTTCACGTGACATAGGCAAAAACGGCGCGGGGCCGAAACAGGCAGCCCAATACTGCGGCCATGAGAAGAGGTCGCGATCCGGCTGGATCAGGGAAATAGCGCTCATAATGCTTCCGGGATGGTTAAAAAGAGATCGTCAAAGGGCGGCGATTATACGCTTTAACAGTGGGGGAAATGAAGGAATTTTATACGGGATAGTTACCCGGCATACAGATTGCGTAGGCCGGGTAAGGCGAAACCGCCACCCGGCGATTTACGGTGCTGGGTTGACCAATAGCTGGCCGATAGAGCCGCGGTCTGACATCTCCAGGGTCTGGCTAAAGAACTGGAACGGAAAGTGCGGCCACGAAGGCTGGCCGTAGTAGACCAGCAGCTCAACCTGCCCATCCACCCAGACGGTATCCTTCATGCCCCGATCCTCCGGGAACGGCATCGCGCCGTTGACGTTGCGGATCAGGAAGCTAACACCTTCAATATGGAACGACTGCGGCGTATCGGCACGTACCGTCCAGCGCTCCCACGTCCCCTGCTGAGCGGTAATATCGATACGCTTAATATCCCACAGCTGGCCGTTGATACCCGGATCGTCGCCGAGGGCGATATCGCGGCTACGCACCGCTGCGCCGCTCATCAGATCCGTCGGCAGCAGCCGCAGCGGCAGCGTATCGGTCACCAGCGGCAGCAGCCCGGTAGGACGCAACGTCAGCACCAGGGTGGAGATGAGAATGCTCGATGGCTCAAAGAAACCGCGGATACGGTCGACAATGCTCGCCGCCTCGCCGCAGGTGATCGACACCTCGTCGCCGTCGGTCATATTCACGAGAATTTCACGCCGCTCGCCGGGGGCCAGCGAAAGCTGTTTTACCGACACCGGCGCGGGTAAAAAGCCCTGATCGCCGGAGATAACGTGCAGCGCCCGGCCATCGCTCATCTGGAGTTGATAGCGGCGGGCGTTGGAGGCGTTCAGCAGGCGCAGGCGCACCCAGCCGCGTGATACCTCGACGTAGGGACTCTGCGCACCGTTAACCAGCAGCGTATCGCCAACGAAGCCGCCGCTGCCTGGCTCGCTGTACTCCGGCGTGCCGAAGTTATCCAGCCGCTTGTCCTGAATAATAACGGGAAAATCATCCACGCCGTAGTGATTGGGGATCGGCAGGGACTTACTCACCTCATCCTCAATCAGCCACATTCCCGCCAGGCCGTTATAGACCTGCTCAGCGGTACGGTTTGGCGTGTTGGCGTGATACCAGAGCGTCGCCGCGCTCTGGCGGATCGGCAGCACCGGCGCCCAGTCAGCGCTGGGGGACATCATCCGCGCCGGGCCGCCAATCAGCGGGCCGGGAACCTGCAGGCCGCTGATGGTCATGGCGACGTTCTCCGTCAGCCGGTTGCTGTAGATCATCTTCACGTCATCGCCGCTCCAGACGCGAATGGTCGGCCCAAGATAGCGCCCGTTAATGCCCCATACCTGGGCGCGGGTGCCGGGGGTAAAGGACCAGTGCGCCCGCTGCAGGGTCAGAAACAGCGGTTGCCCACGGCGAGATTCAACGAGCGGCGGCACAGGCAGCGGCTGCTGCTGCCCGGCGGCGTTAGCCCGCAGCGGAACCGCGCCTACACAAAGCGCAGCGCCGGAGGCCTGGATAAACTGACGCCGACTGAGTGACATATCTTGCTCCCTGTAAAACGGACTAAAGCGCGTAAAAAGGTCCGGCTACGCCTGGCGCTTGCCGGCGGCCTCGCGGGCGGCGACTTCGCTATCAAGCTCGGCGATCTTCTCCGCCATCAGCGCACGACAGTGAGTCGCCAGCTCGCGCACCTGATCTTTACCAAACTGGCTGGTGTCCACCGGCGGCAGCATTTCGACGATCACCAGGCCGTTATTTAGACGGTTAAGGTTAATTTTATTGGAGGTGTTCGAAACACATACCGGAATGATAGGCACCCCGGCGGCGATAGCCGCATGGAACGCGCCGGTCTTAAACGGCAGCAGCCCGCGTCCGCGGCTGCGGGTACCTTCCGGGAACATCCAGATAGAGATATCGCGCTTCTGGATGTTTTTGACCACCTGCGCAATGGTGCCGTGCGCTTTGGCGCGGTTATCACGGTCGATCAGCAGGTTACCGGTCAGCCAGTAGAGTTGGCCAAAGAACGGGACCCACAGCAGGCTCTTTTTACCGACGGTGACGGTGCGCGGCTGCACAATGCTGGCCGCGGTGACCATATCGTAGTTGTTCTGGTGGTTGCCGATGTAGATCGCATTCCCATACGTCCCGGCATCAGCGGGCTGACGCAGCTCTACTTTTAACCCCATAACCGGTGCCAGACGGCCAAACAGATGGCCAAAGGTGGCGACGTGTTTTGGATTCCGTGGGCTAAACAGGCAGTAGATACAGCCGAAGATACAGACCAGGATGCTGTAAATAACAATGATGATTGCACGTAAAATGAATAGCATAGCTACCTCGAAAGCCCGGACACCCGCCCAGTATAGTGTAGCGGCTGACGGCGTACGGCTTTGTTCCATCGGGTCCGTGAAAAAGGGTATTGTCAATCGTAACCTGCGATTTAACAATGACTTTACGGGAAATTTTATGGTAGCTCCCCCTTCGACGGGAAGGGGGAGAAGCACACAGGGATTACTCTTCGCTGTCGCCAGCCGTTGCCCGACGCGGCGAGTCGATCTCGACCTTGTCGATACGCTGGAGTCCGCGCATCAGCGTCCCGCGACGGCCACGCTCGCCGTGAACCTTCTGCAACTCTTCCGGGCGCATTTTAATTTTGCGCTTGCCGGCGTGCAGGGTCAGCGTGCTCTGCGGCGGCAGGATAAAGAGGTGCGCCAGGCTATCCTCTCCCTTCGCCGCTTCGGCTGACGGAATGCTAATGATCTTATTCCCTTTACCTTTCGACAGCTGCGGCAGATCGCTAATCGGGAACATCAGCATGCGTCCGGCGGCGGTGATCGCCAGCAGCAGGTCGTTGTCGTCAACGATCTCCAGCGGTGACAGCACGTGCGCGTTTTCCGGCAGGGTAATCAGCGCTTTACCGGCACGGTTGCGGGCAATCAGATCGTTGAAGGTGCAGACGAAGCCATAGCCCGCGTCAGAGGCCATCAGCAGCTTCTGCTCCTCACCGGCCATCACCATATGCTCAACGGTAGCCCCCGGCGGCAGCGTCAGCTTGCCGGTCACCGGTTCGCCCTGCCCGCGTGCCGACGGCAGCGTCAGCGGATCGACGGCGTAGCTGCGCCCGGTGGTATCAATAAACACCACCGGCTGGTTGGTTTTGCCTTTGGCGGATGCCTTCCAGCTATCGCCCGCTTTGTAGCTTAGGCCCTGGGCATCAATGTCATGACCCTTGGCGCTGCGCACCCAGCCCATCTGCGACAGCACGATAGTCACCGGCTCGGACGGCAGCATATCATGCTCGCTCATCGCCTTCGCCTCTTCACGCTCGTGCAGCGGTGAACGGCGATCGTCGCCGAACGCGTCGGCATCGGCCTGGAGCTCTTTCTTCAGCAGGGTGCTCATCTTGCGCTCGGAGGCCAGCGTGCTTTGCAGGCGGTCGCGCTCTTTTTCCAGCTCGCTCTGCTCGCCGCGGATCTTCATCTCTTCCAGCTTAGCGAGATGGCGTAACTTCAGCTCCAGGATCGCTTCCGCCTGGGTTTCGCTGATGCCAAAGCGCGACATCAGCTCCGGCTTAGGTTCATCTTCACCGCGGATGATCTCAATCACCTCGTCGATGTTGAGGAACGCCACCAGCAAACCTTCAAGGATGTGCAGGCGCTTGAGCACCTTCTCCAGACGATGGTTCAGGCGGCGGCGCACGGTATCGCGGCGGAACGCCAGCCACTCGGTGAGGATCTCCAGCAGGTTTTTCACCGCCGGACGCCCATCGAGGCCGATCATGTTCAGGTTGATGCGGTAGCTCTTCTCCAGATCGGTGGTGGCGAACAGGTGGTTCATCACCTGATCCATATCCACACGATTAGAGCGCGGTACCACCACCAGACGGGTCGGGTTCTCGTGATCCGACTCGTCACGCAGGTCGTCCACCATCGGCAGCTTCTTATTGCGCATCTGGGCCGCGATCTGCTCCAGCACCCGCGCCCCGGAAACCTGGTGCGGCAGGGCGGTAATCACCACCGCACCGTCCTCTTTTTTCCACACCGCGCGCATGCGCACGGAGCCGCGACCGTTCTGGTAAATTTTGCGGATCTCAGCCCTGGCGGTGATGATCTCTGCTTCGGTCGGGTAGTCCGGCCCCTGGACGATATCCAGCAGCTGATCGAGGGTGGTCTTCGGTTGGTCGATGAGCGTAATGGCCGCCTGGGCCACTTCGCGCAGGTTGTGCGGCGGAATGTCCGTCGCCATGCCAACGGCGATCCCGGTGGTGCCGTTCAGCAGAATGTTTGGCAGACGAGCAGGCAGCATTTTCGGCTCCTGCATCGTGCCGTCAAAGTTAGGCACCCAATCAACCGTCCCCTGCCCCAGCTCACCCAGCAGCAGCTCGGCGTATTTGGAGAGGCGCGACTCGGTGTAACGCATCGCCGCGAAGGATTTTGGATCGTCCGGTGCCCCCCAGTTCCCCTGGCCATCAACCAGCGGATAGCGGTAGGAGAACGGCTGGGCCATCAGCACCATGGCTTCATAGCAGGCGCTGTCGCCGTGGGGATGGTATTTACCCAGCACGTCGCCCACGGTACGGGCGGATTTTTTAAACTTCGCGCTGGCGTTGAGGCCCAGCTCAGACATGGCGTACACGATACGCCGCTGCACCGGCTTCAGGCCGTCGCCGATAAACGGCAGCGCACGATCCATGATGACGTACATGGAGTAGTTTAGGTAGGCGTTTTCAGTGAATTCATGTAGCGCGAGGCGCTCTGCCATATCGCTCATTACGTGTGATTCCTCAGCGTTTGCACCCAATTATTCAGGGGCAATATTGCCGCAGATTTTACCTTATCTGCCCTCCTGAGTCACAAGAAAAAGGCCGGTTAACCGGCCCTTCAGGGATTTACTTAGCGAGCTTGGTGATTTGCTTCACTTCGATCTCAAACTCGTTCCAGTCTTTGTCAACTTTACCCTGAATTTCAACCTGATCCTGCGGGGTCACGTTCTGGCCGTTCCAGCGCTTTTGCTCAATTTCCACGTTTACCGTACCGCTGGCATCGCGGAAAACATAGCGATCGTCAGAGAGGCGCTCGGTAATGTTACCGCGCAGCTTCACCCAGCTGTCGTCTTTCAGCTCTTTCGCCTTTGCGACCGTGGTCGGGCTAACGCTGTTATCCACAAAGCCGCCCTGCTGGGCCTGGTTTTGCGTTTGGGTTTGCGTGGCCGATGGTCCGTTGAAGCCCCCCTCGGCGGCGAAAACGGGGGCGGAAGCCATCATGGCAATAGCGGCAATAGCAGCAAATTTTTTCATCGTGTCTCTCCCTTTCATCTGTTTCATTGTCCTTTAACAGGGTAGAGCGAAATGTGTGGCGGGCTGAAAAATTTAACTTTTTTTACCCTCTGTATGGATGATTGTTGCTTTAAGTGCAAAAGTCTTTGCACATTTTGCTCATTTTTCAATAGGGTCAAGGCCGTTAGAATAGTCGGCAAATTCGTTTTCTAACGGGACAAATAATGAGCAACATCTTAATTATCAACGGCGCTAAAAAATTCGGCCACTCTAACGGCCAGCTGAATGACACCATGACCGACGTGGCCGCCAGCTTCCTGCGCGACAGCGGTCACGACGTGAAAGTGGTTCGCACCGATGGCGACTACGATGTGAAAGAGGAAGTGCAGAACTTCCTGTGGGCCGACACCGTGATCTGGCAGATGCCGGGCTGGTGGATGGGCGCGCCTTGGACGGTGAAAAAGTACATTGATGACGTCTTTACCGAAGGACACGGCTCCCTGTACGCCAGCGATGGCCGTACCCGCTCCGACGATGCGAAAAAATATGGCTCCGGCGGCCTGATTCAGGGCAAAACCTACATGCTGTCGCTGACCTGGAACGCACCGCTCCAGGCCTTCACCGATAAAGAGCAGTTCTTCCACGGCGTCGGCGTTGACGGTGTTTACCTGCCGTTCCACAAGGCGAATCAGTTCCTTGGGATGGACGCGCTGCCGACCTTTATCGCTAACGACGTGATTAAAATGCCGGACGTGCCTCGCTATACCGCAGAATATCGCAAGCATCTTGCGGAAATTTTTGCTTAACTGTTTGACGGTACAAAGAAGGAGTTGACCATGTTGACAGTGATTGCAGAGATTCGCACCCGTCCGGGCCAGCATCATCGCCAGGCCGTGCTGGACGAGTTTGCGAAAATTATCCCCACCGTATTAGAGGAAGCGGGCTGCCACGGCTATGCGCCAATGGTAGATACTGCCGCTAACGTGAGCTTTCAGGCCACCAATCCCGATTCCATCGTGATGGTGGAGCAGTGGGAGACCGTTGCTCATCTTGAAGCGCACCTGCAAACCCCGCACATGAAAGCGTGGGGCGAGGCGGTAAAAAGCGACGTGTTAGAAACCCATATCCGAATTCTGGAGCAAGGGGTTTAATCAGGCGGGGGCCAGGCCCCCGCATGTTATACGACGTAGGCCCGGTAAGCGCAGCGCCACCGGGCGTTTATCACCCGTATCCGTTACCAGTACAGCTTCCAGCTCTGGCTAAACCGCATCAGCGCCTCGACGTAGAAGTAATCCCCCCAGCTGGCACACTCATCCACGCCCTTATTGCTCGCAAGATGGTACACCGAGTGCTTCAGCAGCCCATTACCGGGTTCGTTAACCCCCATCAGATAGTGCTTATTCAGCGACGACATAATGTGCATCGCCCACTGCTGATAGCGGGCGCGATCGGGATCGCTCACCGGAAGCTGCTTCACCAGCTCCAGCAGGCCGCAGACGGCAATGGCGGCGGACGAGGAGTCCCGCAGCGCATCGCTGCCCACCAGGGCCAGATCCCAGTGGCAGACGCCGTCCTCCGGCAGGCGGTTGAGGAAGTAGTTCGCCAGCCTTTTTGACAGGGCGACCATGGTTTTATCACCGGTGTAGAGGTAGCTCAGCAGGAAGCCGTAGATCCCCCACGCCTGCCCTCGCGACCAGCACGAATCATCGGCATAGCCCTGCTGGGTATTGCCATAGCGCGGCGCACCGGTCTGCACGTCCATGTAGTAGGTGTGAAAGGTCGACGCATCATCGCGGATCAAATACGCCGCCGCCTGCTGAACATGGGCTTTGGCCGCCTCGGCAAAGCGCGGATCGCCGGTCTGCTCGCTAGCCCAGTAGAGCAGCGGCAGGTTCATATTGCAGTCGATGATCATCCTTCCCGCCTGCTGCGGATCGCTAAGATCGCCCCACGCCTGGATGATCTGCGCCTTTTGATGGAACCGTTCCAGCAGCGCCTCGGCGGCCTGGAGCGCAAATCCGCGCGCGTCGCGGTTGCCGGTCAAGCGCCAGGCCGCCACGCAGGAGAGCGTATAGAGAAAACCGAGATCGTGGGTATTGGTATCCTGCCGTCCGGCAATGCGCAGCCCGAAGGAGCGCACGTGCTTCTCCGCCAGCGCACGATATGACGCGTCGCCGCTCAGCTCCCACGCCAACCACAGCTGACCGGTCCAGAAGCTGGTGGTCCACTCCACGTTATCGGTGAGCGGGTAGTAGCCTTTGACGCAGGTTTCGGCTGGAAACTTTTCACCGAACTCCGTTAAATGACGGCTTATCAGTTCAAGGGTCTGACGGCGGGCGGTAATCAGCTCATCCTGAAAGGCGCGCTCATCCACCGGCGCAGGAACCTCTCCCAGACGCTCCTCAACGATACGATTTAACATATTCCGGTCCTTCTTCTTGTGAATAAATGATCTACCCGGCGACGTTGACCGCAGGCGCGCCGCGACGCTTGCTCTGACAGGCCGACAGGGTAAAGGCTGAGATAAGGGTAAAGGTCAGGGCTATCGCGCCCATGATGATATAGGTCTGCTCAAAACCGATTTTGTCGTAGAGGATCCCCGCCGGGGATGAGACCACTACGTTGCCGACGTAGAGCATCGCCTGGTAGCCCAGCAGGTACATAGTGGCATTCACGCGCTTATCGAAATGCTCGGCGATATATTTAAAGACCGACACCAGCAGGAGGCAGATCTCCAGACCGTAGAGCGGCTTGAGCACGGAGATTAAGAGGTGGGAGTCGCACAGCCCGGAGATGATCAGCCGCGCCCCAACCACCAGCCCGACGATCAGCAGCCCACGCTTGGCCCCGACGTAGTTCACAAACATCGGGATGATCATGTACATCACAAACTCCATCCCCGACTGCACGGTACCCAGATAGCCAAACACGGCGTTGCCCTGGTGCACATCGTCAAAGAAGGTCACGAAATAGCGCGAAAACTGCTGCTCGGCGATAAACATCATCCACGCCACGCCAGCCACGTAGAGGCAGAAGGCCCAGAACTTGCGGCTTTTCAGCAGGGCGTAAACGTCGGCGGGAACGATCTTCTCCTTCGCCAGCACCTCGCCCGCACGCTCGGTTCGCGTATCCACCTTCAGGCTGAACAGCACCACCAGCATTACGAGAGAGGCCACGCTGCCCATGATGAAGTTATAGGCCGGAGAGAGGTTAAACAGCAGGCCGGAGAAAGAGGAGGCCACCGCCCAGCCCAGCGATCCCCACATGCGGATCTGGCCGAACTCCATGCCGTTCAGACGGCTGTAGCGATCGGTATAGGATTCGCAGGCGGCAACGCCCGCGTACCAGGCAAAGCTTAAATAGATAGCGCCGACGACGATCCCCAGCAGCGTATTAGAGAGCAGCAGCGGCTGGTAGACGTAGATAAAGAACGGTGCCATAAGGGCCGACACGGCCACCACGAAATAGAGCAGATATTTGCTCATGCCGATCTTATCCAGAATGTAGCCGTAGATCGGTTTCAGGATCACCGAGAAGATGCCGTTGACGGCAAATACCGTGCCGATCACCGTCCCGCTTAAGTTCGCTTTTTGCCCGAGCCAGATGGCCAGCAGCCCAATGCTGGCCGACCAGGTAAAGAAGTAGAGAAAGATAAAGGAGCTGATTTTGTAATATTCAGTCCGGTTGGTTTTAATTATTTTATCCATACTATCCTCGACGAAAGCATGTAGGGGTCAAAGTTTTTTATAACGTAATGACTAACGCCGTTGGGTGGCCGACATGGCGCACCGTCAGCGTTTCGTTATCCAGAAGCACCTCGGGAAGAGAGGTCATATCGCTGTATGCCGGATCGCCCGCAATAGCCGCGCAGCAGAGCCAGTGACGCCCCGGCGCCAGGGTGACGGTTAATACGGGGATCGCCGCACACTCGGCAAACATCACGCTGCTGTTGGGCGGCGTGATCACGCAGTCGCCGTGACGCTCAAGGCCGAACGAGAGATCGTAGATAGCGCTGCTGCCGTTCGCGGCTTGAACCACGCAGCCGGAAGCCTGAGTCTGGTGCGGGGCTTTCATCACCGCGAAACCGCCCTCAACGCTGTTCAGATGACGCGCGGTATCAATGCGGTGCAGACGCAGATGGCCGTCGCCGCAGGGGATCAGCCAGGTAGCAACCTGCACGTCGTGCCAGGGCGACCAGCGCGAGAAGATATAATCATTGTGAACGCGAGTTTCGTCGCAGCCGCGGCGGCCCCGGTAGTACTCATCCCCCTCCGCCAGCAGCAGCATGCTGTCGCAGGCGGCGTGCTTGATGCCGTAACGTCCCCGCTCGATGGTGAAACCGAAGCGGCTGGAGTAGGCAAACTTGGTGTATTTTGCCTCGGTATTGACGTAGTTGTTCAGCTCAAGCTGGCCGGAGGCGAGCATGCAGACGTGTCGCGAGGCTTCGCTGTGCATCAGGATCTGCCCGGCATGGGGAAGCGCCCGTCGCGCCGCTAGCGCCGGTAAAGGCTGCTCCTCCGCCTGCCAGAACGGATGCGCTTCGGGCAGAGCGAGGATCAGGAACACCTTCAGCGCCCAGTAGGGCGAGCCGGGAGAGTTGTAGTCTTCGCACATGGCGAGGTTCGGGTAGGCAAAGCCGAGAGTCAGAATACCGTCCCGGTCAAAGATAGGCTGCGCCAGCCACCAGCGCAGGTGGCGAAGAACGATCCCCTTCACTATCCCCGGTGTAAATACGTCCAGCTCGGCAAAGGCTACCGCGCTCCAGAACGCCACCATTGCAAAGCGGTAGGTCAGGCTGCGGCCAAAGGGCACCGACTCCCCTCCCGCCGCCGACATGTAGATAAAGTCCTGGGCGAACCGCTGTGCCCTCTCCCGCAGGGTGGCGGCACGATGGGGATCGTCCGCGGCATTTAGCGTGGCGTAGATCAGGCCGTAAAAGTGAAACGCCATTGAGATGTAGTAATCTTTTGGTCGCCCTGGACCGTCTGAGTACCAGCCGTCGCCGAGGTAGTAAGCCTCCATCATCGTAAAGCGCCGCTCGACCGCATCCCGATCCCAGGGCAGCCCGGCGCGTTTAAAGCCGAGCTGCACCATGATGGCAAAGTAGTTCCAGTTGCTGTC
>Ga0308161_1005553_pt1 | contig 11025 bp, 14 predicted proteins | sample PhyFR2_FD_201034 | JGI IMG/M metagenome (GOLD analysis project Ga0308161, IMG submission 201034) | Phyllosphere microbial communities from UC Gill Tract Community Farm, Albany, California, United States - DLSLF.R2 | ecosystem: Host-associated > Plants > Phyllosphere > Unclassified | place: USA...
TAGATAAATTGCAGAACCAGCAGAGGCGGAGGTTGGACAGGCATTTAAGTTATAGGAGTACTCAAGGTCAGGGTCAAGGGGTTCATCCAGATTTACATGATCTCGCATTTGGTTCGACTGGTTCTTCGTGAGTCGAATTCATTCGTCACTACCTTCTCTCGAGAGACGAACTGACCGATGGGACTCCATTCACAGCGCTCTACCTCCTCCGATTCAACCTCGTTCAGCCGAAGATACCTATCGACATGGTTCCCTCTCCGATTACTCCGACTACGATTCCTCGGACGCAGAAGACGATACTCATTACTCACGTCAACCGACTTCAACCAACTCAGATGCGAGAAACTATGCAGCTTACGTTCAAGACGATGATCGAGTCGGTGGGAAGGGCAAAGGGTTGTTGGCACAAGAGGAAGAGGACGATCCGTTTGCTGATCCTTTCGCGGATGAGAATGGGGGAAACGATTTCGAGGTTATGACTCCTGGAATTTCAGACAAGAGAATGGAATGGAAAGAGGTATAAAGGTTTTACGGATTGCGCTGTGTTTTTCGAGATATTGTTTGTGCAATACCCCATATTTCCGATTGCTCAGAGATGCTCTCTAGTCTAGCGAGGAGGAAGGATAACAAATCGATTTAAATGCATTTGACGAATCCTACTATAAAAGAACAGCACAGAATTGCGAGTGAGAGGAATATCAACAAAAGGAACTGAGAGAGAAGTACTGCGATAAGAAATAGTAGGTACAATTGAGTGAGAGCGATGCGAGTGGGAAAAGCTGGACTTTTCATTTTGCGAGTTCCTCAGACGAGAGTATCGTTCCTTTCCTGCCTCCCGATTCGACCTAGACTCGATCCGATCCTCGCAGTAGAGGGACCAGGAGCGGCGTTGAGGTTCATTCCCTGAGTTTCCCAACTCTGACCTCCAAACTCGGGTTCACTCAACGGATTCTCCCGATAGGAAGGAGGATTGACGGGGTAAGCTTCCCCAGCTTTCCTCTGCCATCCTCTGCCCCTCTCGTCGATATCCTCACCGAAAGAGAATCCACTAGTTCCCCTCGCTCGAGATTGCGACCTAGAATGCGAGTTGGAACGAGAACGACTCCTCATTTCTGCGGCACCGGCTAGAGCTTCTCCTTCTTGATCTACGAGGGCTTGGAGCGGTGTGTTGCAGAGACAGCGGCGGTGGAAAGGAGTGAGAGGTCCATCGGTGGGAAGGAAACCAGAGGAATTCGAGCCGTCTGAGGGAGTGAGTACGGATTGATGGCCGTGATGAGAAGCGTGGTGAGTAGCGGAGAGCTGAGATCGGTAGCGAGGGAGGAGAAGGGAGGAGGTCAGGCAGCAGCACTATCGGAGGGGACATTTCGATCAGTCAAGCTCCGAGGTCTTAGCGCGCCAAAGAGAACTCACTGAGGCGATAGTAACGACGCTACTCATTTCGAGTACGAGATCTTTCTTGCTCCCTTTGAAACGGTACTTGACTTGAACGACGAGTTTGTGTTTGACTCGAATGGGCGTCTTGGTTCCGGGCAGAGTACTCGGACGAACTGCGTCATCATCGGGTACTCGACTGACTCGAGCATAGGTCCATTCTTGTCCTCCTTCGAGTCGTGCGAGAGGTTGGGCGAGGAGTGCTCGACGTTCGAAAGCGAGAGGTGGGAGAGTACCGCGACTGAGATTCGGCTTGTCGAGGAGATCTTCTGAGGATTCAGCGATAGGCGAGGTACTGTAACCCCGGAGACGTCAACATCGACTCGACAGATGAAAGAACACTTTGAACTCACGAATCAACCCAGAAGAGAAGCTTCTTCTGCGGAGTTGGCTTGACTGGTTGAATCGTCTTGTCGGTAAAAGAGATATCGAACGATTGCAAGATGTGGGCCGAGACCGACATGATCTTGAGACCTTCAGGAGGACGTTCGAAGGTGATGCTCAAGAAGAGTAGAGAGGCGACGGTGAGATGAGGACTCGAGACATGAAGTGATATCGGTCCGAGGTTGATGTCGCTATCTTGATTGTCCAGCGCTCGTAGTCGTCCATTGTTTCGCACGTCAATCTCCAACCCAGAAGGAAGTTCTCCCTCGGGTGAAGGATTCGCGATCAACCAGAGAGGTTGGACCATCGACGAGAGATCTCGAGTGTTTCCTGCGCCGAACAATGTCGCTCGCACTGAATGTCTCACACTTCCGTACACTGATCGTTCACCGACAGCAGTTGTCGAAGGAATGATGAAGCTAAAGTCCCACCTGTTTAGCAAACGAAAGAAGCGTCAGCTCGTAGGCGAGAGATTCAAATGAAATATTTCTGGGACCGAATCGGATGACGGCGGGGAGGAAAGAGGTGATTCCTCGTCTCGAAAGCCTCATAGGAGGTCATGGACAGACCCAGGAGTGATCAGGAGAGCTAGAGAGACGGGTATGTAGACTTACGAATGAGTACCTTTCTCTAACCTTTCTCCCTTCAAATCGATCTCCAATGTCTTCTCTATCGTGTTGGTAGCCTCATAAGATGTTGACCCGTCTCCACCATGTGCAGCACTCCTTCCTACCAATTGTACCCGGATCTTCTTTGCTTTCCTCGGTGCATGATTGATTAACGTGACTTGGCCGCGCAAAATTGGGTCATTCGAAGGTTCAGATTGAGAGGCGTTCAGGTCTGCTTCTGGTAGGTATTCTTCTGATGGTGAGGTTGAAGGAGCGTTCGAGGGAGGTGGGGTAGAAGAGGACGAGGGGGAGGAGCCGAAGGATGGAGATGGAGTCGGTGGTGTTAGGTAGATAGTGTCCTCGAGGAAAGCTATGCTCAACTCATCCTTACGAGTCCGTAGAGACAATACCATCGTCGAGTCGAGAAGTGGGAAAGTTGAAAGTGAAGGGCAGGAAACAGAAATGAATTCATCCGAGAGATAATCTCTTGGACGAATTTCGCAGAAAGAACAGCTGATTCTCGGTATTGTTCTATGAGCATTCTGACAGTCTTGAGTTGTCTGGGGACGAGCGAAATCGAGCAAGGAAAAACTTGAATAAATCGCAAACGACGACAACGACGAAACGACGATTTCAAGATTCAGTCGCGAACGATAACACGGCCTCTACTTCTAGTTCGTCTCCCTTGACTCCCTTGACGACGACCTCGTAAGCCTCGAGTCTGTCCCGTTCGATCGCAAATTCACTTTCCCTCGTCGTTCCCAAGTATTCCTCCTTCTCTCCCACTCCTTTCCTACGATAGAGATGATACTGAACGAAAGAAGGGATGATGACATGTCGAGCGTCGGACGGGATGAGGTGGCCTATGAAGTCCTCTTCAACCGGCGGAGGGTACGTGAGAGAAGTTGACCAGACGAGTGAAGATGTCGAATTTGAGTAGTGTAGTTCGGAGATGCCGGGTTGAGGTCCATCGGTAGTGGGTGCTGGGTAGATCGAGACTGATCCAATGATGACCGAAATCGGTACCTCGAAGAATAGCATTGAGAGTTGAGTAATTCGGCTCGTATAGGGCGCCTCGAAAACTGCAGTGGTTTCCGTCCATTCGTCCACAGTGCGACCATTCGATTCGTCGACGACGTACTCTTCCTCCTCATCGGCGTACGGCGGACCATCCATGACCATATCACTCCGCATTGGACCCCCTTCGTACCCGTCTTTTTTTTCCTCCTCACCATTGACATCGTAATGAACCCGAATCTGAGGTGTATAATCCGGCCACTCCCCCTTCAGAGGTCGGTAGTTGACCTTTGTGTGGTAGAAGCGCCCTTCCCGGATCGGATAATCGACAGCGATCAACGGGATTACACCTGATTCAGGCATCTTCTCCACCTCAACCTTGACCGCTCGATTCCCTTCCCACACTTCTTTCGGCCCATCCACAAATTCCACCTTGACGCCTTCGATCGATCGATGTAGTAGAGAGGAAGGGAACGGGAAAGTGTAATCGACGTCGGTCCATCCATTCTCGCTTCTCTCGACCTCCTCTCCCTTGATGCGAAACGAATGACCTTCACCTGACGAGAAGTTGGTGTAGAAGGTATCGCCTATCGTAGGTACTGCTCGAGGAGTAGGGACGAATTGACAGATTGAGCGAAAGTTGTCGGGAGGATCAGGGAGAGCTTTCAAATTGAATTCGAGAGGTTCGAGAGGCGGTCGGAAGGAGAGAGGAATGCGAGGATTGCGATACAGGGCGGCGGCAAGTTGACGGGCTCGCTGAATTCCCGCTTGATCCTGACGGAGTTTGCGCATTCGAGCGGCTTCGAGAGGGACACTCGGAGTTTCTGAACCATTCTGCCAGAGGTACATCTCGTCTTCGAACCATTTCTTGTGATCTACGTTCGTCGAGAGCGAATGTTTGAGATCCGAAGATTCGACCGTCCATCCAGGCGCGAAGAGAGCGACTGAAAGACCCTCCTCGTCGGATCTTGATCGACAAATCGCTTCGAGACCTCGCCAACTCTCAAATCCTCCTCCTCCGTACGAACCTCTCCCGAAGATATCGATACCGAAGTAGATCTGGTTCTCGTTGACCCCCTTGATGTCGGAGAGCACCATTAGAGTTGAGGCGACTTGAGCGGGAGTCCAGAAATAGTTGAGGAAGATCGAATCGCAGGCGGTGAGGAATGGAGTGTTCTTCTCGTTCAAGGCGTTCTGCCATTGGAGCTTGCCTACGATCGACATGGGCATCAGACTTCGTCAAGGGTGTCAAAGTTAGGAGTCGCATTTGAGACTCACCTTTCGTTGTTACGGCATCGTACCTGCAGAAGAATCGATCAGCTCTCAGCACATCTTCAGCGATGGTCGTAACGCACCATATGACTTCACTCCCCGGTATCCGCCTATGCATCTCTCTCGTGAAATAACTCAACCAAGCGATCAACAGCTTCGCATGCTTCTCTGCTCCTCTCCTACTTCCCGCTTCGTCTCTTTCCCCTCCTAATTCAACTTCCACATTGACCAGCCATCCATCAAATCCCTTCTCTACAGCGAGATCGACGAGCAAATCGGCAAATCGGAAATCGAGTTTATCGAAAGTTGTTGTTCGTTCGTTCCCTCCTGGATCGACGAGTTCGACGATATCTTCCCGACCAGCATCCCATTCGAAGATCAGCGTACCGAGGATCCGAGTGCCGTGCCGGTGAGCTGTGCGGATCCAGGAAGGAGGAGGGGTAGAAATTCGATGATGAGAGAAGCTGTCAACATCGAAGCGTTAGTCTTCTCCCTCACATTCAATCAGACTCGAGTGTACTTACTAGATGTAGGTATCGCAGAGATGCCAGAACTGAAAAGTGTATCCTCTCTCATCGTCTCGCTCACTGTAGCCTCCCTACTCGCAACGATCAGCGATCTGAATGCGCACGGAGATGGCTTGGACATACCTTATAATCGTGACATACTAGCAATCTCCCTCGTGCGTCCTTGACCTGTTGATTCTCCTTCGGAATCGGAATTTGTGGAGAAGAGCGATTTTGACGAGGACGAGCTGCTGAATACTTGGCGAGGTCCCTTAGAGTGTCGAAGTAGTCTATTGACTTGCTGGCGGAGGGAACGGGTCCGGCGAGAGTCGAGCGAGGCATGGTGAGGGGGGAAGGGGACAGCGAATCTTCTTCGCTTGTTACCCTTCATCGCTCTACGAGATTTCGCCAAGGGTGTGACGATAGGACTGGAGAAAGACTCGTAGGAATATAGTACACAGGCAATCGATCAGAAGGTGCGCTCCTTCCTCCAACCTCTTTCATCTCGGAACAGCTCTCTTGCGCTCATCTCGCTCAACAGAGGTGACACAGCTCTCTCTGCAGTAGGTAGATGTACTGATATACCGTCTGCATGCTTGACAGATCCATCAACATGTCCACTGCACTTCCTCCTCCCGATTCTCCCGATTCTTCCTCCCTTCCCTCATCCTATCGACCCTTCTCTAACCTCCCTTTCGAACTCGCCCAAGCGATCATCGAATCTACAGCACCACATCACTACAACTCGACTACCTACGAGGAGCGGCAAAGCATCCTTCGCTCTCTCTGCGGAGTCTCTCGCCTGTTTCGAGAGGTCGCTCAACCTCTCCTCTTCGCCGTAGCCAGGTATACGAATCGACTTGACCGAGCCGCATGGGATCAGCGATACTGTAGGGACTGCGACGAAGCGTTTCCAGCGGAGGACCTTGTTTTCCTTCGCTTCGATTTCGTCGTTCCTGCCCTGGGAGCACTCAGCGTCGAGTACAGCGGGATACGCTCTCTCACGATTTGGGAGTTCAAGGGGAGTCTAGATCTAGCGGATCTGTCCCCGCTCAGCAGTAAGCTCTTCTTCTCTTCGAGGCCTGCCGCCGGCCGTACTCATTCTTTTTCGAAACCTTCACAGACCTACGGACCCTACGACTCGCGTCGCTCACAATGTCGCAATCTGGTCGCCTCTCTCTACCCAAACTCGCAGAGATGCAGCTCTTGTGGGTGAACAATGCAGAAAGAATCATGCTTCCGGAGTCTCTCCCCAATCTTCGCGCTCTACTGTATTCGTCACAGGGTCGCCCCGCCCCTCAGGTCCTCTCTCTGGCGCTCTCTGGTATCACTCCTCAGCTAGAAATGCTGTCTCTCGACTTGGACATCATCTCGAAACTACCGGAGGACTTCGTTCGTACCGTCAATTCGTTCACTCTCTTCGACGTTACCGTGGAAGCCGCTGAGCTTCCCGAGGGAAGGAATGTACGCTTGATGCTGGATCGGAACGATCTGGAAGCTGTCGACGTACTCGAAGATCTCGCTCACAATCTCTCGTGGCGACCCTCTTCTTCCGCTCCTACGCTCCTCTACCTTCCTCCCAGCTCTCTCGACAATCCTACCTCCTCCGATAGGTTCGACTTCGCTCTCCACCGATTATCTCTCGCATGTCAGAAGAAGAACGTCGAAATTGTTCGAGAAGAACAACCGATTTCGTGGATGTCGGATTCGGGCATCTCACAAGATTTCTGGAATAGGATGAAGAGGCGAAAGATTGGATTGGATTGATGAAGCATCGCCACTCGAATTCGACTTTGCGAGGGGAGACCTCGAGCGGTGGTTCCCGACGACGACGATGTTGGAGCACGACAGAGTCCTCGAGGTGCGCTGCTTGACCCGGTGGAACCGTGAGCATCGAGTCGTTGATCGATTGCTGATGTCTAAACTGACTTGGACTTGTGATTTTCCCGTTTTCCCGTTTTCTCTTTTCTAGCTGCTGTCGAACTACAAGCTATGGATCGTTGCCATCGACTCGGACAACGTAAGCCTACTCTCTCCATCTCTGTCGCACAGGAAGTAGGAGAGATGGGGTGGAGGAAGATCGTCGTCGTCGTCGTTTCGCAAGTTCTCATAACTGACTCCCCTCTTCGCTCTATAGATCGCCCAATCAAAGTCACTCGCCTCGTCATCGAGAACAGTATTGAATCTCGTATCCTCGAACTCCAGAAGAAGAAGGAGAATCTCGCTGCATCAGCTTTGGGAGACGACGATAAAGCGATGGGACGTCTCTCTCCCGAAGATCTCGCTTTCTTGTTCAGCTTGTAATCTTCTCGTCGTTGTGTGCTAGTCATTCTGTATGTTGCTCTCTCTCTTTTACGTACTCTCCTTTCCTCTCTCTCTCTTCTTTTCGTGTAGTACTTTCGAAAGAAACGATGTTGGAAGTAAGGTTCTCGATCTTCCTTCACATGTCCGGCATCTCGTACGCGCTCTCCTATTCCTTGGTCAAGCCCAGAATTCCCCTCCTATGTTCCATCGTCTTCCAATCCCAGACAGCTCCTCCGACCAATCGACTCAAGTTCACTGCGAGGACATGCTCGTCTAATCCACGCCAATTGCTTTCCATCTTAATGCATAGCTCTCGATCTTCTTTCCACATTGGATGGTCCTGAGGTATCTTCGATTCGCGAATGCGTTCCTCCTTGGACCTGCAGTTCGCAAAATCGAGGAGGACTATGGGGAATTGGCCGAGAGAGGTTTTTGAATGCAGCACTAGAATGTCGTCTTGTCCTGAATCGAAGTCGACCACGCCCAGATCTTGTAATCGACGTTGAGCGAGGTAAATACCCGGGAGCTACGAACGAGAGCTCCTTTCAGCGACGAATAGCAAAAGGACAGGATCGGAACAAGACGTACCCATTCATCGAGTGAGTTCGCGTCAGGTGGACCATGTTGATCGGTGTGCATTTTGATAACACTCGCAAAGGTCTGCGAAACTTTGAGGTCCGAAAGATCTTCGAGGAGCATCCCCGTCACTTCCTCGCCCTGGCATCTCGAAGCGATAGAAGCCGTAGCATCGAGGTATACCTTTGCCTTGCTCTGGAAGCAAAGTGGCATAGCTGTCACGAAGAACAAACGCAATCAGCTCGATTCCCCCAGTGAATCCGAGCGAACAGACGAAAGCGAACGAACGCTGCCGCTTCTCGCTGTTCTAGATCCTCAGCAGGCCGCCACTTGTACACTCCAGGAAGCCAGAAAGTGGTTTGAGGATAGGGGAAGAGCGACTCGACGAAAAACTTGACAACAACCCGACCGCAACTTTTCCCGTCCCGCTCGACATCAGCGTTCCAGACTTGTGACCAATGCTCTGCGCCTCCTTGTATCTCCTCGTCCAGGTAAAGTTTGAATCCTCCCCCGTTCCCACTCATTTCTTCCAATGCCTGCAGAAGTCTGTTGTCGAGAGGTCGTAACGGATTTGGCGAGCTTGAAATTTCTTCTGCTTCTTCTGACGACTTTGCGATACTCTGAGGATAAATATTGCATGAGGTGAAGGGGATCTTGTTGGAAGTGGGACCAAAGATATTGTTTAGCGCCAATTCTCGACGTTGTTCGAGTTGGGCGAGCTGAGTCTCAGTTGGCGGTGCAGTGTAGTGCTTTGGTAGATCGTACATGACTTTGTGAGTCGACATGCTGACTCGAGTGAAGGGTAGGAGGGACGAAAAGGGACAGAAACGAGCCGGGGAACCTTGCGCTGGGACCTCTTCTTCCCCGCTTCTTCTCCCTCGCTCCCCTTTCTTTCTCCTCTTCCTTCTCTCTCTCTCTCCTCATCGCACAGCCGTCGTTACATCATGCTACAGGCACTACGTTCACCTCTCGATGACCTCCTTCAGTTCAATCCATTCAAGCCTCAATCGCGGCAATCTTCCAAGTCGCCTTACATTTCTTACAACCTCAGCAAGCTAGACAAACAGAGACAGAAGCAGCGTGAGCACGAAGCAAAGATGTACGAGAAGCAGATACGACCCCCTCGTCAAGCTAATCCGCATTCAGCAATTCCGACCTCGAAACCCTTCGAAACGGCTTCTGTAAGGAAATGTCGTCTCGACATGCTTCGTTGGGGACTGACCCTTCTCACTCCAGTACTCGGCACAAGATATGCTTCAAGAAGAACTTGTTACCTGTCCTGCCCGCGTTGTTGACAAGCCTACACCCAACGACTCGCAACTGCTTGAACCGTTCAATCGAGCTTTCGTCCACCGCACGTCCTGGAACAAGTCCCAATCTACGTCTATCGCTCACGAGTTCTTGAGATCCGTATACACTACATCGGACATGGGAATCGATCATCGACCGCAGCTACGCAAGCTCATTGAGAGCGAAGGCGATATCGGGCGAGTCTTTCTGTTATTTCCTCCTCTCGAGTATACTCATACTTTGAGGGCTGTACAGGGACCTTGCACTAGTCAATATCCTCACGCCTGTGACGGCACTGCTGAACGAGAGCATAGACCCTCGTCTCCGTCAGCACTTCGTAGTTACGATTCAGCATCAAACTAGCTGCACTCCTCAGTCATCAACTTGTAAGCTGACACATGTCCCTCTCTTTGCCTCTGACTCTGGCTGAATCTGTCGTTTTGTAGCGATATTCCTTGATCACGCTATCGTGATTTTTGATCGTCGTGATTTCTCGCAATCTCCTGCCTTGACAGCTCATCACTTGCGAGAGCGAGTTTATGTCTTGGTCATCGAAGAGAAGGTATGGATCGCTCACCGCCATCTCGCATGAAGCGCTGACACCCTCGAGAGCTCAGAAAGCAGGTTATGTACGTCCTTCAGGATGGGATCTCGCCCTCACTGAAGAGAATGCTCGAACCCTCTTGCCACAAGTACTGATGTAAGATTTTGCACATTTCATTGGCCCCACGACGATAGCTCAACTGAAGTGCTGAAACAGGTATGCCCATTACTTCGACTGTCGACGATTTCTCCTGCTCGACTACGAGAACGCCGTTGGTCTCAATGTCGAACGACAGCTTTCTCCTCAAGTAGACAAAGTTTCAGTAGCTTCGCATCAATGCTACAATCCAAAAGGAGGACCTATAGAAACATTCGACGTCCTCCAGGATCCGATGAACCTCGGGTTGCGAAGTGCGACCGCATTCTTGGCGCTCTGTGCGCTCAACGAGCTAGGTGTCGTGGACTATAACGTCTGTTATGCTTCCACTACCTCCGGGCCACTGATAGATCGACATTGACGCATCGATTTCGTCGCAGCGAATCAATGTTCCATTCCATCTACGTCCTCGGAGTCTCGATGTGAGTTTCACTTCGTTCTGCACCAGATTCTGCTAATGTTCGATAACCTGCATGCAGCATTGCCTCGCAACGATGCTCAATCGCCGAGTCCCAGTTCGTAATCGTCGATCATAAAGCTTCTCCCCGTATTAACGCATTTTTTGCTTGATGCCGTTCAGGTATCAATCCCTCGACCCTCTCAGCACTATCTACCAGGATATACACCACGAATCATCCCGGCGGGCCCCGACGTTCCCCCCGAGGAGCCGACTCGCGTACAACCCCGTCGTTCTGTTCGAGGGTGAGGCGAGTAGTGGTCCGCTCGAAATTCTGTAGATCTCGAAGCAATGGACAGCGTGTCGACGTTTCGACGAAGATTCGAACCTTTGACATTTGCGGGGTTGTAGGCGAAAATGACATCGAGAACCTTACTTCCAACATCGTTTCTTTCGAAAGTACTACACGAAAAGAAGAGAGAGAGAGGAAAGGAGAGTACGTAAAAGAGAGAGAGCAACATACAGAATGACTAGCACACA
>Ga0308161_1005554_pt1 | contig 11024 bp, 11 predicted proteins | sample PhyFR2_FD_201034 | JGI IMG/M metagenome (GOLD analysis project Ga0308161, IMG submission 201034) | Phyllosphere microbial communities from UC Gill Tract Community Farm, Albany, California, United States - DLSLF.R2 | ecosystem: Host-associated > Plants > Phyllosphere > Unclassified | place: USA...
GGTTCCGTTCTTCACGATTTCCGGTTCCGACTTTGTCGAGATGTTCGTCGGCGTCGGCGCTTCCCGCGTTCGTGACATGTTCGAAAATGCGAAGAAGCATTCTCCCTGCATTATTTTCATCGATGAGATCGACGCAGTTGGCCGTCACCGCGGCGCCGGCATGGGCGGCGGAAATGACGAGCGTGAGCAGACCTTGAACCAGTTGCTGGTTGAAATGGACGGTTTCGAGGCGAATGCCGGCGTGATCGTGATTGCTGCCACGAACCGTGCAGACGTGCTGGACAAGGCGCTGCTGCGTCCCGGCCGTTTCGACAGGCAGGTGGTGGTCGGTCTGCCCGATATCCGCGGCCGTGAGCAGATCCTGTATGTTCACATGCGCAAGGTGCCGATTGCGCCTGACGTCAAGGCCGACGTGCTGGCCCGTGGCACACCGGGCTTTTCCGGCGCCGACCTCGCCAACCTGGTGAACGAGGCCGCCCTGTTTGCCGCCCGCCGCAGCAAGCGCCTGGTGGAAATGCAGGACTTCGAGGATGCCAAGGACAAGATCGTGATGGGTCCGGAGCGCAAATCCGCCGTGATGCGCGAGGAAGAGCGGCGTAACACTGCTTTCCACGAGTCGGGCCATGCCGTAGTGGCGAAACTCCTGCCCAAGGCTGATCCGGTCCACAAGGTCACCATCATGCCGCGCGGTTTTGCCTTGGGCCTTACCTGGCAGTTGCCTGAGCATGACAGGGTGAATATGTACAAGGACAAGATGCTGGAAGAAATTGCCATCCTGTTTGCGGGCCGCATTGCCGAAGAAATCTTCATGCACCAGATGTCCACCGGCGCATCGAATGACTTCGAGCGGGCAACCAAGCTGGCACGCGCCATGGTAACGCGCTATGGCATGTCGGAAACACTTGGTACCATGGTCTATGAAGATGCCGAACAGGATAATTATTTCGGCCGCATGTCTGCCAAGACTGTTTCAGAGGCCACGCAACAGAAGGTCGATCAGGAAATCCGCAGCATTCTGGATCAGCAGTATGCACTGTCACGCCGCCTGCTCGAGGAGAACAAGGCCAAGGTCGAACTGATGGCCAACACGCTGCTCGATTGGGAAACCATTGATGCCGATCAGATCAATGACATCATGGAAGGCCATGAGCCGCGTCCGCCAAAGGCCGGGGTGCCGGTCAAGAAGCCGACAGACAGCGGCGGCGGTGTAGCGCCGACCGCCACAGCACCGGCTTGAGTTATCTCCAAAATTTGATGCGGCAAAACAGTTGAGACGGAAGGTGGGGAGTAAAATCCCCACCTTTGTTTTTTTGTGGAATGCTATGCAAGGAATCATGCATTGTGGGCGTTACGATTTGTCTTTTGACGACGCATCGCGTCCCCTGGTCATGGGAATTCTTAACATTACTCCTGACTCCTTTTCCGATGGCGGCTCATTTCAGCGCCTGGAAAGCGCCATTGATCGCGCGGAACAGATGATCGCTGAAGGCGTGGATATCATCGACATAGGCGCTGAATCAACGCGTCCCGGTGTATTAGCCTTGCCAGACGGGGAAGAACTGAACCGCCTGCTGCCCGTGCTGTACGCGCTGCGCGACTGCGGCAAACCCATTTCGGTAGACACCCGCAATCCGGAGGTCATGCGCGAGGCTTTGCTGGCGGGAGCCGACATGATCAACGACGTGAACGGTTTTCGCACTTCCGAAGCGGTGGAGGCAGTAGCCGACAGCGATTGCGGACTCTGCATCATGCATATGCAGAACAATCCCGAAGATATGCAGATTGCACCCCGTTACGAGAACGTGGTGGAAGAAGTCGCCGATTTTCTGCGGGTTGCAGCCACACGTTTGCAAGAACGCGGAGTAAGCCGTCACCGGATCTGCGTCGATCCAGGATTCGGCTTTGGTAAAAATTTGGAACACAACTTGGCCTTGTTCAAGCATCTTGAATCTCTGAAGGAGCGCTTGGATATACCTGTTCTGGTCGGCGTGTCTCGTAAGTCCATGATAGGGCAGCTTACTGGCAAACCAGTGCAGGAGCGGCTGGCAGGGAGCGTGGCGGCTGCTTTATGTGCCGCGGCGCATGGAGCAGATATCGTCCGAGTGCATGATGTGGCTGCAACAGTCGACGCACTCAAGGTTTGGCGCGCATTGTCGTAATTTCTGGAAGTTAACCTGGGTAATTTATGAAAAGAAAATATTTTGGCACCGACGGCGTGCGTGGTCTGGTAGGGCAAGCACCGATTACAGCAGACTTCGTGATGCGCCTGGGCTATGCCGCGGGAAAAGTTCTGGCGCAGACAAAGGCCTCAACCGGGCGTCCGGTCGTGTTGATCGGGAAGGACACCCGCATTTCGGGCTACATGCTGGAAGCCGCGCTGGAAGCCGGCTTCGCCGCCGCCGGTGTCGATGTGATGCTGGGCGGGCCGCTGCCTACGCCAGCTGTTGCCTACCTGACCCGGGCGCTGCGCTTGTCTGCCGGTGTTGTCATTTCCGCATCCCACAACCCCTTCCATGACAATGGCATCAAGTTTTTCTCGGCGCTGGGAAACAAGTTGCCTGATGAAGTGGAACTGGCGATCGAAGCCGCATTGGAGGAACCAATGGGGTGCGTTTCCTCCGAAAAACTCGGTCGTGCGAAGCGGCTCGATGATGCCAGGGGACGCTACATTGAATTCTGCAAGAGCACTTTTCCCAATGAACTAGATCTGCGCGGCCTGAAGCTGGTTGTCGATTGCGCCCATGGCGCTGCTTACCATATTGCTCCCGATGTATTTCATGAACTGGGGGCCGAAGTGGTTGCCATCGGCAACCAGCCCAACGGGATGAACATTAACGACAAGCATGGCGCAACCGCACCGCAAAACCTTGTGAAAGCTGTGCGCGAGCATGAGGCGGATATTGGTATCGCGCTGGATGGAGATGCCGATCGGCTGGTGATGGTCGACAATTCAGGCCGGGTCTATAACGGCGATGAGCTGCTCTACATTATGGTCAAGGATCGCATGGCGGCTGGCCGAATTGATGGAGCAGTAGGCACCTTGATGACGAATATGGCATTGGAGGTGGCTTTCAAACGGATGGGCGTTGGCTTTGCGCGCGCCAAGGTAGGTGACCGCTACGTGCTGGAAGTATTGCAGGAAAAGGGATGGCACATTGGCGGCGAAGGCTCTGGCCATCTGCTCTTTCTGGACAAGCATACGACCGGTGACGGTATCGTGTCAGCCTTGCAGGTCCTGTCAGCCCTGAAGCGCTGTGGTAACTCGCTTGCCGCATGTACGGCGGATATCGACATGTATCCTCAAAGCCTGATCAACGTGAAAGTACAGCCTGGTTTCGACTGGCAAAATAACGAGGCGATCCTGACGGAAAAGGAGAGGGTAGAGAACGAATTGGGCGATGAAGGCAGGGTATTGATTCGTCCATCCGGCACTGAACCCCTGATCCGTGTGATGGTAGAGGCCAAACACGCAGAGGCCGCTGAAAGAATGGCGAAGCGCATCGCCAGCCGTGTCCCGTTTTAAGAAGAAGATTTCAACAGGAAATTGACCGCCTGCGTTTGATGTTGTATAGTCTTGCTTCTCGGAGTGTGGCGCAGCCCGGTAGCGCACCTGGTTTGGGACCAGGGGGTCCAAGGTTCGAATCCTTGTACTCCGACCAGTAACATGAACGGGCTGTCTTTTGACAGCCCGTTTTCAATTCAGTCCGCATCTTAGCTCCGTTCTTGCTGCCCATAGCTCAGTTGGATAGAGCATCGGCCTTCTAAGCCGAGGGTCGGGGGTTCGAATCCCTCTGGGCAGGCCAACCGGCATTTCCTATTTATGTCCTTTGTCCGATTTCTGTCTTCCAGGCGGATTTCTAAAAGGCACGTCATTTCTCGCCGCAATCACCGCGTCCGGTGCCTCGGTATGCAGGTCACGAAGCTTTTTATTGATTTCGGTAAGCTTCGAAAATACTTCCCGCTTTTCATCGAATAAAAGCTTTGCTTTTCCGTATGCGTCAGTCGAGCGCAATTGTTCAGCCAATGGTGACGAAAAATTTGCCATGTTGAACCTATGATGCAGTTGATGATGCTTCTATAAAACCTCTTCTATTTTAGAAGACACTCAATCGCATAGATTGTGCAAATTCAAACGGCGTAAATTTTAGGATTTGTCTATCACTTTGATAGATGACCTGTATTGCTTTGCGTTTCGTAGGCAAAGAAAATAGCCATGTTCATTACTGGCATGGCTATTTTGACTTGCTGTGTTTGACGGCGACACTACTGTTTGTTGCAGGCGGTTGTTGATGCCTTCATAAAACTGTTTTCCTGTTCGTGTTAACTGGAAAAGTCAGTGGGACGTTGTGTGCAATATCCTGTATTTGCAGCAGGTTTCCGATGTGTATGTCACTGCGTGCTCCGTCAACACAGGTAAAGTTGTAGTGGCCTGCGGATGCAGGGTTTTCTACCTTTTCATCTAGCTTCTTTCCACGGGTGATGCCATCCACCGCGCCTTCTTTGAAAAGAATGTTCAACATTCCTTCAAAATCTTTTCCAGTGCAGCTAGGGCCTTTTCCGACAGCCGACATCACGAACTCCCCCATCGCAATTGCACCAAGATTGGAGTTCCACGCAATGACCTGATGTGCCGCCGGGATAACTGCCTGCATTTCCTCCGAGTTAAGCGCTTTTGGAACACCTTTTATCTGACCCATTCCTGCCTCATTTCCGCCGTCGCCAACACCGATTGTGTGAATGCGACGCGCATTAGCCAAGTCGGCAATTCCATCCAGAGCGGCATTGAAGTCACTGATTTTTATCCCGCGCATATTGAGATATTTGCCATCCTTATTCCGTCCAGGAACTTCGGTGTGCACGACCGCATCAGGTTGGTGTCTGTCGAGAATGTCTTTCCATAAATCGCAGGGTGCCTGGCTATTGGCTTTGACTTCCTCAATCTGCACGTTTTTCGCACATGCCGGATCAAGGAGAATTAATTGTTCCCTTACGAGATGGGCATTATGATGGTCTGCAACCAGGACAACGTATTTATCGGCACGAAAGCATGCATAGGCAAGAAGCGCCGTTCCCAAAGGACCATCTGTTTCCGGCATATTTTCTGCTACGTTAAAGCCGGTGCAAAGCAGGACTCTGCTTGCCTGAAACAATGTATGGACGGCTGTATTGAAATTGCCCGCTCCCGACTCGCGCACAAAATCGCCGATGCCGCGTGCCTGGAAGGACATGAGCAACGGCGTTACAAGGTTCATACGGTTCCATGTCGCTTCGGAGAATGCCTGTCTGGACTGTTCTATATTCACGAACAATGGCTGGGAGAAATTCGTCGGGGGAGTATGCGTGCCTTGACTCTCTCCTCGATCAGGGAAAAAGGTCGGACTGCTACCTTCAGGATTGGCTTTTGGCTGTTTTAAAGCGATGCCTGCTTTTTTTGAAGGAGCGTGTCGGGTTGAAAGATATCTTTTACCTGTTCTTGAAGGCTGTTTATTTCTTGGGGAACCCAGTTGATCCTGCTTCGAGCGCACCATTCTGCCTGCTATTGTTCGCAGCATTATTTCTCCATAAAGTGTCATTCAACGAGGGATGGGAAATTAAATAGCTAAGAGTATGGAATACGGTCGATATGCATCGAGAATCCTTCCGGAGCGTCAGTATCAGCGCCGGAAAGAAAAAATTGATCACGCCATGTCAATGCTTGCTGGGCATGATGCGAGAATTGCTCAACCAATAGTTTTCCGGTCGCCTCTGCCAATTGGATATCCGCCACCAAAATGATATGCCCGGTGTGCGGGGATAAGGAAAATATTGCCTTTGTGCTGCAAAACTGCAGGTAATTTGCCTTCAATAATTGGTCATATACCGCGGGGAGATGATGGCCAGGGGGAAGGCCATAGTCGATATAGCAGTAAATGTCTTCCGGCTTGATATGATGCTGGTAAATGATGGCGCATTCCACCTCATCGACATTAAATGACTTGCCTTCCGCTATGGCATCGGGCTCTTCCAAGCCGGTAAGGTCGCAAAATTCCTTAATCAGTTGCCTAAAACCCTGTTCCATCGATATCCCTGAATTCCGGTGAAGTAACGAAACAACTGAATCCTAACCCTGATCGTTGCGAGCTTCAGGAGTAGGTTATTCCTATCTTCAATCAGCCCAGGCGCGTGAGTTGCCGCGACTGCTGCCGAGTTCCGTGACTTTGAATTGGAAGAACTGAAAGAAGGGAGAGATCTCGGAAGAGAGACTGTTCGATGAATCGAATGGCCGGAGTTCGGCCATTAGAAAGGTAGCGTCTATTGTGCAGCGAGAGAAACCAGAACCGGCTTCACTTGCCTCGGCATTCTGCATCGAAGCGCTCCGCTTTCCGACGCGCATGACGTTTCAATGCTTCGGATTTTTCGGAGACCAGATGACTTGAAGAGGCGGCATCTTCAGCACTCCACTTTTTCTCCAGGCCGAGCTGTGTGCATCGCTTCCTGGCGGCAGCCACGGTTTTTTCGCGGCCAGTTTCCCGTCGACGACGTTCACTCTGTGCACGCTCTTCCTGCTTCTCCATCGTGGCGAGTTGTTCCCGCTCTTGCTGGGCAAGCCGGCGGGCGCCTGCCGGGTCGGAAGCAATGGGCGGAGGCGGGAGTTCCACCTGCTTCATGGCGCATGGGGTGTCGGTATAAAGGATGCCGCCGTGCGTTTCGCATCGGTACACCGCCAGGGCAGGTGCTGCAACGATCATCATCGAAAACAGCATCAGCTCTGAGCGCATGTATCCCTCGTTTGTCTGGTTATAAGACCTTTCCCGGATTCATCAGTTGAAGCGGGTCCAGTGCCTGCTTGATCGTGCGCATCAGGCGCATTTCAACGTCAGACTTGTACTGCTTTACTTCCTCGCGTTTTAAAGCTCCCAGGCCATGCTCGGCGGAGATCGAACCGTTGTAGCTGTTGACGCTGTCATGCACCACCTGATTGACTTCATGCTGACGGTTGATGAACTCATCCGCTGGCACGCCCACTGGTGGCGAGACGTTGTAGTGCAGGTTGCCATCTCCCAGGTGGCCGAAGGTGACCATCCGTATGCCCGGGAATTGCTCGGCAAGCGCGGCATCGGTTTCCCGTATGAAGTCACCGATACGGGAAATCGGCACCGATACATCGTGCTTGATATTCTTGCCTTCGTCGGCTTGCGCCAAGGTAATGTGTTCACGCAGATCCCACAGCGCACGCGACTGCGCGATGGACCCTGCAACCACTGCATCCTGGATGACGTCTTCCTCCAGCGCGCTGGTGATCAGCGACTCCAGCGTTTCCATCGCATGCTCTTCGGATTCGCTATCCGATAATTCGAGCAGCACATATTGTGGATACGGCTGCGGAAATGGAAGCTGCATTTGTGGATAATGTTTCGCAACAAGTTCCAGGCAAAACTGCGACATCAGCTCGAAGCCCGTCAGTGTCGCCCCACAGCGCTGCTGCGCCAGTGTCAGCAGGGCCAGGGCGTTATCGGTCGTCTGCATGGCCGCCAGTGCGGTCAGCTGCGCCTTCGGCTGGGGAAATAGCTTGATCACCGCGCCCGTGATGATGCCCAGCGTGCCTTCGGCGCCAATGAACAGGTCGCGCAGATCGTAGCCGGTGTTGTCCTTGCGCAGTCCGCGCAGGCCATTCCATATCTCGCCTTGCGGCGTGACGACTTCCAGGCCCAGGCATAGTTCGCGGGTATTGCCGTAACGCAGAACCCCAGTGCCGCCCGCATTGGTCGACAGGTTGCCGCCTATCGTGCAACTGCCTTCGGCTCCCAGCGAGAGCGGAAACAGGCGGCCCGCTTCGGCTGCTGCGTTCTGGATTTGAGCGAGGATGCAACCGGCGTCCACCGTCATGGTGTTGTTGATCACGTCCACCGCCCTGATCCGGTTCATGCGTCCGAGCGAGAGCACGACTTCACGACCGCTGTCGTCGGGCACGCTGCCCAGCACCAGGCCGGTATTGCCTCCCTGCGGCACGACCGGCACCCGTGCTTCACTGCACAGTTTGACCAGGGCGGCGACTTCCTCCGCCGATCCCGGCCGCAGGATGGCCTGCGCGCGGCCGGTGAAGCGGCGGCGCCAGTCGGTAAGGTAAGGGGCCATGTCGGCCTCGTTGGTAATGACATAAGGCGCACCGATGGCGGCGCGGCACAGATCGAGAAAATTATTCATTCACGGATTCCGAAGCTTTTTTGATGACCTGCCGGGCCAGCATCTTTGCCGACTTTTTATAGGGGCGCAGATAGAGCAGGCTGCAGAGGAAAAAAATGCTGACCAGGGCGATCTCGCCGTAAGCCAGCCACGCGGAAAGGCCGGTGTCGGTATAGGCGCGCACCGAGCCTTCGGCCAGATAGATCAATATCAGCATGGACGACCATTGCAGCGTGTAGACGTCACGCTTGATGATGCCGCGCAATGGCAGCAGCAGAGGAATGATCTTGAGCACCAGCCAGGACCCGCCGGGACGCAGCGGCGCCAGCACCGTTTCCCATAGCGCGCAAAGGATGATCAAGGCGATCAGGCTGCCTACGGCGCCGAAGTAGAAGGCTTTCTGGGCGGGGCTTTGCATCATGCGCCTCGTAATTTCAATGCGGTAAGCGCCAGGCGGCGGCCGAGTGCGATGGTCAGGGTACGGCTGTCCTCGCCGATCTGGCGGTCGCCGTTCAAGCCTGCCCAGTGGCTGGCGCCATAGGGCGTGCCGCCGCCGGCGGTGGTCATCAGTTCAGGATGGGTGTAGGGCAGGCCCAGCATCAGCATGCCATGGTGCATGAGCGGCAGCATCATCGACAGCAGGGTCGATTCCTGGCCGCCGTGCAGGCTGCCGGTGGAGGTAAATACGCAGGCCGGCTTGTCGACCAGCGTGCCTGCCAGCCACTCGGCGCTGGTGCCATCCCAGAAATATTTCATCGCCGACGCCATGTTGCCGAACCGCGTGGGCGAGCCCAGCGCCAGGCCGTCGCATTCGCGCAGGTCATCGAGTTCGACGTAGGGAGGACCATGGTCGGGTATGGCGGGCGCACTCGCCTGGGTCACCGTCGAGACCGCCGGCACGGTGCGCAGGCGGGCTTCGCAGCCCGTGACGCTGTCGATGCCCTGGCAGATCAGGTCGGCCATCTTGCGGGTGGCGCCATGGCGGGAATAGTAGAGAACCAACAGGGTGAGCGTGCGCTGAGTCATGCTTGGTATTATAGGGCGCTTTGGCTATAACAAAATCGCACAGCGCATGCTCTCGGATGACCAATCGCTCTTCGCCGGATTCGCCAATGTGCAGGTGCGCGACCTGCTGCGGTTCGCCGGCCGCCGCCTGCAGGAAGAACGCCTGCCCCAGGTCGCTGGCAGCCTGACCTTCACCACGGTGCTGGCCCTGGTGCCGGTGCTGACCATTGCGCTGGCTGTCTTCACCACCTTTCCCCTGTTCGATACCTTCCGCCGCGCGCTAGAAAGTTACTTCCTGCGCAGCCTGATCCCGGGCGGGATCGCCACTACCATCCTGAACTACCTGAACCAGTTTGCCAGCCAGGCGACCCGGCTGTCCGCCGTCGGTGCGGTGGCCCTGATCGGCACCGCGGTGGCCATGGTAGGCACGGTCGACCGCACCTTCAACCGGATCTGGCGGGTCCGGACCAAGCGGCCGTTCGCGCAGCGGGTGCTGACTTACTGGGCTGTGATCACGCTGGGACCCTTGCTGATCGGCGTTTCCATCTCGTTGACCGGTTACCTGTTTGCCGCCACCAATGGCGTCGTACTGAGGGTGCCGCTGCTGGGTGCGCTGGCGTATACCCTGGTATCGCTGGCGCTCAATTCGGGCGCTTTCACGCTGCTTTACATGGTGGTGCCGAATCGGCTGATCGACTGGCGCGATGCCGCCTGTGGCGGGGTGCTGGCGGCAATTGCATTTGAATTGTCCAAGCGGCTCTTTGCGGTGTTCGTCGCCAGCTTTCCCACTTATACCGTGCTGTATGGCGCGCTGGCCGCCATGCCGCTGTTTTTGGTCTGGGTCTATCTTGGCTGGCTCATTATTTTGATCGGCGCGACGCTGGCGGCGGCGCTGCCGGTGGTGCGTTATGAACGCTGGTGGCATGTGCCACAACCCGGCAGCGAATTCATCGATGCGCTCGCCCTGCTGGGCGTGCTCTACCAGGCCCGGCATGAAGAGTCGGCCGCGGTATCTGCGGCAACGCTGCGCACCCGCACCCGGATTGGCTTTGAAGAGTCGGAACGGCTGCTGCAGCAAATGCTGGAAGCGGGCTGGGTCGGTCGCATCAGGCAGGAGGCGGTGCGCCGCCGCGTGCAGTTCGGCAAGCGCCAGACCGAGGGACTGGACAGCTGGACCCTGCTCGGCAATCCGGATCAGTTGCGGCTGGCCGATGTCTACCGGCTGTTCGTTTTTACTGCCACCGACGGCATGCCGCTGTCGCAGGCGGTGGAGGAGGCGGTGGAGCAGGGGCTACAGCAGGCGCTGTCGGACTACTTCCGCCGGCATCCCCTGCCTGCGCTTGCCTGAAGGCGCTATTTTTCGCCGGCAAAGCCGTACAGCGCGTCCAGCACCGCATCTGGCTGCTCCGCCATCAGCGAGTGGCCGGCGGCCGGGACGATGACGGTGCGGGCATGCGCGATTGCCTGTTTCAGCGCGGCGGTGGCCTTCGATGGCGTCATCATGTCGCGCTGGCCCAGCAGGAGCAGGGTGGGGCAGCTGACCTTTGCAGCAGCGGCCTCGCCATGGGCATAGTCGTTGCAGACTGAAAAATCGGTATGGAACAACAGGTCCGGGCCGCGTTGCGCGATGCGCTGCATCAGCCGGCGCGAGCCTTCCATCACCGAGAAGCCGGGTCCGGGGCTGGACGGCTTGGCCGACATCGTCGAGTGCGACCAGATGTTGACCATGTCGATGGCGCGCTGCTCCTCCTCGCGTGCCGCGCTCAGCAGCGCATCGGATACCTTCATCGGATAGGCGGTGCCGACCAGCGCCAGCTTGCTCACGCGGCCGGGCGCGCTGCCGGCGGTTTCCTGCG
>Ga0308161_1005556_pt1 | contig 11021 bp, 12 predicted proteins | sample PhyFR2_FD_201034 | JGI IMG/M metagenome (GOLD analysis project Ga0308161, IMG submission 201034) | Phyllosphere microbial communities from UC Gill Tract Community Farm, Albany, California, United States - DLSLF.R2 | ecosystem: Host-associated > Plants > Phyllosphere > Unclassified | place: USA...
GCAGCTACAGCGCCTCGGAACTCCTGTTCTTCGACGATGTCGCCGGACAGAACGCCTATCAGGTCCATCCCATTCACAAGCAGTTCGTCGCCGATTGCGAGCACCTGTGGCAGCGCGTGGTCGTGTACGACGTCAAGGCCGCCGCGCCGTAGCTCGTTTGCAACTAGAAGTGCACTCTGACCCTATCCTTTGATACGGCGCACCGACCGCCATGGTGTTCAAGGGCACGCGCCAGGGCGAAAAGGGAACGCTGTACCGCTACCCGGGTGCCTTCATCGGCTATACGGTCCGTCTGGACGAGACAGGCCGTATTGCTGGATTCGCGATTGAATGACTGGGCCTGTGCTCGGAAGCTTGATGATGCGCGCGTCGGGGCAACCGGATCGTGGCGGTCTGGTGTGGCTACCGGTCGTCTGCGACAGACAGATATCCTTCAAGCGTGTTGGCGCGCTCGCAGAGACGGAAAATTTCGTTCTGCATGACTTGAAAACTGCTCACGCTTTCGCTGCCATAAAACGACGACTCAAAGGTCTCACTGTTGCCGTGGAACTCGAGCCAGGCGCGCTCGGCGTGAACCAGGTTGTCCTTGGACGTGTCACGCAGCTTGCTGAGCAGCGACTTATATGCAGCATTCAATCGGGCATCTTGTCTCTTCTTCTCCGCAGATTGGCATGCGGCAATCGCGATATTGTCTGATTCTGATTTTTCAATGCATCCATAGAACGCATTGGTAATTCCCTTGGGCGCTTGACGTTTGATGACCTGAGCGGTGCTTTCATATGCCAGTGCTTGCCCGTTAACAAGAAGGACAAGGCAGAGGACGAGTATCTTGGTTGCTGTTTTCATGCAGTACAAACCTCGATGGGCCAAGGGGTTTAAAGGAGGTATCTGATCGGGTGGATGCACCGGATCGTGCCATCCGCCGTCGCCGGCCAGGATGCAGGTGAGGGTACCTTAGATAGTATCCAGGCAAGTCGGTTGCAGGAAACGTACCGATTCAGTCCTCGGTGGCCAGGCTGACCACCAGTTCGCCGTCGCGTACGCGCACCTGGAGCTTCTTGCCGATGGCGAAGCCCAGTTCCTCCATCCAGCGGCCGGCCAGGCGCAACGCGGGCATGCGCTTGCCGTTGGCGGCATGGCCGCAGCCGACCGTGCAGTGCCGCGGCGGGCGCGTGCGGCGCGGGGCGCGTTGCTGACGGGCGAGATCAGCGGCGTCGGCCGCGGCGATCTGTTCGGGCGTCAGCATGGTGATGAGCTCCGAATCGACGATGGTCCAGTTCGGGCAGCAGGTTGCCTTGCGCGTTGCACGCTTGCGCGCAGGGGCTGGATGGGATGACGGTGGATGCATGGCGAAGCCCTCCTTGACGGCCAGAAACCCGGCGCCGACCGGCGACGGGATGTCGGGAGGTTAGAAACCGCTAAGAGACGGCGGGCGTATTCCCCCGAAGGGTGTTGTATTAGCCGCCCTCCCGACGTGGGCATCGCGTCGGTTTGTACCGGAGAAACAGGCACAAAAAACCCACCGGTTTTTCGGAGGTGGGTACCGCTCTTAGAGGAGTTTCTACGCTCCTTGAATTAGAGATTGCTACTGGCTGGGCGGGATGTCAAGTGGGGAACAGAGCGACTAAAAAATCTGGGTCAGAGTGCACTTTCTAGGTGAGCGCTACAGAGAAAATCGCACTCTGACCCATTTTCTCGTTCTTTTGGCACCAGCTAGTCCGCGGGGAATTACCTTGCTCAAAGCAGAATCCGAGCTCCCCCTCATCTGGCAATATGGAATTGAAACGCACTACAACGAGGCCAGCCTTCGAAACGAGTCTAGGATGCGTCGTGACGCCAGCTCGGCCTCGATCTCCCACAGTTGCGCAAGCGTTTGAACAGACGCCTGGCACTGGGCAGGCTGCAATGGCTCCCCGTTCTCAGCGGCGAAAGGTCCATCGGTTTCAGTCAGCACTCGGTCCGGGGGCATCATCGCCGCCAATGTCCGCCCCTTCTGCCCCCGCAGCATGCCGCTGCCCACGGAAAACCAGCATCCCATTTCGATTGCCCGGGCCAATTCGCGTTGGCTGCCAGAGAACCAGTGCAGGATCGCCACGCCATAGCCAGGGTGCCGCTCCAACGCATCAAGCACTGCCGTTGCGGCTCTACGGCTATGTAGGGTGAGGATGCGCCCGCCAGCCCGCACGCACGAGGCCAGCACATGGTCGAAGACGGCCACCTGTGCCTCCCAGCTTGTCCGGTATTCGGTACCGCCATCCAATCCAACCTCTCCGACATAGCGGGCGCGGGGCAGCAGCGCATCAAACAAGGCGAGCTCCGAGCGCCGTTCGGCCGCCAGCTGGGGATGCAGACCCAACGCCGTCTTGATGCGGCTGTGCCCTGCAGCTAAGGCGGAGGTTTTTTCCCACGCACGGGGTGTGGTGGTAACCGACAGCACATATGCGCCGCTGGACCTTATGGCACTGACTTGCGCCGCGGGCTCTGGATACAGGTCCAAATGACAGTGCATATCGATCAGCGGTGCGGCCATTACACGAGATGGTGAGAACCCAGGAAATCCCTGACCTCCATCATCCCACGATGCACCGCTTCCAGGCGCGCCTGACGGTCAACCGCCGTCAATGGCATGGGCCCTGCCTTGGCCACCCATGCGCCCATATCCATGTCATCCAGCGCCTCAGTAGCCAGCATCATGGCCATAAGGTCATCCGAGCCTGAGCTGTGCTGGAAGAAGTGCAGCAGGTTTCTGGCATCGGGTGAGTAGACGGTGTTGTCCTGCCATCCTGCAGCGTGGAAGGATGCCCGCCGGATCAAACAGGGCACACATCGACCGCATTGCACCCCCGTGCGCTTCCACTTGCCGCATGACACGGTCCGAGACGCCATCGCCGCCAATCGTGGCTGGGACGCGCAGGCCGTCATCATTTCACCCTTTGTCATCTGGGCGTAGGGATTTACCAGCTCCACGTCGATCCCCACCATGTCCATCACGGTCTGGATTTGATGGAGATAGTAAGGATGGGTGGTGCGAGTGCTCAGCGCTCCGATGCGTCGGTTTGTCAAAGGGGGATTGATGGCAATCAGGCCGTTCTCTGGCACGAACAGTGTCGTGCGCCCCGGCCCAAGGGAAGCGGCCATCAGCGCGCCCATTGCCAGAAAGTTCAAACTGCGAGTGCGCATCTGCACATCATGGCCACGACCCAGACTCGCCACTGGTGAGGCCGACGTCGCAAACCGCACGACACGCGGCCCCAAGTGAGCCAAGAGTTCCTGCTGCCTGCTGCCATCCAGACGATACGCATGGCTAACCAGCACGGGATTGCGCCCTTGGCTACGCAGATCCAAAACACCAATGGCGGAGTCCAACCCGCCCGAATACAGACATACGCTATCGCAGCCATCCAGAATGATCTTGCGCTGCACGCGATCACGCGGAACCGGTGGGCGCTCGCCCCCGCGCACGAACTGCAAGGTCCACTCATCACCACTGAGAAAGCCCAAAGCTCGCTGGAGAATCGGAATGGCCGGTCGCCAGCGCGCAGGGTCTGTCAAAGCTACTTTTAGCTTGATCTCTCGAGCCCAGCCGTCAGGCGCTCTGCCGCGATCAGCAAATGTATCAGCTGCAGTGACGGCCAAGGATAAGGATAAAAAATCAAACGCTGCCCGGTTTAAGTGACTTTGCACCCGGGACAATTTGTTCAACACCGGGCCGCCCACGGTTCCTCCGCCCACATACCGAGGACGCCGCCCATAGAGATGCACGGGTATACGTGATTCGGTGGGGATCGGGAGTTCGTCTGCGTCGGGATGCACGATGATCTGGTTCATGGCTCAAAGCCCTCCCATTCGCTCCACACTTCCTTGATAGCTGCCAACTGCGCAGCTTGCATGTCCGCTTGACTCATCTGACCAATTCGATTTTGCAGTAGCGGTTGCATGTGCTTGTCGGTGGTGGCTTGGACTAGTTCCCACAGCTCCTTCTCCGCCTCCCGGGCGCGATCAGTAGACTCAGCCTTGGTGAAGGCTTCATTGGAATCGAGAACGATCTGCTCGAAAACGCAAAGCGCCGTATAGGCCACCATTAGCTCCACGATGATCTCGTCTGTGATGGAGGCAAAGTCGAAATCTTCCACACCTTCCAAACACGTGGCGAGCGCCTCGGTGAGCGCTACGCGAATTCGCTCCGCGTCACCGTTCACCGGAACCAGCGCCTCCACTAAAGCATCGATCAACTCTCGCGTAGAGTGACCTGCTAGTGCTCCAAGATTGAACGGCGCAGCCGCCGGGTTAGTTCGTAGGGCATTGAGGGCATCGAACAATCCAGAACCGGCCTGAGCCATCGCACCAAATCGACGCGGACCATTTGCCGGTCCACCGGTCGACGTCTGGGCATAGGCTCGCAATCCCTTCCGCAGCGACTCCCCGGCACCGGTCGCGACAAAGCGACCGAGAGAGGTGCGAAAGCCCTGAAAGCGATTGGGATCAGGTTTGGGACCTGGACCCTTCCCATCTACATCGGCCCAAGGCGGCACCAAAGGACTGCGGTTATTGGCGCCTTTACTAGACGTAGAAGTCCCCATTTATGCCCCCTCCTTGAACCAATCTGCGTCTTTCACACTGACGTTCAGCCAGCCGGGCAACGGCGATGGCAGACTGCGGATGAACAAGGCCAGTTGCGCTGCGGCGCTGGAGTCGGCATCGGCAAGCAGCTTGGCGCCCACGAAGCCATCGGGCTTCTTCTTCCAATCGGCGTGGCCACGCATCTGACCGATCAGCTCGCGCATGACATCGCTACGCTCACCCGGCGGTAACGTTCGCACGGCACCCAGCCCCATCGGAGAGGACAATGTCTTAGCCTCACGCAAGCCTGCCAAGGCGCTTAGTGCGGCAGCTGACAACCCGGGGGAACTGGTGCGCAATACGGCCGTTTCACGGCTCAGATACACAAGCGAGCGCAGATCCAGTTTTCCGAGCTTGGGTTCAAGACCAAACCAGTCGAAGATGAAGGCCACGCTCTTTTCCCACTCCTTCGGCGCCTTGGCTACGAACTTCTCGCGATCTTTCGACAGCGCTTCAAGCTCGGCCATCAGTGCTACCGCCCCCTTGGGCGCACTGGTGATCAGGGAGTAGAGCTGATTGATGGCCTGCTCATCGGCGCAGCGCTCAAACAACGCGAATTTTGCGACCATCGCCTCATTGACAGGCATCTTCCTGCGAGCGGCAATCGCAACACGTAATCGCACAGTATTGAGCAACCGCTTGATCAAGCGCGGATTACCGAGCACATGCGTAGACTTAACCATCAAAGGCGCCAACCGGTCAGCGGTCTCAAAGCTACTTCTCAGCTCGTCGCTAGGGCTCTCGCAGTAGGCCAACGCTTCTTCAACAGTCAAAGGGTCCGCCTCCCAGCTCCTTCGAAGATTGTCTTCAAGCCCCGCCTGAAGGGCGCTCCGGTTGGCCTCGGAAACATCGCCGACATCTGCAAATAGCATGAATAAGTAAGCGCGGATCTCGGTGATCCCAAGACGTGGGACGCGCACCGGGATCTGGATCAGCTTATCCAGGTAGTCGGTGACATGCCGAGCGCTGGCGCCGTTGAAGTGCTGACTAACCGAATTTCGAACCATGTCCTCGTCAGCCGCCACCACAAAAGCCGACTGCTTCATGAAAAGGAATAGACGTAGCGCTTCGAGAGTGTGGATGGTTTGCACGGGAAGACAACGATCCAGGTTGTCCACGAATACGACCATGGGCTTCTTGAGCCCCTCCAACACCAGGGCAAACTCCTCGCGAAAAGCATCGATCTGCTCGGGCGGACTCTGCTCCTTGGCGGGCCGAATCACCTTCGCAACCTGCTTTCCACTCTCCACCAACGCCTTGCCATCCTCCTTGTCAGCTTTACCTGCCACGACATCGCCCAACGCACCGATCGCCCGCGATGCCACACCGAACAAAGGAATCCCGAAAGCGGCGGCCGCCAACTCCACCCCAACGCCTAAGGCTCGCATCTTATCTACTCGGTCGAGCATCCGTGTGGCCGTTCCACGCAGGCCAGCATCCTCCTTTGCAGCTTCATACAAGGTGCGTGCGATGACATCCATAAGCGCGGCGCGTGCATCGTCGTAGCCTTGGTACAGCCAAGCATCAAAACGGATGACGATGACCTCATCCTTCGCGCTTTCGCGAAGCTTGACCTCGATCAGATTGAGAAGGCTCGACTTACCTGTGCCCCAAGTGCCAAACACGCCCACCGACACCGGGCGCATTGAGGGGTTAAGAAGTATCTCTGAAACGACCTCTGCCAGTTCCAGATAGTTCAAATAGTCGCGCCTGGTTTCAATATCCGACCACATTGCCGCCTCCCTTCCGTGCTACGCACGCAAAATTTCCTGTCCATGCAATTGCACGTCCTCCTATTGGCCGCAAAGTCTCTCCACCCAAAGCGAAAACCGGGGTCCGAGAACCGGGGCCAGAGTGCACTTTCAGAGTGACGGACACGGAGAAAATACGGTCTAACTTCGATGACTCTACTTAAAATGGTCTCTTTGCCATTAATCTCTTAGCTTAGAAACTAAGGCTTATGCCGACGATATTGATTGTTGGTGCTTGGGCTACGGTAGCTACCGCCCTTATGCGAAGGGCCGTGGCTCGACGTGTAGTGACCGCCGTGATTGGATGTGTGATGTGCGCCGGAAGCGCGGACTCGGGCGTCCGCAGATGCGGCAGCCAGGCACATGGCGAACCCAGCCAGCGCCGTGATGATCGAAACTTTGGTGAACATCGATTCCCCCTGAGAAATGACGAGTTCTAGCTTTCCTGACGCGCACTGAGGTGTGCGCCGCACACCGCAAGCACGCGCAACCGTTCAATAAGGTCTGATGGGAGTCCCTTCTCCCAGATAGATGATTCTGTTGTAGCACGACGCGATGCGGCGCGTGGAGACAAATGCAAATTCTGTCCCGGAACCGCTTTCCTTGCGGCGGCACCCTCCATCATCGGAGGAGTCGCCGCTGAGTTATGTCCTGCTAGATCAGGGCAACTCCATCGCGTTATTGCGCTGCGTCACCTCGTCCGCCCACCTTCGCTGACCACCCGCAAACGGCCCTCCTTGGTACTGGCGCCCCCTGGCACCGCCAATCGCACGTTCGCAGTCCTAGGCTCCAAATCCCGCGGCGCCTCCAACGCAGGAAACGCCGCCCGCGCCAATTCCCGGCCACGCGCGTCTTCCAGCACCACGAACCCAGCCGGCGCATCCGCATGGCCGAGGCTGTGCACGGTGACCTCGATGGCCTACGCGCTCACGCGCACATCGCCACGCCCAATCCCCAGATCCGGCCGCTGCTCGACCGGCATCGCCGCAGGCGCGACCAGTTCGAATTCCATCACCACCGTCTTGCCGGCGGGGAATTCCACGTCCACCGTGCCGCTCTTCTCGAACGCGAATTCGCGGGTGGCGGGCTTGCCGTCGATGCGCCCATCGCCGTCGCGATCGAGGCCCAAACGCATGCGCCACTGCCCGGCGGCGACATTCCAACCTGTCATCTGCGCACGCTGCAACGTGCCGCTGATGTTATGGCCGATGACGGTGAAGCGGTCCTAGCACGGCTTGGGCAGCAGCAGGGCCACCTGCACGGCGCCTTCGGGGTCGGCGAAACGCCAGCTGACGGTGTGGCCGGGGTAGGTCTGGTTGCGCTTGAGGGCCACGCCGCCCAAGCGGGCGCTAGGCGGCAACCTTGCAAGCAGCCTCTGAAATGGGCTCTAGGGCAGGCAACACGAGGCGCTTACCCAGTCTCTCAAACTCTGCCTCCGACAAGGGGCCGATAACAGCCCTGCCAGGTTCTTGAGACGGGTCATAGTCGGCTTTGGAAACTACGTAATACATCGGTACTGCCGTAGAGCCGGATTGCCGCTGCTTTACAGCGATGTATTGGTCGTTTGCTCCTGCAGCAAAAACACAGCTCTCGACGATTTCGATTGATGTCGAAGAATCGAGGCGGTATGCGAGATGGCTGTCGGAATGCAGATCAATCCAGAGAACCTCGTATCGCCCAGATTTCCAGTTGCTACCCGAGTCGAAGAGGCCACAGCCCGTCAGGGACACGACAAGGGCCATGGCTGTTATTGCAGCACGCATTGGTATCCGGTCTGCGGGCTAACGCTTGAAGTAGGCCGACGCGCCAAGCGGGTTCGGCTTGAATGCATTGTTAGGCGGCATTTCTACGCTCACGGAGCAAACCCAATGAGGCGACTGCGCCATTGATCTGTGCCGAACATGGAGGAAAGCAAGTAGGTAGCCGCAGCCAGCAGCATGAACCCAAAGACTACGGTGCGTAGGAGCGAGTTTGTGTCGTAACCAATGAAGAAAGCTGCCAAGGCCATGATTGTGCCTAGAACCAAGCAGAGGAATCTCGTCGAGTAGCTCTTGATCTTAGACATTCGCGATTGCTGCCTTGCCGCCTAACGCCTGAATTAAGCCGCGCCGCGGAACGGCGTCGGCTTGAATGAATTGTTAGGTGTTACGCCGAGCCCGCCTGCGTAACCCACCATCGTGTCCGCTGAGCTTTGCGCAACCTGTGTCAAGGAGCCGAACGAACTCGCGCGCGTCAGTAAAGTAGTTGCGGAAGGCCGTCCGTACTTCATCGCTTGAGTCTGCGCGCACGAGGACGATGTCCTTTCCCGGCATTTCCTTCTCGAGCTCAAATAGATCTCGGAGCGCATCTGTAGCGTCTCGATAGCTGCGGATCGTTAGTTCACCTGATGGATCAAAAATTAGAATGCTGTTTTTCTTGTCGGAAATATCGCTCTTGGCCTGGTGAAGGCCGCGCAGCGTTTGTAAGAGACCCAGTTTTTGATCGAGCGCCAGGAATGATTCAAGAAGATCCCGATCGTCCATGTCCGGAAACGGTCCGGTTCTACCCTCATGTGCTCGAGCTAAGATTTCACTCGCAAGGGCCATCGCCCGATGGTACCTCTCATCACCTCGTTCAAATTTTGGTTGACTTTCGGTGATAAATCCAACGATCTCGACCGCTGTAGCCCATGCATGTTGGACAAGTGTACGGTACTGAATTTCCACATAAAGGCCCTTTAGTCCTTTTCCAGCTTCAGAGTTAACGTCATATTCGTAAACGTCATGTATTCCGCGATAACCGGTGTCTTTTGGACTCTCAATGTAGTCGTACTTATCCGGCGCGTGACGAAGCTTGTGATTGAATCTGGCTTCGTGAAGGGAGCGACGAAACTTTCTAAGCTCTTTTTCGTTGCGAAATATCAACCTGCATCCAGCGACGTCGTCCATTCGAGCGAGTTGCATCCCGGGCAGGCGCTCTAGCTTGTCAAAAATGGTGTTTCGGCGCTTGTGGCGTTGTGCAACCGTAACCCGGTGCCCGCGAAGGCGATTGCGAAGAATCGCTTGAAATGTATTGATGACGCCACGGTGCGCTGCGCGCCAGTCTTCAATTACGGAGAGATCCTCGGGGGTAGCGCGACCGTGACGGACGTTGTCTCCGGCTCGGCTGACACGAGATTTGGAGCCGCCGGGGTAGGAACTTTCCTTTGCCATGATCTCTCCGTAACACCTAACTACTATTGGACCGCCTAAACGCGGATTAACGCAATCCTCGCTGAGTCATTGAACGCCGTCAATCCGCCGAAACATCCGTTACCGCCGCTTATTACGGGTGTAATGAAGGCCTTGCCTACATGCCAGCACACCAAGTTGCGAACCGCTTTCGGATTTCACCGCAACTCAAGCATGTTGTTGCGTTGGGTGACCTCGGCCACCTTCCCTCCGGTCACCACCCGCAACCGTGCGCCCTTGACGCTTCCGCTACTCGGCACCGCCAGCCGCACGTTCGCTGTCCTAGGCTCCAAATCCCGCGGCGCCTCCAACGCAGGAAACGCCGCCCGCGCCAATTCCCGGCCACGCGCGTCTTCCAACACCACGAACCCCGCCGGCGCATCCGCATGGCCAAGGCTATGCACAGTCACTTCGATGGCATCCGCACTCACCCGCACATCGCCACGCCCAATCCCCAGATCCGGCCGTTGCTCCACCGGCACCGCGGCAGGCGCGATGAGTTCGAACTCCATCACCACCGTCTTGCCGGCCGGGAATTCCACGTCCACCGCCCCGCTCTTCTCGAACGCGAATTCGCGCGTGGCGGGCTTGCCGTCGATTTGCCCGTCGCCATCGCGATCGAGGCCCGAGCGCATGCGCCATTGCCCGGCGGCGACGTTCCAGCCGGTCATCTGCGCCCGCTGCAGCTTGCCGCTGGCGTTGTAGCCGATAACGGTGAAACGGTCCTGGCGCGGCTTGGGCAGCAGCAGGGCCACCTGCACGGCGCCTTCGGGGTCGGCGAAGCGCCAGCTGACGGTGTGGCCGGGGTAGGTCTGGTTGCGCTTGAGGGCCACGCCGCCCAGGCGGGCGCGCTGCAGGTTCACGGTGGGCGATTCGACGCGGTCGCTCCACCAGTGGCCTTCGGTGTTCATGTAGTAGCTCTGCAGTTTGTCGCGGGTCTCGGCGCGGTACAGGGCTTCCAGCCAGGCGGTGTCGCCGCTGGCTTCCCAGGCAGCGTGGTGGGCGAAGTCGGGGACGGCATCAGGTTTGGCGGCGTCCTTGGCCAGGTCGGCGCCCCAGCTGTCGCGCTTGCCAAGTACATCGAGGAAGTTTTCGTTGAGCAACGACAGGCCGGCCGGGCCGGCGTTGGCGACGCGGTAGTCGATGGGCTTGAGGTAGCGCGCCTCGCCGGTCCAGCGGTAGGCGGCCCAGAAGGTGTGCAGGGTGTCGGCGCCGCCGCTGCCTTCGAACAGTTCGCCGCCGCGGGTCTTGCCGGTCTTCCAGTTGATCTCGTTGGGCAGCGCCCATTGGCCCTTGGCATTGGTGTACGCGTGGGCAAGGTAGCCGTCGGCCAGGCCGGTGACGATGCGGCGGCTGTTGGGGTCGGCGTTGTAGCCGCCGAGCAGCATGGCCGGGTGCAGCACCGGGAACGAGTAGGGTTTCTGCCACTGCCAGTTCGGCT
>Ga0308161_1005557_pt1 | contig 11021 bp, 7 predicted proteins | sample PhyFR2_FD_201034 | JGI IMG/M metagenome (GOLD analysis project Ga0308161, IMG submission 201034) | Phyllosphere microbial communities from UC Gill Tract Community Farm, Albany, California, United States - DLSLF.R2 | ecosystem: Host-associated > Plants > Phyllosphere > Unclassified | place: USA...
ATCACAGCTTTTGATCCGATGCTAAGTGACCAGTCACCGAGCTACGACGAAGCCATCATCACCGTAGCCGCTGTACTCCACAATCGATTCCATCCCACCGGCGAGCGACGTAGCAAGCTCAACGAGCACGAAGCTACAGAGCAGTTCCTACAGATAGCGACACAGCACAAAAAGAACCTCCAGAGCAGAGTAACCTCGGGCAGCTTTACGCTCTAACTCGGTAGATTAGCCTGATACGCTAAACTACAAGAAGGAGAAGCATGTCGCATCTCGAAGATGTCAAGGAGTTCTACAAGGGCTTCAAGCAGGATGAGTTCATCTCGGAGAAGCCGTCGCTAGATACGGCCAACATCTCAGACGAGCGACTGCACCTAAAGCTCGCGCTCATCGCTGAGGAGTTCGTTGAGCTCATCGAGGCCGCCTACGGTGACAAGTCCGGAGCCGTACTTAAGGCTGCGTGGCTCGAGGCACAAAAGCTGGACGAGGGTAACCGTGACCTGGTTGAGGTTGCTGACGCCCTGGCTGACCTCGACTACGTGGAGAACGGACTTGCTGTGGAGGCCGGCATCCCGCTTGACGAGGTGTTCCGTATCGTCCATGAGAGTAACATGTCGAAGCTCGACGAGAACGGTGACCCAATCCTGAGCGATGGTGTCACACCGGCCGCCTACGACGGCGAGGTTAAGCCGGCGGGCAAGATTCTCAAGGGGCCGAACTTCTTCGAGGCAACTCCGGAGATCGAGAAGCTTCTCGGAGCCAAGTCGAAGAAGGCTTGAGCCTACGGTGTGACACGCCGTAGCATCGATCAGGCGTGTCACACCGCGAAAGTTCGGTAGTATACAAAGGCAGGCAGCTAGTGATCGGGACTAGCTGCCTGCTCTTTTTGTGGATCAGGCAGAATCCTGTTACGATATAGCTAACACAACTACATACGGGAGCGACTGGTTTCGATCAGTAAGATCAGCAACCAGGTGCAAGCCGTCATTGAGCAGATGACGTGAAAAAGGCTCAACCCAATAGATGCAAACTCATCTAAGTCAGATTTCGCACTAGCTGCGTAATCCGGTTAAGCAGCAAGCTCGATCTCCGCGAACTGCTAGCCGTCATCATAGGGGATCAATGCGAGACGAGTTGGAAGCGCTCTTATCTCGAGGATACTGATTGCTTCAACGTCAAACTTCATTTGTTAGGCCACGATTCGGCGAAGTTGACGTAACTAGAAACGTGGATAAGCTTGTAGTACCTATTGCGAGTCTTGACTGACACGTGGGTTCGAATCCCACCGCTTCCACTCTATTATGAGGGCTTCTTCGGAGGCCCTCATAGCTTTAAGAGCGGGTATCTTGATAGGATAGCTTCGGAATAGGAGTATCGATGTCAAACACCCACGGAAAGCTCAGATCGCTCATGAGCGAGGTCTTTCAGACCAACGGCTTGCTCATCACGATCTTTGCGTGTGCCGCCATCGTACTTAGTGGATTCACACTCGTAGAGGCTCCAGAACGCTGGTGGATCGTGCTACTTCTTGTGGCCGGAGTGTTCATCGGAATCTTCGTACTGATCAACGCTGCCATCGTCATCAAAGTTCTAGCATCACTAGCGGTGCTCGTGTTCACCACGGCTTTCTCATTCCAGCTTGGAGCCACAATCGATCCGAACGGCTCCGGCGCGTTCATCTGGCTCTTCTGTACGCTCATCGTTTACTTCGGCTCCCTTTCGGTAAGCTACGTGGTAGTGAGCGGACAGTCTCGATGGAGTGTGCTCATTCTTACTGAGTTCGCATACTTCGTTTCGGTGCTTCTCATCGCCGGCGCCGGCCTGTCGCTCGCTTGGACTGCTGGAGCAGCCGCGGTTACTGCAATCGTCTTCTACTTCGTAGTCTACCGCTTCGGAGCTCGCTCACGTACAGTTGCGGATGCGATGCCTCAGCATGTTCGCAGCGAAGCTCTCGAAACCGGTGTGCAGAAAGCCGCTGAACTTGCCGGACTAAGCGCACGACCGGTAACTCATCTGGATGATGAGATGCATCTAGTCTGGAGCGATCGCGCCTACCTGCTCTACCCTGTTAAGCTTGAGCAAGCACTAGGGACCATCGGTAAGAAGCGCGTTGAGCTTTCATACAAAGGTAAGAGCATCAACCCCTGGCTCCGTTCACTCAACTTCACGCATATCCCCCGACGCAAGGCGCGCGGCGCTGACATGCTTCTTGTTCTGGTGGATGTGGACAACCGGAACGGCGCCGAGGTGAAGACCATCGGTGTCACCATCCCGGATTCGAAAGCTCAGGTTCCTGTCGGTATCATGCCTGGTAAGCTTCTTTCGTCCACCGACGAACCGGCGCTCAAGAAGGCTCTTCAGCGCCTGGACTCCTCGTTCATGGAGTTTGTGGACGATCTAACCCCTAAGCAGAAACAAGCACTTGAAGACTTCGGTAACTACGAGGTCAAGGAAGAGGATGCAGCTAAATGACCACTCCTGAGTTCGTTCACCTTCACACTCACTCACACGGGTCGCTCCTCGACGGCTTCAGTAAGGCGTCCGAGTATCTTGCTCTCGCTAAGGAGCTCAAGATGCCGGGTATCGGTATCACTGACCACGGAAACACTTTCACCTCTTACGACCTGGTGAACGCTGCTCGCGCTCAGGACATGATCGGCGTTCCTGGCTGTGAGTTCTACGTGGCTCCTGAGAACCCGGAAGGTGCGCGCGTTAAGAAGCCGGTTTACTACGGCCTCAACGGTCAGAAGCAGGGCAACGACGACGTGGCCGGTAACGGCGCATTCCTTCACCTGACCGTGTGGGCTTACACTCAGGAGGGCATGCACAACCTCTTCCGTCTTTCGACGCTCTCCAACTCTCCTGAGAACTACTACATGAAGCCGCGCATCGACTTCCAGATGCTTGCTGAACATTCAGAGGGTCTCATCGTCTCCACCGGTTGCCCCTCCGGTGAGATCTCGACTCGCTTCCGTCTCGGTCAGGATGCTAAGGCTTACGAGTACGCCGGTCGACTCAAGGACATCTTCGACGGTCGGGTCTACGTTGAGATCATGGAACACAACATGAGCATTGACCTAGAGCGTAAGCTTCTCCCGAAGCAGCTTGAGATGGCGAAGAAGCTCGGACTCCCGCTTCTCGCGACGAACGACGCTCACTACGCGCACCGCCACGATGCTGTACACCACGAGGAGATGCTTGCTTCTCAGTCCGGTTCGCGTATGGCTGAGCTTCCGTACGAAGACGGCGGGACTCGCTTCGCGTTCAACGGTCAGGAGTACTACCTCAAGACCGCTGAGCAGATGAGCACTATCTTCCCTGAGAAGGACTTTAAGGGTGCTCTCAGCAACACGCTCGCTATCGCCGAGATGGCGGAAGGCATCAACCTCGACTTTAACCCGAACCTCATGCCGAAGGCGTTTGTGCCGCCCGAGTTTAAGGACTCCGTGGCCTACTACAAGCACCTGGTGAACGAGGGGCTTAAGTGGCGTTACGGGAACGCTCCTGAAGCGGTAAAGGAAGAAGCTCGTAAGAAGAGCGCTTACGAGTTCCAGGTCATCCACTCCTCGAACTTCGTGGACTACATGCTGACAGTTTACGAGTACCTGAACTGGACTCGAGAGAAGTACTCTACTCGTAGCTCTAACGGTGAGATCCTGGCTCTTTCCATCGGTGTCGGGCGCGGCTCCGTCGGAGGTAGCGTTCACGCCTACGCCCTCGGCATTTCTGAGATTGACCCGATCCGTTGGGATCTGGTCTTCGAGCGCTTCATGTCTGCTGGGCGTGGTGCAACCTACCGTGTCGAGTACGACGACGGCACGTTCGAAGACGTAGTCGTCTCGACTGAGCGCGAAGTGGTCACAGCCGGCGGCACCGAAAAGCGCTATATTCATCAGCTCGCTATCGGCGATGAAGTGGTTGCTGACTAAGCTTAAAACAGCTTGAGCTAAGCCATCGTAGAATCCCTTACTAGTCTGGGGGAGCTACGGTGGCTTAGCAGCTGTTAGCGAGGTTCTTGCAGCGTAAACCTCAGTTCTGCACAACTACGCCTAGCAAGCTCCTTTGCTGAGAATCAGCTGTTAGAAGTAGCTGGGGGAGCGATGAAATCGACTTGAAGCTCGTTAGAATGAGCTCAACGGCAACACGAAGGATGAAGATGGCAGAGATCAAAAGCACTGAGCTTTACAAGCGCTACCGACCGAGGAAGTGGAAAAACCTGATCGGTCAGGAGCGAACAGTTAAGTCTCTTCGCGGTGCTGTAGCGAACGACCACCTTCCTACCGCCTATCTCTTCGCTGGAGAGCGAGGCTGTGGTAAGACCAGCGCCGCGCTCCTTCTGGCTAAGGCTGTCAACTGCCCGAACCAGGTCGACGGCGAGCCTTGCAACCACTGTGACATCTGCACAAACATCGACGCCGGTGCTCAGATCGGTGTGAACTACATCTCGATGGCTAACAAGGGTAGCGCCGATGATGTTCGAGAGATCGTTCAGCAGGCACGTCTTGCTAGCCCGCTAAAGCGCCAGGTCTGGATCCTTGACGAGGTGCACAATCTCTCAAAGCAGGCCTTCGACTCGCTCCTTATCCCCCTCGAGGATGAGCGTATGCCGGCACTCTTCATCTTCTGCACTACCGAGATTAAGCGCGTTCCGCCGACTATTCTCTCGCGTGTACAGTCGCGCAAGTTCTCGCTCGTCGGTGAAGACCTTATGCGACGCTATCTCGAGGCGGTCGTCAAGAAGGAACAGATCGAGATCACCGAGGACCAGCTCACTACGGTTATCCGTAAGGGCCGTGGCTCTGTTCGTGACACCCTCACCGCTCTCGACGGCTTTGAGAACGACGAAGAGGGCTACACTAACTACGGTGAGCAGCTTCTCGAAAAGCTTGTCGAAATCGATCTTGCGGGTTCGCTTGCTGTGGTCGCAGAGGCTACAGCTGACGAGGCCACCATGGGTCAGGAGCTTGCTGAACAGCTTCTTAGCGACATGCGCGACCTGCTCCTTGCCGACGCCGGCGTTGACAAGAGCCTGTACCCGAGCTTGCCGCTCGAGGACCCGGCTGCGGCTGCTAAGAAACTGCTCGGAATCCGTGGTGTTTCGATAGTTCTTGACGAGGTTGCCGAAGCGATTACTCGCATGACTCTTGGAGCAGACACTCGTGCTCACCTGGAGATCGCGCTGATTCGTTCGGTCAAGAAGCTTAAGGCCCTCAAGGCCCGCATGGAGAGGTAAGATGGCGGCGACAAAGAAAATCAAGTCACTCTACGTGATTAAGCCGGGATCGAACCCGGATGTGGACAGTGACTTCAACACCGCTGTCCGACCTGAGGCTATCGAGCACGTTCGTGAGCTTTACGGCTTCGACAACGTGGCGTCCATCGGTACGTTCCAGACCCTTGCGGCTAAGGGCGCGTTCAAAACCATGTGCACGATCTACGAGGTGCCGTTCGCTCAGGCAAACAAGATCGCTGACATGATCCCGCCGGACATCGAGGGCGTCGGCTGTACGGTCGATGACATCTTTAATCCTCGTAGCGACCGCTACGGCGATGCCGAAGATTTCCGTAACGCCACCTCAGGTAAGGAGTGGACGAAGATCATCGAGGGTGCTAAGGCTCTCGAAGGTCGTAACAAGACCACCGGTGTTCACCCCTGTGGAATCGTGATCTCGTCTAAGCCGCTCCTCAACACTGTGCCGCTTCAGGTGCGCCAGGACGACGGTCTGGTGGTTACTCAGTGGACGTACCCCGAGCTCGAATCTCTCGGTCTGATTAAGATGGACTTCCTCGGCCTCGACACCGTGGACCTTATTCAGTACAGCGTTGAGAACATCCGCAAGGCCGGCAAGGGCGAGCTCAACATGCTCGACGTAATCAACGGCCCGATGGACGACAAGAAGACCTTCGCCATGCTTGGACGAGGCGAGACCATCGGTATCTTCCAGCTCGCTTCGGAAGGTGTTCAGAAGCTGCTGAAGAACATCGTGCCGACCGGCGTTGAGGACATCATCGCTACGACGGCTCTTTACCGTCCGGGTCCGATGGGTATGCAGTCTCACGTGAAGTACGCTGACCGTAAGAACGGTCGTGAAGAGATGGACTACATTCACGACGACTTTAAGGACAGCCCTCTTGTCGAGATCCTCGGCAAGACCCAGGGTCTAGTGGTCTACCAGGAGCAGGTTATGCAGCTTGCTTCTAAGATCACCGGCTTCACGCTTCAGGAGGCCGATGACCTGCGTAAGGCCATGGGTAAGAAGCAGATGGAGAAGATGCTTAAGGCCAAGCCGAAGTTCATGGAGGGCGGCAAGCTCAACGGCTACTCGGACGAGGCTCTTCAGCTTCTCTGGGACACCATTTCTGAGTTCGCAAAGTACGGCTTCAACCGCGCCCACTCGGTCGCCTACGGCATCACAGCTTACCAGGCCGCCTACCTTAAGGCGAACTACCCGGTCGAGTTCATGGCCGCGCTCATCTCGCAGAACATCGGTAACAAAGATAAGATCTCGGCGTTCCTCCAGGAAGCTCGTCGCATGGGGCTCAAGGTTGGCTCCATCGATGTGAACGTTTCCGAAGTTCGAGTTGCTCCGGACTTCACCGGTGACTCAGGATTCGACATCGTCTTCGGTCTCTCCGGTGTAAACGCTGTTTCAGAATCGGTTTCTGAGATCATCGTCAAGGAGCGCACCACCAACGGGAATTACAAGAGCGTACAGGACTTCGTGACTCGTTGCTACGCTCTCGGCGTCACGAACCGTAAGATCTACGAGAACCTGGCTAAGGCCGGCGGCTTCGATAGCTTCGACGTGACTCGTCGCGGTGTAATCGACAACCTCGCCGGGCTTCTGGAAGGTGCAAAGACCAAGGGTTCGAAGGGCGCTGACCTCTTTGATCTATTCGGTGGTGGCGCAAGCATCGAGGCTGCTAGCGTTGACCTAAGCTCGGTCAAGGAATACCCTCACGTTGAGAAGCTAAAGATGGAGGCCGATGTTATCGGTCTTTACCTCACCAGCCATCCGCTCGACCACGTCGGCCCGGGGCTCTCAAAGGCTCGCACCACTACGGTGAAGAACCTGCTCAAGCCGCTAGCGAACCCCAACGGCTTCGCTCCGATGACCACCGTAAAGATCACCGGCGCTCTGTCGGACCTTCTCGTGAAGGCTGCTCGTAAGGGCGGTAAGCACGTGAAGATTACGCTGGACGACGGTACCGGCTATATTCAGGCTAGCCTCTCGCGAGAGCTCGTCAAGGGTATCGACAAGTACACGGCTCAGGAGCGTATCCGCAAGCTTTATGAGAACGGCGAGACTGAGGTAGCTGGAGAGCTTGCAGAAGCTGCTACTAGCACTGAGTTCACAGTTATTGAGCCGCTCGAGAAGAACTCGGTTTACTCCGTAACCATGAACTTCCGCCCTGCTCGTGGTGAGCAGCCACTTAACGCTCGAGTGATCGCTATTGAGAAGGTAAACCTCTCTGACGATGGATCACTTCCGATTCGTATGCGTCTTCTCTACACAGAGAAGAACGAAGAGATGGCGCGCAAGCTCGAGAAGAGCCTCCCGAAGGCCATCGCAAAGCGTAACCCTGGCCCGTATTCAATCATGCTTGCTATCGAGCCGAGAAAGTCATCGGCCGAGAACGAGAACGCTGCTTACCAAGCGGCTATCCGTGAGATGAACGAGGATGCAAAAGTAGAGCGTATCGAGAAGGCTCAGGCCTCCGGATCGAGCCTCTTCGGCGCAACCAAGTCCGTCGCAAAGAAAGGCGTGAACGAGTACGCTCGCGTATGGCCTCCAAAGTACACATCTGTTGATACTGACGGTAGTGGTGAGGAGCTCACTGAAGACCGCATCCGTCGTGTCACCTACGTGGATACCGGTTACAAGGCTGCGAAGTCTAAGGCAGCTGAGCTTGACATTGAGAAGTACCTCGGCATCGAATCCTACGACTTCGGTGTGTTCGACCCTAGCGTGCTGGAGGACTAATTGGGTCTCCCCGTACGCCCCTCCGGAGCCGGCGCAGCTAATCCCGCCGGCTCCGGAGCCAAGCCTGCACCTGCTCCTTCAATTTCGGAGCAGGGCGGGCTCCCCAGCATGGATGACCTTGCTCTTCCGTTCCTCGGTGAGGAGCCAGGTGAGGACCAGGATAGCTATCTCCACGATCTAGAAGAGGATCCGAATCTTGAGTTACCGATGCTCGATTTCGGCGATGGGGATACTACACAGCTGGACCTTGATGAGCAAGCTTCTGGCGAAACCCTGTCGGACAGCAGCGATGACTTTGAGCTCCCAGATAACGATGACGAGATTCCTGAAGCTTCGCAGACGCCGCAGGCTACAAACGAAGCTTTAGTAGTGCCGGGGCCGCCGGAAGATGACGATGACATCTTCGATGAGCTACTTCAGAAGTTCGATGTAGACGAAGACTCCGAGACAGAAGTCCGTAACGACTCCGAGCCTGTGGCAGCACCGGTTCAGAATACTGCACCTCGTCGCACACCTCGCTCCGTTTCAGAGGTGATGAACCTAGACGACGATGACTTCTCATTCGAAGACGACCACAACGCTGAAAGTTCGAACGGGTTCAGTGCTTCCTCCGACCTAGATGAAATTGAAATCGGCGACGGCGCGCCGTCAGATGACGAAGATTGGGCAGCTGAGTTCGAGCGTATGCTCGACGAAAAAGCTCCAGTGAACTCGAAGGCCGAACGATTCCCGGAGCCGGTATCCGCCGACGATACTGAGGCATCAGAAGGCGACGATGACGACGATGAGAACTGGTTCGCTAACAGCGAAGAGGAAGAGGTTCCCGAAGGCTTCGACTCTTTCGGCAATCCCACGACTGCGTTCCCAGATGCTCCGATCAATCGACCTGACAGCGACACCGAGGTCATTGATGATCCTGAGGACGAGCCCAGATCGGACGAGGCTGAAGAGGAAGACGACGAAGAAGAGAAGCCGAAGCGCAAAAGCTCCGGTCGTAAGGCTGGTAGTAAGCGAGGCGGCGGACGCGTAGCAAAAGCTTCAACCGGTTTAGTACGCGCACTCACACTCATCCCGTTCATCGGACGCTTCTTCAGGCCGCTTGAGAAGATCGCTCGCTTCTTCTTACCTCTACTTGTAGTCTTACTTCTCGTCGGTATCCCGATGGGGCTTTACACTGTAGCGCTCAACAGCATCGCCAATCCTACTAGCATCACGTTCCCAGATGAAGGCTCAGCGAAGATCGGTCAGTTTACGTTCGACAAGGACACCATGACCGCCTCCGGCACCATCACGAACACCGGTGATGTGATCGCTGATGTGAAGCCGGTCTTCACTATCTGGACCTACCACATCAGTGCTAACCCGCGCAACTGGGCAGCTTTTAAGAAGGTTGGAACTTGCGAAGGAGCTCAAGTCGCAGTACCGATCGACGGTACTAAGCAGGTGAGCGTGAAGTGTGACGTGAAGGGGCTCGACGGATTCTCGCAGAAAGCCTCCGCAACGCTAGTTTACTGACGCCTCGATATTGCTTACGCTCAACGAGAAAGGTGTGGCATGGCTTCAGTAGTGGTAGAACCTCCGGCTCCGAACATCGAAGGTGTAAAGCCTGAGATCGCGGCGGCCATCGCTAACATGCTGCAGAACGGTCGGCGCTACTTCGGTAGCTCCGGAGCATCGCTTACCCATCAGGTCTTCAATCCTGACTGGAAAGACAAAGGCATCAACCCGGCTCTCGCCAAGATCGGCCTCGACGCTGAGCGAAGCAGCACAAAGCTTATCCAGGCCTGGATGAAAGACAAGCCGAACGCTGTGCTCATCGACTCATGCCACATCCGCGGTTGGGGTAAGGAAGAGGTCGTTGACGAAGAGCTCGGACTCATCGACAGTGGTGACACCGACCACGTATTGGTCATCGGTAGCGAAGTAATTCTCATCGACACGAAGCGCTGGAAATCTAAGCGTAACTACACGGTGGGGCCTAAGGGTGAGGTACTGCGAACTGGTAAGCCGTTCCCCGGAGGCAACGTCCATATGCGTCAGGCTATCCACATGTGGCTTGACTATCTCCACGAGGATGCATCGCTCACCGGTCTCGTACTCATCAACGCTGAAGAAACAGTGGTGTTCCGTAACAAGAACTGGTATACTCAGCCGTATCGTCTCGTAGAGCTCAATCGCTTTGATGAGCTTCTCAACGAGAAGTGGAACAAGTACATCGATGACTATGACAAGACACACATCAACAGTACGCTAATCTCTCAGATCGCTATGAGTGCGGTTAAGCCGTTCGACGAGTTCAAGCGGGTGTTCTCAGAAGAGGCACTCAAGACGTTCAAGTGACCCAAGAAGGTGTTAGAAAACTCACGTGTATCACTTGAATGAGGCCGGCGACCCACTTCGCTGTAAAGCAGTCAAAGGCAACTGCCCCTACGCTCCCGAGCGTCACTTTGAAACCGCAGAAGAGGCGCGAGAAGCTTTCGAACATGAGCAAGAGACGACTCTTTCCGGTCTTTCGCGAGTTCAACCGCACAAGATGACTCTATCTCCCGACGTGGAGAAGCTTCTTTCCGGTCTCTACTCTTCAGGACTCGAGCCGTACGTGGTCGGCGGATCTGTTCGTGACTCGATCCTAAGTGGCGCAGTCCCGAAGGACATCGACATTGAGGTGTTCCAGGCTGAGTCCATGGATCAACTTGAGAAGCTTCTGAAGAAGAGCGGGTATCGAGTTGACTCGGTAGGCAAGTCGTTCGGTGTGCTTAAGCTTCAGCTCAAGAGCGGGGATGACATCGATATCTCGCTTCCTCGTAGAGACTCAAAAAACGGTGACGGTCATCGCGGGTTCGACGTAGAGGTGACTCCAGATCTTTCCATGGAGGACGCCGCAGGGCGCCGTGACTTCACCATCAACGCTCTCTATTACTCTCACAAGGATCAGCAGGTTAAAGATCCCCACGGTGGACTTGCAGATTACCGCTCTGGAGAACTTCGCCACATCAACGAGCACTTCGCTGAGGATCCTCTTCGAGTGCTTCGGGGTGC
>Ga0308161_1005558_pt1 | contig 11020 bp, 10 predicted proteins | sample PhyFR2_FD_201034 | JGI IMG/M metagenome (GOLD analysis project Ga0308161, IMG submission 201034) | Phyllosphere microbial communities from UC Gill Tract Community Farm, Albany, California, United States - DLSLF.R2 | ecosystem: Host-associated > Plants > Phyllosphere > Unclassified | place: USA...
TATGGAACCACCCGATCCCATCCCGAACTCGGAAGTGAAACGTAGCTGCGCCGATGGTAGTGTGGCCTAAGCCATGCGAGAGTAGGTCATCGCCAGGGTTTATACCCGAAAACCCCGCTGCTCACGCAGCGGGGTTTTTCTTTGTGCGCGGGAAACCAAGGGTAGTACCGGCCGCTGGCGGGCAACCACGTGCAGCCGCGTGATGTTCATGAGGTTGCCGGCCAGCGGCCGGCACTACCGGGACTCAGCACCCACGCGTAGATGCGGCGCCCAGACGGTGCCGCATTCTTTGGAGCGCAGCAGCTGGCGGATATGCTTCGCCGCAGTGGCAGGTGCCCCGCCCCTCATCATCGTGTCGCGGGCAGCCTTGAACGGATTGCGTTCGTACCCGTTGAGCCAACGAGAACCCTGTCGCGAACCACGCCCAACAAAAAGGCGGCGCCCTGCGGGCGCCGCCTTTCTTCAAGGGAGCAGGCCTGCGGCTCAGTCGATCAACGCGGCCTCGCGCTGCCGGAACACCGATACCGCCTGGTTCAGTGCACCGGCCTGCGATTGCAGTTCACGTGCCGCCGCAGTGGCTTCTTCCACCAGCGCCGCGTTCTGCTGCGTGGCCTGGTCCATCTGCACCACCGTCTGGTTGATCTGCTCGATACCGGAGGACTGCTCCTGTGACGCCGCCGAGATCTCGCGCATCAGGTGGCTTACGTTCTCCACGCCGCCGACGATGCCCTGCATGCGCTGTCCGGCATCGGCCACCAACTGGGCGCCCTCGCCGACCTGACGTCCTGCCTCGTCGATGAGGACCTTGATCTCCTGGGCCGCCGCCGCCGATCGCTGTGCGAGCACACGGACCTCGCTGGCGACGACCGCGAACCCGCGTCCCTGTTCGCCGGCGCGTGCCGCTTCAACCGCTGCGTTGAGCGCGAGAATGTTGGTCTGGAAGGCAATGCCGTCGATCACACCGGTAATGTCGCCGATCCGCTTCGACGCGCCCTCGATGGCCTGCATGGTGTCGACCACCCGCTGCATGGCGTGGTTGCCATCACTTGCTGCGCCCTGGGTGGAGGCGGCCAGCTCGCTGGCCTGGCGCGCATGCGCTGCGTTCTGGCGCACGGTGGCGGTCAGCTCCTCCATCGAGGCGGCCGTTTCCTGTAGATGAGCGGCCTGTCGCTCGCTGCGCTCGGACAGCGCGCCGTTGCCGGCGGCGATTTCGCTGGCGGCCGTGCTGATGGTGGTGGCGCAGTGCTGGATGTGGCCGACCATGCGCGCCAGCTGGCCGGCGGTGGCGTTGGCATCGCGCTGGATGGCGGCGAACGCGCCGTGGTACTCGCCCTGCATGCGACGGTCGAGATCGCCGTTGGCCATCGCCGAAAGCATCTGCCGCACTTCGTCGACCGTGCTGCCCAGTGTGTCCAGCAGCTGGTTGATGCCCCCGGTCAGGCCGTCGAGGAAGCTGGCGCCTTCACTGGCCTGCAGGCGCTGTTCCAGATCACCCTGCGCGGCGGCATCGACAATCCCGGCGACGGCATTCTCCAGCGTCAGTTCATGGGTACGGTCATGCCATTCCACCGCAAAACCCAGGCGCGCGCCCTGTGCGTCGAACACCGGGGTGACGACCTGGGCGAAGTGCACCGGCCCGATGCGCACCTTGCCGTTGTGTGTCGCCTGCAGCCCATTGAGGATGCCGCGGATGCGGTCAGGGTTGGCATGGAAGCGATGGATGCTGCTGCCGACCAGCCGCTCGGCGTCGAAATCGGGGAAGGCCTGGCGCAGCGTGGCCTGTTGGTTGCGCAGCAGCGCCACCACCGAGCGGTTGACGTAGCGGATGACGTGATCGTTGTCGGCAATCATCATCGCCGTGCGCGAGGCATCCAGTGCCTGGCGGATCTGCGCGTTCTCGGCATGTGCTTCGGCCTCGCGGCCGCGCTGCGCCTGCACATGGCGTGCGGTATCGGCCAGCGCGTGGGCCAGGGAACCGGGTGCGTAGTTGCGTGCATCGCTGTGTGCGCCGAGGTCGGCGCCCGTGGCGATGTCACGTGCCAATGCGGCCAGGCGGTGCGGTCCGTGACCCAGCGCCTCACTCTGATGGCGCAGGCGCGCGGCGGTCTGGCCCAGCACCAGCGTCAGCACCGCCAGGGCCATGGCATTCAACAGCTGCGGCAGGACGGCCGCCCCATCAAGCAACGGCGCCAGCAACGCACCGACACCCCCGGCGCCGGCCAGCCACAACGGCATGCGGTCACGCTGGATGAGCAGCACGCCCAGCAGCAGCGCCATGGGCAATGCGGCATTCAATCCGCTGATATGGCAGAGCAGGCTCAACTGCAGTGAAAGCACTACGGCCAGGCCGTTGCGCGCGAGCGCATGGCCGGCCTGGCGCCAGCCCAGCCAGGCGGCTGGCAGTACCGCGGCGGCAACGGCGCTCGCAGCGGGCAGCGACGTGCCGCGCACGGCAAGCACAAGGCCGATCGCTGCGAATACCACGCTGCCCAGCAGCAGGCGACGATCGCCTCGCTGGGCCAGCTGTTGCAGATAAGAAAGGCGGCCCTGGTCGGGCGGGCGGGAGGACGCAATGGACATCGGCAACTCCTGGATCAACGGACGGCAGCGACCCTGCAACGCCCTGCGCGGATGAGCGCAACGACGGCACGGGCGGGGAATTCGGGGAATGCGGCGCAGGCAGCGACGCGGAGGACGGACACCGTGACCACATCCTGTGGATGACGGTGCAGCAGACGGGACATGCGGTCTTCCTTGCAGAACCAGGAACGAGCCGCAGGCACAAAGGGCCTGCGTGCTGTGGACGCAGGGGTCCACTACCGTTCTATCGGCCGCACTGGCGCAGAGTGAAGTGCGCGCGGCCGACGATGGTCAGCGTGCGTTGGCGTTTTCGCTCAGGAACGCATCGATGACGGCGGCAATACGCGCCGGGTGTTCCATGTGCAGGTGATGGTTGCCGGGGAATACCGCCAGGCGGCCATCACGCAGATGCTGCAGGCGCTCGCTGCGCATCGGCTCGGGATAGTACGACTGTGCAGGCGTGGCATAGATCACCTGGGTAGGACAGGTGATGGCCTGCAGCAGGTTGTCGATCTGGCCTTCGCTGAGGCGGATCGCGGTGGGCAGCATCAGGCGCGGGTCGCTGCACCAGCGATAGCCGCCTTCGACCGGCTCGACACCGCGTTCGACCAGCAGGCGTGCGCAGCCTTCGCTGAGCTGGTTGGTCATCATCCGCGCCCGGATCGGTGCAGCCAGATCCGGGAACACGCGCAGCTGCTTGCGTGCCAGTGCTCGGGTGGCGTCGACGTGCTCGCGCAGGCGGCTGGCAGTTTCTTCCTCCGGCCCGCGCAGGCCGCCGAGTGCCTCGATGGCGACCAGCCGTTCGATGCGATCACTGACCGCTGCGGCGAGGCTGGCGATGCCGGCACCCATCGAATGGCCGATCAGGGTGAACCGGTCCCAGCCCAGTGCATCGGCGACATCGAGGACATGGGTGATCGCTGCTGGCGTGGTGTACACCGCCCCGATCGGCAGATGCGCGCTGTGGCCGTGCCCGGGCAGATCGATCGCCACCAGGTCCAGGTGCGGCAGATGCGGCGCCAGCGGAACGAAGCTGGCCGCATTGTCGAGCCAGCCGTGCAGGGCCAGCACCCGCGGACCCTCACCCGGCCGGCGCAGGCCGGCGACGCGGACGCCCGCGACCTGCAGCTCAAACGGCTGCAGGCTCATGCCAGCGAGGCCACGGCCAGCCGAGCCAGTGCGCGGGCGTGTTCCGGTGCGGCGTTGAGGCAGGGGATGTAGCGCATCTGTGCGCCGCGCTCGGCCAGTGTTTCGGTGAAGCCCATGGCGACTTCTTCCAGTGTTTCCAGGCAGTCGGTGGCAAACCCGGGGCAGACGACGTCGATCTGCTTCACCCCCGCTTCGGCCAGCTCCCACAGGCTGGGCTCGGCGTAGGGCTGCAGCCAGCGTTCGCGGCCGAAGCGCGACTGGTAACCCATCTGCCAGTCGTCCGCGCCCAGGCCCAGTGCTGCGGCGATCGCGCGCGCACTGGCCTCGCAGCGCTGCGGATAGGGATCGCCGGCATCGGCAAGGCGCTGCGGAATGCCATGGAAGGAGAACATCAGCTTCTGGCCGCGACCGTGCTGCTGCCAGTAGCGCTGGATCGAGCCGGCAACGGCGGCGACCCAGTCCGGATCGATCGAATAGTCCTGCACCAGGCTCACGGTGACCTGTGGGTTCCTGCGCTGCCAGGCATCCACACGATCCTCGACCGAGGCCGTGGTGGTGGTCGAATACTGCGGATACAGCGGCAATACCACGATGCGGCGCACGCCCTCGGTGGCCAGCCGATCCAGTTCGGTGGTGAGCGCCGGTTCGCCGTAGCGCATCGCGTGGCGTACGCGCAGCGTCGGCAGCAACGCTTGCATCGCCTGCGCCAACTGGCGGGTGTGGACCATCAGCGGCGAGCCTTCCGGCAGCCACACCTGGGCGTACTTGGCGGCTGAGCGGCTGCTGCGCAGCGGCAGTATCAGACCGCGCAGCAAGGGCTGCCACAGCAGTGCCGGCAGCGAGACCACGCGCCGGTCGGACAGGAATTCGGCCAGATAACGGCGAACGGCGGGAGCCGTCGGCGTCTCGGGCGTGCCTAGGTTGACCGCCAGTACGGCGGTATCGGGTGCGTCAAGCATGGGCGGTATTGTCGCCGATTCCATCGTCACGTCGGCATGCAGGGTTCGGATGGATGTCATCGATGAGGCCAATATGAGCAGGCAACGCTCATTGGGGATTCATCACAACACTACTAATTTCAGTCACTTGCTATATCTTCCTATGGACTGACTTCTGGAGCCTGCCATGCGTCGCCCGATCCAAGCCCTGCTGATCGCCGCCAGCCTGCTGTCCAGCCAGGCCATGGCCGGACCGCAGGAAGACCAGCGCGCCCGCAACGCGGTGCGTGTACTGGCTGAAATCCAGGGAATCCCTGAACAGGGCATTCCGGACAAATTGCTCGACGAAGGCCGCGCGGTCATCGTCATTCCCGACACGATCAAGGCCGGTCTGGTGATCGGCGGCCGTCGTGGCCACGGCCTGATGTCGGTGCGCATGCCCAATGGTGCGTGGTCCAACCCGGTATTCATCAAGCTCACCGGCGGCAGCATCGGCTTCCAGGCCGGTGTGCAGTCCTCCGACGTTGTGCTGGTGTTCCGCAACGACCGCAGCCTGGACAACCTCGTCAACGGCAAGTTCACCCTCGGCGCCGATGCCGGTGTGGCCGCCGGTCCGGTCGGCCGCAATGCCGCCGCCGCCACCGATGGCCAGCTGAAGGCCGAGATCTGGTCGTGGTCGCGCGCCCGCGGCCTGTTCGCTGGCGTGGCCCTGGATGGTGCGATCCTGCAGATCGACGATGCTGCCAACCTTGACGCCTACGGCAGCAACACCACCCCGCGGATGATCTTCGAGGGCCGCGCGGCTGGCTCGCCTTCAATGGATGTGGTCGCTTTCCGTGATCGCCTTGAAGAGGCCACCTACGCGGCGCGCAACAACCGCAACGGTGGCAATGAAGCACCGCGTCCGGCGGCTGCTGCAGCGCCTGCCCCGCAGCCTGTTCAGGCAGCGCCGGCGGCACCTGCTGAAGCGACCACGGCGCCGCTGCAGGCCGTGCCGCAGACCCCGCCGCCGGCCCAGCAGGGTTTCCAGCCGGTCAACGACGGTGAAATCCGCACTGAAACACTGGGCAACAACTGACTTTCGTCACGCGCGCCGGCTAACAGCCGGTGCGCTATGCTCGGCAATCTGATCACTAACGTAACGAGCGACTTATGGGCAGTTTCAGCATCTGGCATTGGTTGGTCGTGCTCGCCATCGTCCTGCTGGTGTTCGGCACCAAGCGCCTGACCAGTGGTGCCAAGGATCTCGGCTCGGCGGTCAAGGAATTCAAGAAGGGCATGCACGACGACGACAAGCCGAACGCGCAGTTGGGCGACGAGTCGCGCAGCCAGGACGCCTCGCGCACCGCGCAGGACGAGCACGACCGCAAGCCGCGTTGATCCGGAGCGGTTGCGGTGTTTGATATCGGCTTCAGCGAACTGCTGGTGATCGCGGTTGTCGCCTTGGTGGTGCTCGGACCTGAGCGCCTGCCCAAGGCGGCCCGCTTCGCCGGGCTGTGGGTACGCCGCGCGCGCAATCAATGGGATTCGGTCAAGCAGGAACTGGAACGCGAACTGCAGGCCGAAGACATCAAGCGGCAGATGCAGGACGTGCGCCAGGGCATGCAGGACACCGAGAACCAGCTGCGTGCCAGCGGCGAAGCCATGCGCCGCGAAGCCGAGCAGATGCAACAGCACAGCGACACGCTGGCGCAGCAGGTGCGTGCACCGGCCCCGGCCGAACAGCCCCCACATCTGGCGGATGCGCCCGAGCAGGGGGTGGGGTCGACTGAAGGTGCAGCCATTACGCCCGCCACCGCTGAAGCTGCGGGCGATGCCGTTGCTGATACCGCGACCGAAACGCCCGCGCGCACGGAGCGCCCGTCATGAGCGAACACGACTTCGGCGAAAGTTCGCTGGTGGAACACCTGGTTGAACTGCGCTCGCGCCTGGTGCGTGCGCTGCTGGGGCTGGGCGTTGTGCTGCTGGGCCTGCTGCCGTTTACCCAGAAGCTCTACAACGCACTGGCCGAGCCGCTGATCTCGCAGTTGCCCAATGGGCAGACGATGATCGCCACCAACCCGGCCGGCGCTTTCTTCGCGCCGTTGAAGCTGACGTTCTTCGTGGCCCTGTTCGTGGCCGTGCCATGGCTGCTGTACCAGCTGTGGGCCTTCGTCGCGCCGGGCCTGTATGCACGCGAGAAGCGCTTGGCGATGCCGTTGCTGGTCTCCTCGGTGCTGCTGTTCTACACCGGCTGCGCCTTTGCCTATTTCCTGGTGCTGCCGGCGGTCTTCCACTTCCTCACCACCTTCAGCCCGGAAGTGATCGCGATCACGCCGGATGCGAATGCCTACCTGGATTTCGTGCTGGCGATCTTCTTCGCCTTCGGCGGCAGCTTCGAGCTGCCGGTGGCGATGGTGATCCTGGTGCTGCTGGGCTGGATCACGCCGCAGCAGTTCAAGGAAGGACGCGGCTACGCGATCGTCGGCATCTTCGTGCTCGCTGCGATCCTGACTCCGCCGGACGTGGTGTCGCAGCTGATGCTGGCGATCCCGATGTGCCTGCTGTACGAGCTGGGCATCCACGCCGCGCGCTGGCTGGTGCCGTCTTCGGTGGTCAAAAAGCCTGCGGCCTGATCCCCGGTAGCGCCGGGCCATGCCCGGCGTTCGTGGGGTGAGGTGACATCCATCCGCCGGGCATGGCCCGGCGCTACCGTTGAGCCCCGCTCAAGCGTGGAAGACGTCGTTGGCAGGCGGCGACTGCGGCACCGGCGGTGCGCCGCGGCTGCCGCGATGCACGAACATCTGCTTCCAGGCCGCATAGACGGCGCCGACATACAGCGGCATCAGCACCGTGGTGAACACCAGCTGCGCGATGAAGGCCGCCGCCAGCGGGCCGCCCAGCAGCATGCCGAGCTGGACCACGATCACGAACAGCACATAGACGCAGAACGCGGCGATCAGGCCGAGCACGGTGAACACGGCGGTGGCGCCGATGTTCTCGATGCAGCCCTGCAGGCTCAGGCGCAGCGCGTGCATGCCGCTCTGGCGGTCGAACACCACCAGTGCCGGCTGGGTGAACATCGCCAGGGTCAGCGCCACGGCGGTGCAGAACACCAGCAGCATCCACAGCGCGATGCGCTGCGCGGGCAGGTTGGCGACCAGTTCGGCGGCGGTTTCAGGACTGATCTGCTGCCCGCTGCGGCCGAGTTCCTGCATCTTGGTCATGGTGTCGCTGAAGGCGGTGAAGCCCTCGCGGCCGATCATCAGGTACAGCAGCGCGCCCAGCAGCAGCACGGCCAGCACCTGGATCGCCAGCGGCACCAGCAGGTGGCTGACACGACGGTCGCGGATCGGCTGCAGCAGATGGGTGGCCAGGCCGGGACGACCCTGGTCGATCTCACCCATGGCGTACAGCATGCCGCCGAACATCACCGGTGAAATCACCAGCGTCATCATCTGCAGGGCCAGGCCGGCGGTGCCGGGCAGCATCGTCCCCAGCAGGGTGACCACCCAGTTCACCAGCAGCCAGGTCAGGCCGATCCGGGCCAGCTGCAGCGGCGCACGCCGATACAGCGAGAACGTATCCAGCAACCACTGGGCGCCCGCCGAGGCTGGCAGCTTGCGAATCTCTTTCATGGACATCCGGGGAGGGACAGGAGGGGCCGGGCGGTGTGCCCGTGCCGCCGATTATCCCTGTTTTGCCACCGGCTGGGCTGAAGACAGCCGGGCCTGGCGGACAAAGCGCCGCAACAGCTGGCGCGCCAGCGGCGCGGCGCTGACCGCGCGCTCGATACTGCGCGCGCAACCGCCATGACGGCCGATGCAGTCGGCGCGTGCGCGCACGTAGCCACGCATGTGGTGGGTGGCGAATTCCGGATGGAACTGCACGCCCCAGGCTTGGCGGCCCCAGCGGAAGGCATGGCAGCCATCCAGCGGCGAGCGCGCCAGCACGGCGGCACCTTCGGGTACGCGCAGCACGGTCTGCAGATGGGTGGCGTGGGCCGCGAAGTGGCTCGGCAGGCCCTGGAACAACGGGTCCTGCGCGGCCTGCGGGTCCAGTGCCAGCTCAATCGTTCCCGATTCGCGCCCGGCGGGGTTGTAGGCCACTTCGCCGCCCAGCGCGTGTGCCAGCAGCTGGTGGCCGTAGCAGATGCCGAACACCGGCACGTCGTCGTGCGCGGTCTGCCGCAGCCAGGTGGCACTGCGTTCGCTCCATTCGGCGTGGTCGGTGACGAAGGCGGCCGAGCCGGTTACCAGCACGCCGGCGAACTGGCGGGGGTCGGGCAGGTCGGCACCATGCTCGACGTCGACCACGACGGTCTCGTGTTCTTCCAGGCCGGCGGCGACCCGGATCCAGTGCGGAAAGCGCCCGTAGCGGCGCAACGACGGCACGGGGCGGCCGGTTTCAAGGATCAGGAAGGGCGCTGGATTCATCCGGGGGAGGTAGTACGGACAGGACTTCCTCGATTGTAGTCAGCCCCTGTGCCACCTTTTCAAGCCCGGCCTGGCGCAGGGTTCGCACTCCTTCAGCACGCGCGGCACGGTTGAAACCGGCCAGATCCATGTCCGCACGGATCAACCCGCGCAGGCGCGAGCCCAATGGCAGCAGCTCATACAGCCCGATGCGGCCGAGGAATCCGGTGCGCCGGCACTCCAGGCAACCGACCGGCCGACAGGGCGTGGCGGCATCTGGATATGCAGCTTCGCTATCAGCCAGCACTGCCCAATCGGCCCGGCCGAGGGTGTGCGGCTGCTTGCAGTGCGGGCACAGGGTGCGCACCAGGCGCTGGGCGAGGATGCCGTTGACGGTGGATGACAGCAGGTAATGCGGTACGCCCAGGTCGAGCAGGCGGGTGATGGCCGAGGGCGCGTCGTTGGTGTGCAGGGTGGACAGCACCAGGTGGCCGGTCAGCGAGGCCTGCACGGCCATCTGCGCGGTTTCCAGGTCGCGGATCTCGCCGATCATGATGATGTCCGGGTCCTGCCGCAGCAAGGTGCGCACACCGCTGGCGAAATCCAGGTCGATGTTGGTCTGCACCTGCATCTGGTTGAATTCCGGCGCGATCATCTCGATCGGGTCTTCCACCGTGCATACGTTGACGTCCGGCGTGGCCAGCCGCTTCAGGGTGGAATACAGGGTGGTGGTCTTGCCCGAACCGGTCGGGCCGGTGACCAGCACGATGCCGTGCGGGCGCTCGACCAGGGCGGTCCAGCCGGCCGCTTCCTGCGGGCTGAAGCCGAGCTGGTCGATGCTCTTGAAGGCCGCTTCCGGGTCGAAGATGCGCATCACGCATTTCTCGCCGAAGGCGGTCGGCATGGTCGACAGGCGCATTTCCACTTCACGGCCGCCGGGCGAGCGGGTCTTGATGCGACCATCCTGCGGGCGCCGGCGCTCGGCCAGGTCCATGCGTCCGAGCACCTTGATACGGCTGACCACGGCGGTCATCACCGCCGGTGGCACTTCGAACACCTTGTGCAGCACGCCGTCGATGCGGAAGCGCATGCGGCCCATTTCGCGGCGGGGCTCCAGGTGGATGTCCGAGGCGCGCTGCTCGTAGGCGTACTGCAGCAGCCAGTCGACGATGTGCACGATGTGCTGGTCGTCGGCATTGACGTCGCCGGTGCGGCCCAGTTCCACCAGCTGCTCGAAGCTGGGCAGGGTGGTGTTGGCCTCACCCCGTACGTCGCCACGGGCACCGCGCACCGAGCGGGTGACGCCGAAGAACTCCATGGTGTAGCGGTGCAGGTCCAGCGGATTGACCACCGCCAGCTCGATGCGCAGGCGGGTCAGGTGCTGCAGGTCGCGCAGCCATTCCTGTGCCAGCGGCTCGCTGGTGGCCACCAGCACGCGTTCGCCATCCACCGCCAGCGGCAGGAAGCGATGGCGGCGCGCGTAGGCGTGCGAGGCCACGGCGGTGACCGAGGCGACGTCGACCCGGGTCGGATCGATGCGCAGGTAGCGGCTGCCGGTGCGCTGGGCCAGCCACTCGGTGAGGCGTTCCAGATTGAGGTCGCCGCCGTCGCTGGCGGCCAGCTTGAGGTTGGACAGCAGCACCAGTGGATGCACTTCACTGGCATTGCGGGCGCCCTGTGCGGAAAAACGGATGCGCTCGCGCTCGTGCGCAGCCACCACGCCGTCGGCCAGCAGGGCCGCCGCAACCTGTTCGAACTGCAGGCGACCGGGCGGCAACGGTGCCGCGCCAGGCTCGCCGGGCGTGCCCGTGGGCAGCCGATGTTCCATCCACCTGCTCCTTCCGGGTACGGAATGCCCCGCAGGTCGGCCGTTATACTAGCGCACCCCTTTGCCGGCCAAGACTCGTCCGCATGTCCGCGACCCCGACCGTTCCGATCACCTTCCAGGGCCTGATCCAG
>Ga0308161_1005559_pt1 | contig 11019 bp, 8 predicted proteins | sample PhyFR2_FD_201034 | JGI IMG/M metagenome (GOLD analysis project Ga0308161, IMG submission 201034) | Phyllosphere microbial communities from UC Gill Tract Community Farm, Albany, California, United States - DLSLF.R2 | ecosystem: Host-associated > Plants > Phyllosphere > Unclassified | place: USA...
GGCTTCCTCGCCTTGAACCCGGAATGGTCACTGCCGGAACTCGCCACCGACTTCTTCGGTTCGAACGACAGCGCCCTCGTGGCAGCGATCTCGTCGAACACCGACCGTCTGAACTGTGCCCTGGTGAAGGCGAGCGGTGGCGGCGACGTCGGCATCACCACCAACGTCCTCTCCATCGACGCTGCGACCCAGACGTCGGTGATCGCGCGGATGAACGAGGCAGGCTTCACCTGCTCCGAGGAGACCGGCGGAACGATGTGCTTCACCGAGGTCTCCGAGGACGCCGGTACATACGGCGAACGTCACTTCGTGCGGGACGGTACCTGGATCGCCACGCGCTGGTCGAACACGACCATCAGCGGCTGGACCCAGGCGATCGTCTCGACGCTCTTCCCTGCCTGAGGCTACCTGCGGTCCGATTCGGGGTCGACTCCCGGTCCGGCTGCGGGACCGAGACCGCGGATCCGCGTGCGCAGCGTGGCGAGGTCGACTCCGGCCAGGACGGTCCAGAAGCACGCTGCGACCGCCGGGAGGAACGCTGTCCCACGACCGGCCACGAAGCCGCTGATCGACAGCGCGGCACTCGCCGCGGCGAGGCACAGCATGAGGGCGAAGCGGAGGCGCGGGCGGCTCTCGCCGAACCGGGTCCAGGAGCTGCGCGCGTCAGCCCGTTCCAACCGTTCCGACAACTCCTGCAGCCGGGTCTCCAGCCGGCTCGACGGAGCGGCGTGCCACGCTTCGGAAAGCACATCGCGGGCCTTCGCCGGGTGCAGGACAAGCACGTTCGGCAGGTCCAGCACTGATGCACCCGGAGCGACGGCGAGGGCGAGCTCCGCGGGCAGCCCGAGGATATCGGCCAGCTCGTGCGCCGTCGATGACCTCGACGGGAGACGCATCAGGATGCGCAGGCGCTCGGACCGGCTCGGGTCGAGACGGAACCGGTCGGCCCACTCCTGCGGAGACGACCACTCGCCGACGAGGTGGTCGAGTTCGTCCGCGACCGTCTGCTCAGTGATCAGCAGCTGGTCCGGACGACTCGGGTCGACGAGTCGCCAACCGGGCGTCCACGCGAACACCAGGGGGCGCCTGCGGAACGTCGTCCTGGCGACGAGATGATCCTCGAAGCGGGTGAGCGTCAGGTCGGCACCGCCCCAGATCCCCGACGAGAAGCAGGCCGCCGGATCGCCCGTCGGGAACACCACCGACCGACCGTCCTCGGCCGTGGCGGTTGCGAGCGTGATCGACCGCTGCGCCGCGCCGAACCGCATCGCGGCCGTGTCCGCGGGAGCCGTCCACGCGACGGCGTGCACCGCGGGTTCCGCAAACGGATCGAGCTCATCCAACGCGCACCCCGGAACGATCGAACGCAGGTGGCCCGGGAACTGGCCGGGCCCGGTCTCGACGAAGGACAGGTCGGGGCCGGCCTCGTCTGTGAGTGCGAGCACCCGGCCGGTGTCGCCGACGGGTACCCGGAGCAGGACGTGAGACCCCGCTGTCAGCGGTGCTGAGATGGCCGCAGGGATCCGCAGCTCCAAGCAGCGTGCGACCAGCGCATCGACATGCTCGGCGAAGACGGGCGGCAGGAGAAAGAGCCCCCAATCGTCGGGGAGGGCGATCCGCGCTGGCTCTGGGGGCATGTTTCGCAGCGTAGCGCGCGAACGAGCTGCAGCGCGTTGACGGCAGACGGCCGAACAGCGGGCTAGGCGATGCTCCAGTAGTACACGGAGGCGCCGGGGTGGATGACGGTGATCGCCTCGTCGACGGTTCGGTAGTCGGTGTCGTCGGTGTGCCCCGCGTAGTACACCTGGGTGCCGGCGTCGGTGGTCTCGACCTTCGACACGATGCCCGTGTGGTCGCGGTCCCCGCTGTTGTCCCAGTCGAACTGCACGATGTCACCGACCTTGACCTGGTCGCGCTGGGTGTCGTCCAGGGCAGTGGCGAGCTCGGGGTGCTCCTCGACGTAGTTCATGAAGAACGTCGAGCTGACCCAGGCCTTCGAGAAGTCGAAGTCGTCGCCGGTCCCCTCGGCCCACCAGTCCTCGTCCATCGTCCACCCGCGTTCCAGCAGACTCTGGCTGGCGAAGTTCGCGCAGTCGGTGTCGACCAGTGAGCCGTATTCAGCCAGGTTGTAGTCGTTCCAGTGCGTGAACACGTAGGCCATCTGCGCGTCGACGGGGCTCGTGATGTCGTAGCTGTAGCTCAGCGCGTCACCGTCGACCCGGAGCTCGTCCGCGTAGACGGCGATACCGACGTCGGCGGGGGAGAAGCCGGTGGCTGCCGGTACGGCGACGGTCACCTCGGTACTCGTCGCCGACAGGATCCGGGCTTCCTGCTCACCGAAGACGACGCGGGTCACGCCGTCGACGTCGACACCGCTCACGGTGAGGGTGCTGCCACCCGCGACGGACCCGGTCGTCGCGGAGATCGCGGTGACCGCCGTGGCGTTGACCGTGGAGGCCGGGACCGTGGACGTCGTGTCGTCCACCGCCTGCGCGGCCGGTGCGGATGCGGTCGTGTCGGACTGTTGCAGCGCGATCGGGGTGATGACCGCGGTGGCGAGGAGCAGGACGGCTCCGGCAGCGGTACCGGCGACCACGCGTCGCCCGCGCAGGGGGAGAACGCGGTAGCGAGCGGAGAGCCGACCGAACGGGGAACGGGCGTCGGCGTGACTGGTGTGGGGGAGTTGCTCGGGCATGGGGCCTTTCCGGGGGATGCGCCGTGGGGGCTCGGCGTCGCGGGATCGGCAGTGATCCGACAGATCTGTTAGAACTCCCACTCAACCGCGCGGAGCTGAGGAGACCGTTTCCTCCGGATATGAATCAGACCTGAATCGGGTCGACGGGAGTGAGCGAGTCCCGGCGAGGTTGCCGGGCATCCGTGCCCCGGCTTGCTACCGTGGCGAGCGGAGTGCCGTGAGGGCGCTCCTGAACTGGCTTCCGCCGAAGGAGTACGCGATGAGCACCCAGAACCCCGAGCCCGGATCGCCGACCGACCCGAGCACTCCGGCGGCTGCCCAGACCGCGTCTGGCTCCGCGCGTCCCACGACCGCGTCCGAGCAGCCCGCGTCCGAGAGGCCCGTGGCTGAGCGGGACATCCTCTCCGAGGACACCGTGCAGCAGGACACCATCACCACGGCGGACGGCGTCGGCGCGGACCCGGTCGTCGACGACCGTCGGGTCGCAGACCGCGCCGACACGGCCTCGGACGCCGGGGTGCGCGAGACGCGTCCGTACCAGCCGCACACGCCGCAACGCGCGTACTCGAACATCGACTTCGACGACGACGACGCCGCCGGTACCCCGACGTCGACGGCGACCGCCCGGCAGGCCGACACCGGTGCCCACCCGTACCCCGCCGCGGCCTATGAGCCGGTCGCCCGCTCCGGCGCGACCGAGACCGCCACCGCCGCGGAGACCGAGCAGCAGCAGGCCTTCCCGCTGTACGTCCAGGCGCCGTCCGAGCCGGAGGTCCGCGGCAACCGCGGCTTCGGCATCCTCATCGGTCTCCTCGGCACCATCATCTTCGCCGGCCTCTACGCGGCGGCCGTCGCGGGCCTCCAGCTGGTGCTGGAAGGCGACGGTACGTTCGTCGAGAACCTCATCCAGATCGCCACCAGCTGGCCGTTCCTCATGGCCGCCGCAGGCTTCTTCCTGGCCTGGGTCGTGACTGCGACCATCGTGAACCGTTCCGGCTGGGTGCACTGGGTGCTCGGCGGTTTCATCATCGGCCTGGTCGTCTTCCTCGCGTGGGTCGGTGGGTTCCTGATCCAGGAGCGCGCTTGGACGCTCAGCATCGACGAGATCCTCGCCGAGGTCACCGGAGTCGCCTTCACGTTCGGGCCGGTCCTCGCCTTCGTCGTCGCCCGCGAGATCCCCGTCTGGTTCGGTGGCTGGATCGCCGCCCGCGGCCGCAAGGTGCGCGAGGCGAACCTCGAGGCGCGTGCCGAGTACGAGCGCGTCCTCGAAGCCGGACCGACGACCGCCCGCTGAGCATGACCGGTGACGCGGACGGAGAACGCGGTCCCTGGTGGATCGCCCCGTTCGCAGCGGTCACCTACGTGGCACTCGTCGTCTGCGCCTTCGGGTTCATCAGCCTGCTGGCAGACCTCGACGTCGTGACCGACCCGGACGCCGGCCCACTGACCGGTCCGCTCATGGTCGTGGTCGCAACGATCGTGGTCCTCTGGGGGATCATCCGTGAGACGCGTCGCACCCCGCTGCGCGTCTCGGTCGGCTCCGCGGTCCTCGCAGGGCTCCTCGCCTGGCTCGCGTACGGCGTGAGCGGCGGCGTGTTCGACGCGATCGCCAGCCGGGACGGAGCGGACGCCGCCGCCTTCGCCGTGACGACACTGACCGGGCCGTTCTCGGTCACCGTCGGTGTGCTGGCGCTCGTCATCGTCCTCGCGGCCGCCGCCGTCGCCACGTCGTCGACCGGGCGGCGTCCGACCCCGCGCTGGCCGTGGGAGCACGACGCGCGGTGAGCCGATGCGACGTCCACCCCGGGCCCGCCCGCGCGGTGCGCTGCTCGACCCTCCCCACGAGGGCGACGGCGTAGGCGATAATCGATCCGTTGCCGTCGTCGGCCGACGGCGCTTGGGGAGGAACCACCGATGAGATCACCCGACCTGACCGACACCGGTCTGGATCTCGACCTCGCGGGGACCGCTGACGACGTCGTCGCGCTCGTCCAACGTGCGGTCGCCGCCTCCGGTGAGGATGCGCAGCAGACCAGGCATTACGTCGCGATCGACGGTGGGACGAGCGCGGACATCCGCCTGCGGGTCGTCTCGGTCGACGATCCGGCTCCGCTGCTCGCGTTCGCGATCACGACCGCCCCGTCCGCACGGGGAACGGCCGCCGCGACGTTCATCATGCAGCACGGCGTCCAGAAGCGTCGGCGTCAGCGCTCGTTGCTCGGGCAGGAGCCGTTCCTCGGCTTCCTGCAGGCCCTCGCCGGGCTCGTCTCCGATGCCGATCCCGGCGCGTCCGCAACCTTGCGCGTGCAGGGTGTCCGCACGGTCCTGGCTCCGCGCGCAGCGGTGTCGACCGGAAGCGAGCCGGCCGTCCCTGAGACGGCACCGGCGAGTGCGCCGGTCACAGGGGCACCGGCCATCCAGAGCTGGGTGCCAGCGGCCGTCGAGGAGCAGGCCCCGGTACCGGCGCACCCTGCGGAGATCCCCGCCCAGAACTCCGCCGCGTCGACTCCGGTGTCAGAACCCCCGGTCACGGGAGCAGCTTCCGAGCCGTGGACCGAGGCTCAGGCTTCCGAGGTTCCGGCGGCCGAGGTTCCGGCGGCCGAGCCGCATGCCGGCCCGTCTGAACCGGCTCCCGTGGTCGCGTCGGTTGTCGCTGCACCTCCAGCGTCCGCAACTCCCGCATCCCCGCCACAGTTCCGTGAGCCTCCGACGGCCCTCGCCCACACGCACGCTCCCGCGGCGTCGACGTCCTCGGTGCCGCCGGAGCTGCAGATCACCGTCCCGCCCGGCTTGATCGCCGATGCTCCGGCGGCTCCCCGACCGGCCACGCCCGAACCGGTCCGGCCGACCGACGGCGTCGCGGTCCAGGCGGAGGAGGTGGGAGCCACGGTCGTCTCGTCGTCGCTGCGTGCGGGGGACTTCGCCCTCGAGCTCCCCGGCGGCGAGCGGATCCCGCTCAGCGGGCCGGTCCTACTCGGGCGAAACCCCTCGGCGCGGCCGGAACAGCCCGACGCCGAGCTGCGTGCACTCGTCGACCCGCGCATGTCCGTCTCGAAGACGCACACCGTGGTCGTACCCGGTCGGCGATCGCTCCGCGTGACGGATCTGCACTCCACGAACGGCACGACGATCACGGACGCGTCCGGCGCCGTCACCGTGTGCCAACCGGGCGAGGCCTACGTCGTGGAGGCCGGTTCGACGATCGGGATCGGCGAGTTCCCGATCCGGGTGGTCGCGGGCTGACCCACTTCGCGCATGGGGAGTGCTCCCCATCGTCGCGTCGTCCTCGCTCGGTTACGCTGAACGACGTACACGCCGGACCACTGTCCGGTACTGCGGTGCAGACCACCGGTGCCGAGGCTACGAAGGGGAATGATGAGCGAGCAACCACTCGTCGTCGACGGGGACCAGATCCTGGCCGTCGCCGCGCCACTGACACCCAGCGGATCCGGGCTTCCACAGAACGTCCCCCTCGACTTCTCCGGCAGCTGCAGCAGCGCGGTGACGACGGCCGCGGAGAGCTTCGCGATGTGGGTGTCCGTGCACGTCTCCCTCGCCGGCGGAGCGATGGTGGAGGCCGGTCGGGTCGCAAGTGAGACGGTGAGCGTCTGGCAGCAGACGGAAGCGGCGATCGCGGAGGAGGCACAGGGCTGATGGCGAACTGGACTGCAGATGATCCCGGGCGGATCGATTCGGGTGCGCTCGGCACCACCGCGACCACCATCCAGACGACGGAGACGGCCCTGACCGATGCACGCGCCGTTGCGCTCGCCGCGCAGGGCGGGATCACGGACGCGATCTGGACGGGCGACGCCGCGGCCACGTGGGTGTCCTCCCTGTCGACGCCGATGGGGAAGATCGACGCGGTCGTGCCGGAGCTGGCGGCGGTTCGTGCGGCGATCTCGACGTACACGACGACCGTGGACGGCATCAAGTCGCGTGCGGCGACCTACACGGAGATGATCTTCCAGGCCAACATCACCGCGAACCAGCAGTACCTGGACCCCCAGGGCGGCCCCAGCCCACTCGAGCAGGCCCAGCGCGATCAGGTGCACCAGACGGCCGTCTCCGACCGCGCGAGCGCGCAGCGGCTCCTCGACGCGCTGTCCGAGGAACGCGAAGCCGCCGACGCCGCGCTCGTCTCCGCGCTGTCCTCGCCCGGTGGCGACAACTGGGATCGGCAGCAGGCCGCACTCGCCGCGATCGGCATCACCTCGGCCGGCGACCTCACGCCGACCGCGATCGCGCAGGGCATGGCCGAGATGGCCTCCGAGCTCGGCAACGGCACGTTCGAATCCGAACTGGCGACGCAGCTCCAGTCGCTGTACGCCCTCTACGGCAACGACCCGTCGGTGATGGCGCAGATGAACCTCGCTCTCGGCGGCGAGGACCTCATCTCGCTCATCAGCCGGATCGACGACGCTGGAGCAAACGGCTGGATGGAGGCCGGTGCAGCCCTCCTCCTCGCGCAGTCCGTGCGGAGTGGTCTGTCCGTCGGGTCGCAGCGGTGGACAGACGGGGTGGGGCAGGGGTTCGCCCAGGAGCTGTACAACGGCTCCGCCTCCGTCCACGGTACCGACAGCTGGACGAGCCTTGCGTTCCTCTTCGGCGATGAGCAAGACAGCCCGATCGGCGAGTCGACGACGGTCGGCCTGGCGAACATCGCCGACGAGATGGAACGAGGGTTCCCGGGCGCCAGCGAGGGCCTGTACGGTCCGGGCCAGGGCATCATAGGCCCGGGCGGGTTCCTGAGTCTCGCGGAGGCCGAGCAGGCCGGGTACGACGTCAACCGGCTCGGCGACTGGACTTCGCGCGTCTTCAGCACCCTGGGGGAGTATCCCGAGGCGGCGATGGACTGGCTGACCTCCACCGAGGATGACCCGTACCGTGACGCCCCCATGTATCCGGACGAGCCGTACGCCTCGGACGACCTGGGTGCGAACCGGATCGAGTACTGGTACGGACGCCGGGACTCGGGCCTCGACGGGTTCGAGGGCGTCCTCGCCCTCTGGGACGGTGCCCAGTCCATCCCGGGCGGGCCGACCGACGGCACCGCGTACAGCCCCGAAGCCTGGGACCGTGCGTCGACCCTCAGCCACGACGTCATCTCGCGGCTCATCGGCGAGCCGCGTGCCACCGAGGACGCCGAGGGCTACGTCGCTGGCAACCCGCACTTCACGAGTGAGAACATCAGCGACTTGGGGAGCGTCAAGCTGGTCGACGCCCTGGCGCCGCAGATCCCGGGGCTCGTCGAGCACCCGATGGTGGGCCAGAACCCGGATGGGGCCTCCGACCCCACGACGTCGATCGATCCGTACGGCGTCGAGGGCGATCCGCGCGTCTACGCCAACCTCTCACCCGAGGCGCTCGCTCGGATCCTCGGGATCGCAGGGAGCAACGGCGGCGGTGCCGAAGCGTTGCAGGCCGTCGTCACCGACTACCAGAACACGGTCCTCGGCGCAGCGGAGCTCGGCCTGTACAGCCCTGTGGACGCGGCCACCCGTGTCTCCATGCTGCAGTCCGTGCTCGACGGCAGCACGGCCGGTGTCGACCTCGGCGAGGCCACGCGTCACGACGAGGCCGTCCAGTCGGCCATCGGTGTCGTCGAGACCGGCGTCGGGATGCTCCCGATCCCGGGGCTCGACAAGCTGGTCGGGACGCTCGGTGACGCGGTCGCCGAGAAAATCGCGAGCGAGGGGATCGGTTACGTGCGCGGGCAGTTGACGGACGCGGCGACCGGCGCGGCCGGCGACGCCTGGGCCGGCTCGCACGACGATCTGCTCACCCAGCTCGAGGACGGCGGTGACGCCCGTCTGCGTGCGACGCAGATCGGTGTCGCCCAGACGCTCATGGAGCTCTCGCCGCCGGAGGGTCTCGTCCCGCCGACCACGAACGACGCCGAGGTCTGGTGGGACTGGGTGCAGGACAACCGGGATGCGCTCGACGACATCATCGACCCGGCTTCCGGGAGCACCCGCACCCTCGCCTCCATCGCCACGAACGCCTCGAACGCCTTCGACGCGTATCAGGCGGATGCGGAGGGTTGATGTGCGGGTGATCGGTCCGGTCGCCCTCGCAACCCTGGTCCTCGGCTCGCTGGTGGCCTGCACGCCGACGGACGACGGACCGGCGCCCATGCCGACGACCGTCTGGACGTCCGCGGCACCGGAGGGTCCCCTCGAAGGCGACCCGTGGGTGGAGACCGTCCGCGCATCCCTGGAGGCGCAGGCGATCGCCGTGAACCGCAACGACTTCTCGCTGGCGTCGCTCACGGAGACGACCTCCTACGACCTGCGGTCGAGGCTCTACAGCGCCGCCCGTGACCAGGTGACCAGCAGTGGGAGCACCGAGATCCTGCCCGGACCACTCCCGTTCGCCCCTGTCGAGGTGACCGGCGTCCCGGAGGACGCGACCGCGTCCGTCCGCGGGTGCGTCGCCGAGCAATGGGCGAGCGAGGGCGGCACCCCGCCGGCCGTGCCCGGTGCGCGCGGAATCGAGTACCGGCTCGCCCAGGAGGACGGGTCCAGGACCGTCACGTCGACGGTCAACGTCCCGGACCTCGACTGCTCGACCGTCGACCCGCCCGTCGCCCTGTTCGACCCCGCACCGGAACCGTCCACCGTCGACGACGTCGAGCGGATCATCCGGCCGACCCGAGACTGATCCGGCCGGTCCGAGATCGAGGCCGGTACCGCTTCCGTCGCTAGGCTGATCGAGGTCGCGTCGAGCGGCCCGCACTTCCAAGGGGATCCTGCATGCGCATCAAGCTGACGTTGACCAGGCCGTCGGGGTCGTCCGCCGACATCGTCGTGACGACGGACGCGGCGGCGAGCATCGCCGAGGTCGCGTCGACCATCGCGCGCGTCGACCCGCAGGGGCCGGACTCCGCGAACGCCGACTTCACGCTGCACGCGCGCTTGCCGGGATCCACCGAGACCTTGCCGCTCCCGCCCGAGGCCCCCATCGGCGAGGCGTGGGTCGGTTCGGGTGCCGTCATCGAGCTCGCCGACGCGGGGGTGTACTACTCCGCGGCGCGCACCGGCCAGGCGCCCGCCGTCGCCGTCGTGCGGGTCCTCTCCGGCGACGACGCCGGCCGTGAGTTCACCCTGCCGGCCGGCAGCTGGACCATCGGACGTGAGGCGAGCTGCGACATCGTCCTCGACGACCCGCTCGTCTCGAAGCGTCACGCACGCCTCGAGGTCGGCGGCGAGATCGAACTCGTCGACCTCGGCGCGGCCAACGGCATCGTCGTCGACGGCGGCATCGTGCCTCGACTCAAGGTCATCGAGCCGGAGCGCGTGCTCATCGGCGACACCGAGGTCGAGATCGGCTTCGCCGGGACCGTCGGTCGCGCGGGTGTCGTCCCGAAGGCCGGGCCGGTGTACTTCAACCGCTCGCCGCGCGTCGAACAGCGCTACGCGGGGGAGACCTTCCCCGCTCCCGAGCCGCCGACCGAGCGCGAGAACCAGCCGTTCCCGCTCCTCGGCATGCTCACGCCCATGCTCCTCGGTGGCGCGATGTACTTCTTCACGAAGAACCCGCTGTCACTGATCTTCATCGCCATGACGCCGCTCATGCTCATCGGCAACTACTTCACCGGTCGCGGGCGCAACAAGCGCAAGCTCAAGCAGCAGATCAAGATCTTCGACGAGCGGCTCGAGTCCCTCGGCAAGCAGCTCGCGGCCGAGCGGGAGATCGAGCACGACGTCCGCATGCGTGAGGCACCGTCCACCTCCGAGGCGCTCAAGCACGCGCTCACACGGGGGCCGCTGCTGTGGACCAGGCGCCCCGAGCACTGGTCCTTCCTGAACCTCCGACTCGGCGTCGGCACGATGCCGTCGCGCAACGAGGTCTCGGCGAAGGCCCGCGACAGCTTCCTGCCGGAGTTCCAGGAACGACTCGAGAAGCTCAAGGACCAGTACGCGACCGTCGCCGACGTGCCGATCATCGACAACCTCTACGACGCCGGCGCGCTCGGCATCGCCGGTTCACCGCAGACGGCCGGGGGCGCGGTGAACGGCATCCTCGTCCAGCTCACCGCCCTCCACTCGCCGGCCGAGGTCGTCGTCTCGGCGATCGTCTCGCCCGCGTGGTCGAACGCCCTCTCGTGGGTCAAGTGGCTCCCGCACGCGTCCTCGCCGAACAGCCCGCTCGACGTCGGTCACCTCGCCGACAGCGTGTCGAGCGGCAACCTGCTGCTGGCCGCGATCGAGGAGCTCGTCCAGACCCGCCTGCAGGCGGCCCGGGCCGGCGACGCCCGACGCGGAGCCATCTCCGAGAAGCAGGCAGCCCAGGAGCGCGGCGCGGAGATCGGGACGAAGAGT
>Ga0308161_1005560_pt1 | contig 11018 bp, 9 predicted proteins | sample PhyFR2_FD_201034 | JGI IMG/M metagenome (GOLD analysis project Ga0308161, IMG submission 201034) | Phyllosphere microbial communities from UC Gill Tract Community Farm, Albany, California, United States - DLSLF.R2 | ecosystem: Host-associated > Plants > Phyllosphere > Unclassified | place: USA...
AAAAGCGTCGAACCCCTGGCTTACCATTTCGTGGTGAATTTCGCCAAGGACAACGACCTGCAAATGGTCGAGGCCTGTTACGTACCGCCTCCCGGCGAGACCAAACCCGCCGTCTGACCCTCCATCGCAGCTTTGACTTTTCTCAAAGCTGTCCTATCTTTCAGAGTTAGCGTGATCTCTGACGATGGAGGCGGCCATGGAAGTCGGCAAACTCAGCACCCTTGAAACCGTCTGCTGCTCGCGCGATGAAACCGTGCAGGGCGCGGCTTTCCTCATGCGCAAGCACCATGTCGGCGACCTCGTCGTGGTCGAAGAGCCGGACGGCGAGCGCATCCCCGTCGGTATCGTCACCGACCGCGACATCGTCGTTTCCGTCATCGCCCTCGGCCTCGACCCGCTCGGCCTGCAGGTCGGCGACATCATGACCGACGACCTGCTCACGGCAGGGGAGAGCGATGACGTCTACGCCACCATCGAGCGCATGCGGCTGCGCGGCATCCGGCGCGTGCCGGTCCTGTCCGACAGCGGCTCACTGGCCGGCATCGTCAGCGCCGATGACCTGCTGACTTTCCTCGCCGAGGAAATGGAAGAGCTGTCGCGCATTAGTCCCTATCAGCAGCAGCATGAAAGGCGGGCGCGGCAGTAGAGTCAAAGCCGCTGGTTTTCGCTTTCGGTGTCCAAAATAAAGCCCAGGTGGAATGCCTGGGCTGTTTATTTGCGCTTTCAGTTTCTTGAAGCGCGCCAGACAAAACCTCTAATTGCTCTAACAGCAACAGCTCGGTACACTGAGCCGTGCTGATCGTCCACTATCGGTTGCCGACCTTCGTGACACTCTGCGAGATTTTTCGACCTGGCAAGATGCTATGCTGTCCCGACCGTTTGCAATCGTCCAAGCCCGGTTATTCAGCTTTACAGCAACAATTCATTTCAACGCGTCGTTTTGGAGGTGGAATGCATAGATTTTTAACAGCCAGTTGTCTATTTTTTGGTGTGATGCTCGCTGCTAGCGCTGAAAAACCCCAGCTCCTATGCTTGCAATCACAAAATACGCTTGCAGAGGCAGAGTGCTTGAATCAAGAGCTCCGGAAAGAAGACAAAATCCTCAGTGATTACCTGACGACTGCACAGGGAAGGATAGATAAGGAGAGCAGCGGCAAGCCTCAAATTGCGGCTTCACAAGAAGCTTGGCGCAAATATCGTGATGCCCAGTGTGGCGATGTGTATGCCTATGAAGAGGGTGGGAGATATCGATATAGAGCTGAACTGGAGTGCCGAATCGAAGCAACGCGTTCGCGAACGCATGCAATCTGGTCTGCATATATAAGGATGTTCGGTACAGACGTACCCGCACTTCCTGATCCTGAACCAGACTGGTATCAGAAAAAAACGTCCGGCTAGCGTCTGTAGCCGGCGGCCGCGACAAGTCAGTGACCTTTCCGATCCGGCACTCTGCTGTCCGGTTGAAGGCGCGTCCGATCGGAAGCAGTGAATCATACCTCGATGGAAAAAAATGAAGCGGATTAACGTATTCAGGGTACTGGTGGTTTTATATTTGATAGGCTTCGTATCCAGCTTTGTCTCGTTTCACTACACAATTATTCCCGAAGAGGCTAAGCAATATGCGCAACTGCTAGATAATATGTTTTTTAACCCGTGGGGATCTATTCCTTCGACTATTTTTGCTGTGGTGAATTGTATCGTCATGTTTGTCGGCGCCATTGTTCTCATGTTTCGCATCCGGCTAGGCATATATTTATTCGTCATCGGAAGCGTCTTCATGCGCGTTGGCCTTTTAGTGAATTTGAATCCAGACGCTTTCCCAATTCTCCAGTCGACCACGTCCTCGCAGATCTACGGCGCGACCTGTGTTCTTTGGGGCAGCATCGTCGCAATTGCTCTGTGGAACAAGAAGGACTTATTCACATAACAAGCAACTCGTGCACCAAGTAGTTATAAGCGTCTGCTTTGATCGGATGCGAATACCACAACCATCATGGAATCCAGTGCATGACCAGCGAATACATCACTTCCGTTCCCTACCTCCACACGGAACGACTCACGCTTCGTGAATATCGACGCGAGGACTTCGACGCATTCGCAGCGCATTTAGCCGACCCTGTCAGCGCGGCCCACCTGGTCCAGGCCGACCGCAATGCCGCATGGCGCATGGCGCATCTTCTGTTCGCAAGCAGGACTCTGGCTCTTGCATGGCGCCGGATGGTGGGCTGTCGAAGAGAAGGCGACCGGCCGACTCGTCGGAAGCGTTGGCGCCTTCTTTCGCGAGGGATCCACTGTGATGGAGCTTGGCTGGAATACCTACCGTGCCTTTTGGGGGCAGGGATTCGCGAACGAAGCAGCGGCGGCAGCCTTGCACCATGCGCTCGAGATCCGGCGCGAACCGAAGGTCCGGGCGCTCATCACTTCGGCCAATGAATCATCGCTGCGCGTGGCCAGGTGCCTTGGCATGGCTTATGAAGCGGACACTGAGATCTACGGCAAAGCGGTCGGCATGTATACGCGTGTGCGGGCGGAGGAAAAATCCTTATGAAACATATCATCGCAGCGGCATTGATCGCCGCAATATCTGTACCGGTTGATTGCTTCGCGATGAGTCCGGTGATGGTGGTCAAAGGTCCACCAGCGTCGGTGAAAATGGACGTGCACAAGTTCGGGGTCCACGAAATCTACCTGACGCTTCCGGCTCGCTCGCCATCCTATGTGCCGAGCCCCCTGAAAGTTACGCTTTCCCGTGGTTCGGTGCCGAATATATTCCAGGTCGATCTTGCTTATAAAGAGTTGCCGGACGGACGGATTTATTTCAGGGTGGATGTACCTGAAGAGGACAAGTCCGATTACGACATTCGGGTCGTAGAGATGACGAAAGGTAGCATCTGGTATGAATTATTTTCGGGTAAGTTGAATGCGCTACCCACAGATCAGGCGAGCCAGGGCAAGTAAGCAAGCCGTTTCAGCCGGCACGACACAAAAGGAGGATGAGTTCGTCTAGACACGACACACATGCGACCGATATATTGCAACTAACCGACAAGGGCCAGCCGCTGAACCTTGAACCCCAGTAAGCCAGGCCTAAGCCCGCCTCTGTTACCATGCTGTGCCGCTGCGCAATATCTGCGCGGCCTGACAACGACACACGGGGTGACATGAGCACGAGCTTCCTGCAGCGCGGCGCAGCCGCAACCATGATCGTCACCGGCCTGGGCTTCGGCTGCGCCGGCCCGGCCTGGGCCCAGCGGGCGCCTGACGCGCCTACGACTACGCCGGCCGCGCTGCCGAAGGGAATCGTGCAGGGCCCATCGGTCGAGGGCATCACCGAATACCGCCTGCCGAACGGCCTGAAAGTGCTGCTGTTCCCGGATTCTTCGCGCCCGACGGTAACCGTCAACGTCACTTACCTGGTCGGCTCGCGCCACGAGAACTACGGCGAGACCGGCATGGCGCACCTGCTCGAACACCTGATGTTCAAGGGTTCGCCCAAGCACCGCGACATCACCGGGCAATTCTCGAACCGCGGCATGCAGTTCAACGGCACTACCTCGCTGGACCGCACCAATTACTACGAAGTGTTCCAGGCCTCGCCGGAAAACCTGCAGTGGGCGCTGGAGATGGAAGCCGACCGCATGACCCATTCCTTCATCGCCCAGAAGGACCTCGATTCCGAGATGACGGTCGTGCGCAACGAATACGAGAACGGCGAGAACTCGCCCGGTTCGGTGCTGATGAAGCGCATGCAGAGCGTCGCCTACGACTGGCACGCCTATGGCCGCTCCACGATCGGCAACAAGAGCGACATCGAGAACGTCCGGATCAAGAACCTGCAGGACTTCTACCACACCTATTACCAGCCGGATAACGCAGTGCTGCTGGTGGCCGGCAAATTCGACCCGAACCAGACGCTGCGCTCGATCGGCAAGCTGTTCGGCGCGATCCCGAAGCCCAAGCGCACGCTGCCGGAATTCTGGACCGTCGAGCCGACCCAGGACGGCGAGCGCAGCTTCACAGTGCGGCGCCAGGGCGACGTCCAGATCGTCGCAGTCGGCTACAAGATCCCATCCGGCCTGCACGACGACAGCGACGTGCTGAGCTTCTCCTCGAGCATCCTCGGCGATGTGCCAACCGGCCGCCTGCACAAGCTGCTGGTCGATACCGGCAAGGCCAGCCAAGTGTTCGCCTTCGCCCAGACCGGCTATGCGCCCGGCCTGCAGTTCTTCGGCGCCGTGGTCAAGAAGGGCGAGGCTATCGAGCCGGTCCGCGCGGCCCTGACCGAAGCGGTCGAAAGCTTCGCCCAGCATCCGCCGACCGCCGAGGAAATGGAGCGCACCAAGCGTTCCTACCTGAACAGCATCGAGCGCAGCCTGAACGATCCGCAGCAGGTGGGCGTGGCGCTGTCCGAGACCATCGCGCTGGGCGACTGGCGCCTGTTCTTCGTCGGCCGCAATAAGATCGAAAGCATCAGTGCCGCCCAAGTGGCAGAAGCTTCAGGCCGCTACTTCAAGCGCGACAACCGCGTCACCGGCACCTTCCTGCCGGACGATGCGCCGCAGCGCGCGGTGATCCCGCCGGCGCCGAGCGTGGAAAGCCTGCTGAAGGACTTCAAGCCGCAAGCCTCGAACCTGAGCGCCGAGGACTTCGAGCCGTCCCAGGCCAACATCATGAAGCGCACCACGCTGACCACGGCGGGCGGCGTCAAGCTGGCCCTGCTGCCGAAGAAGAACCGCGGCCAGACCGTGACCGTCGACCTGCGCCAGCACTTGGGCGACGAGCAGAACCTGTTCGGCAAGGGCGCGGTGCCGGGCCTGACCGCCGCCATGCTGACGCGCGGCACCACCCAATACGACCGCGTGCAGCTGGCCGACGCCTTCGAAAAGCTGAAGGTGGCCGGCGGCATCACCCACTTCCAGACCACGCGCGAGAACCTGGCCGCGGCCCTGAAGCTGGCGGCCCACGTGATGAAGGAGCCGAGCTTCCCGGCGGCCGAATTCGAGCAGCTGCGCCAGCAGTCGCTGGTGGCGCTGGAAGCCAGCCGCGCCGAACCGCCAAACGTCGCCTCGCGTGCGCTGAACGAGCATTTCGACATCTATCCGAAGGGCGACATCCGCCACGAAACCACGCTGGACGAGGACATCGCCGACCTGAAATCGGCGACCCTAGACCAGGTCAAGGCCTTCCACCATGATTTCTACGGCACCAATCCGGCCGAGATGGCCATCGTCGGCGATTTCGACCCGAAGGAGATCGTGCCGCTGGTCGACCAGCTGTTCGGAAGCTGGAAAGCCCCGATGCACGTGGCGCCCGTGCTGCGCAAGCATGCGGAGATTGCGCCCATACATCAAACATTGAACACGCCCGACAAGGAGAATGGGTTCTACGCCGCGCGTATGAATCTCGACCTAAACGTCGACGATCCCGACTATCCGGCGTTGATGCTGGCCGACTATATCTTCGGCGGCAACGGCGGCCTGAAATCGCGCCTGCTGGACCGCATCCGCCAGAAAGAGGGCCTGTCGTATGGCGGCGGCACCCAGCTGGCGGCGGGCGAGCGCGACCGTGCCGGCATGTTCGCGGTCAGCGCCATCGCCGCGCCGCAGAATCTGGCCAAGGTCGACGTCGCCGTGCGCGAGGAACTGGCGCGTGCGCTGAAGGACGGCTTCACGGCGGCGGAACTGGCCGGCGCCAAGTCCGGTCTGATGCAGCAGCGCACCCAGAACCGCGCCGACGACGGCACCCTGGCCGCCGGCTGGACCTCGTACATGTACCGCGACAAGACCTACGAGTGGTCGGCCGACTTCGAAAATCGCATGATGGCGGTCACGCTGCCGCAGCTGAACGCGGCCTTCCGCAAGGCGATCGATCCGGCCAAGCTGTCGGTGGTGATGGCGGGAGACCTGTCCAAGGCCAAGCCCGCCAAGTAAGAAGCGCATGAATGCAACACTCAGCCGTTCAGGATTTCAAGAAATGGCTGAGATACTTGGTCAATACCCGCTAGGGCGCTATGATGTTGCCTGTTGGAAGTGTTTCTGGTAGGCAGCAAACATTGCGTCAGGATATTGTAAAGGAAGCATCATGAAGGGCATGACCAAACAACCGCCGAGCGGGATTTCTTATGCCGGCAAGGTTGTGCTGGTAACGGGCGCCGCCAGCGGCATCGGCCGCGCGATGGCGCTGGCATTCGGGCGCGCGGGCGCCTGCGTCGTCATCGCCGACAACTCGGTCGACGGCGGCCACATGACCGCCGCGCTGATCGTCGAAGCGGGCGGCAAGGCGCTGTTCGTTAAAACAAATGTAACGGCTGCCGGCGAGGTCGAAGCGCTGATCGACAAGGCGGTCGCCCACTACGGCCGCATCGACGTCGCCGTCAACGGCGCCGGCATGGAAGACGAATCCCAGCCGCTGGCCGAGGGCGACGACGAGCAGTTCGACCGCATCATGAACGTCAACGTCAAGGGCGTCTGGCTGTGCATGAAGAGCCAGCTGCGCCAGATGCTGAAGCAGGAAGGCGGCGGCACGATCTGCAACGTGGCCGACGCCGGCGGCCTGGTGGCGGTGCCGAACCGCGCCATCTATTCCGCTTCCAAGCACGCGGTGATCGGTTTGACCAAGACCGCGGCGGTGGAATACGCCAAGTCCGGCATCCGCGTGAACAGCCTGTGCCCGGGCGCCGTGAAGACCCCGATGCTGGCGCGCATGCTCGAGCGCGAGCCGGGCCGCGACAAGAAACTGAAGGCCGCCCACCCGATGGGCCGCATCGCCGAGCCGGCCGAAATCGCCAGCGCGGCGCTGTGGCTGTGCTCGGAGCAGGCGTCTTTCGTGACCGGTCACCAGCTGGCGATCGACGGCGGTCTTACCGCGATGTAAGGTCCGAGCCGTTCCCCGATCCAGGCATGACTGCGCGCTGTGACCAATTGCGCCATCCGTGTTGGAAAATGGATCAGGCCATGCGGCGCTTCCGGCAGCAGATGCATCTCGACCTCAGCGGCGGTCCGCCAGCGCGCCGCCATCCCGACCGTATCGTCGCGCAGGGGATCGAGCGTACCGGCGAACATCAGGGCCGGCGGCAGGCCGTCGGGATCGCCGTACGGTGGCGACAGCGGCGGCTGGCGGCGCTGTTCGTCCGTCATGCCGGGCGTCAGCAGGCGCAAGGCTTCCGTCATGCCCGGGCCGTCCAGCACCAGCGTTTCCGGCCCGGCCTGCCGCACGCTCGGGGTGCCGGCCAGGTCGTACACGCCGTAGTAGAGCACCACGCCCGCAATTTTGCGCAGCAGTTCCGGCCAGGCCTTCAGGCGCAGCAGGGTGGCGGCTGCGAGGTGGCCGCCGGCCGATTCGCCCACCACGAACACCGGCAGCTCCTCCAGCGCCGGCAAGCCGCCCTGCAGCAGCCAGCGCGCGGCGGCCAGGCAGTCGTCCATGATGTCCTGTACGGCCGCGTCGAGGGCCAGCCGGTAATCGACCGATACCACCGCCACACCGCAGGCGGCGGCCGTCGCGGCGTTGAGCCTGTCGTTCATGCGCGCGTTGCCGATCACCCAGCCGCCGCCATGGATGTCGAGCACCACGCCGCGGATCGCGCCCGCCGGACGCAGGATCCGCAGCGGTACGCGCAAGCCGTCGATTGCCGCCGTCGCGTTCTCGACCCGAATGCCGCGCTTTTGCAGATGGCGCTCGGGAAAGCATTGGGACAGCTGCAGCAGTGCCTGCCCGAGGCGGGGCGTCCAGCGGTGGCGGATCTTGAAGCGTGGGGCCCAGGCGAGCTTGCGGTTGAAGCGCTTGGCGTCTTCGATGATGTCCTGGCCGATCGCGAGCGTCATGCGGCTCAGCCCGCGCTCAGCTCGGCCACGAAGTCATACATGTCGCCGCGGAAGTAAGACCGGCAGAATTCCACCGCCTGCCCATCCGGCAGGAAGCCCAGGCGCTCGACGCACAGGCCGGCATCGCCTTCCTTCGACTGCAGCAGCTTGGCCTGCTCGGCGTTCAGCAGCAGCGCCGACAGCCGCTGCAGCGCGCGCACCGGGCGCTTGCCGGCCGCTTCCAGCGCCTCGTACATCGAAGTGTCGACGGCGTCCAGCGAGGGCAGGGCGGAAGCGGCGATGGTCGCGTACTCCAGGCACATCGGCATGTCGTCGGCGTAGCGGATACGGTTGAAGCGGTACACCGCCGCGCCGGGCGAGAGGCGCAGGCGCAGCGCTTCTTCCGGCGTCACGGTGCCTTCCGAACGCTTGAGCCAGACGCTGCGCGGGGTGCGGCCGCGCGAGCGCATGTCCTCCGAAAAGGAGGTCAGCTTGGCGAAGTTCTTTTCGATGCGCGTGTTGATGAAGTTGCCCGAGCCGGGGCGGCGCACCAATAAACCTTCCTCGACCAGGCCGTCGATCGCCTTGCGCACGGTGATGCGCGAGATGTCGAGCTCGGACGCCAGTTGGCGCTCCGCCGGCAGCGCTTCGGCCGGGCCGTAGACGCCGCGGTCGATCGCCTCGCGCAGGGCGCGCTGCAACTGCTGGTAGAGCGGCAGGTTGCTGGTGGCGGAGAGGTGCTGCATCAACTGCGCGAGAGAGGACATGCGGATCGTTTGGATGAAAGACCCGCTGATAATACCAAAAAAGACCGCCTGAAAAGACCGCTTATTTAGCCCTCGGATTGCCCAGTCCACGGTTGGCCGGCAGCGTCCTGCCCGAGCGGATGTCGCGCACCGCCGTGCCCACCGAGCGCGCCACATTGCGCACCTCTTCCTGGAAGGCGGTGTCCTTGTCCAGGGTCTCGTGGCTGTCGGCATAGGATTCGTAATAACCGACGAAGCGGTCGAGCTGGGAGGTCGGGCTGCTTGATATCAGGCCCATCCAGTCCAGCCAGTCCGACAGCGAGCGCCGCGTGCCTTCGATGCCGGCGACGTCGCCGTGCACCACCAGGCCATAGGCGCGGCCGGCCAGGTGCTTCGGATAGTCCCAGTTCTTCTCCAGGGCCTTGGCTTCCTCGGCTTTCTTGCCGTGGGTAGAACTCGGGTCGGGATTGCCGCCGTCGGCGCAGACCAGGCGGTCGATCATCAGCTTGAGCACGGCAGGCGTCTGGTACCAGTAGACGGGGGTCAGGATGATGACGCCGTGCGCCGCGACCCACTTCTCGTAGATCTCGTTCATCCAGTCATTGTTCTGGTGCAGCGAGTGGTTCGGGTAGCAGCTGCAGGGCCAGTGGCAGAGCGGCATCGCGGTCGACACGCAGGCCTTGCAGGGGTGGATATGGCGGTCGTAGTCCGAGATCAGCAGCGAGAGGTCTAGCACGTCGGTGTCGAAGCCTTCGGCCAGCAGGACTTCTTCGCACATCTTGGTCAGGCGCCAGGTCTTCGAGATCTCGCTGGGGCAGCTGCCGTCGTTGCGCGCCGAGGCGTTGATCAAGAGGATGCGGCTGAGCGTGTTGCGGTCCTTCTGCTTCGCTTCGGCGGCGAGCAGGCGGTCGTGCGCTTCCTTCCACTCGACCGAGAGATCGTAGTCGGGATCGGCGAAGCCTGGTCCGGCCTTCACCGTCACCGGCGCCTTGTGCGAGTTGACGTAGGCCTGCCACGCGACTTCCTCGACCGCCGCCAGTTCGTGGCCGACGTTCTCGTACGCGGGATCGAAGAAGTTGCGCGAGAAGCGCAGGCGGAATTCATTGCGGTCGAGCTTGGCGGGTGCTTGTCCCTTGCGTACGGTGCTCATGTCTGGTCCTGTCCGGTGCGATCTATCCGATTATGTCCTGGACAGACGATCAGGCTGGTTCGCCACTTAACATAGGCAAGAAAAAGGCGGTGCGCCTTCATCAGGACCGCACCGCCTTCTGGCAATTGCCGGAACAGCTTATTTCTGGGTAGCGTTACCGCCCGGATTCGGGTGGTTGGCCAGCACAATGGCGTACCTGGCGATGTCCGACAGGCCGCCGCCCGCTTTCACGGTCTGCAGGGTGGACACGGCCTTGTCCTTCTGGCCGGCGCGCAGGTAGGCCAGGCCCAGGCGCAGCTTGGCTTCGTCAGGCACTTTCAGGCCGCCCTTGGCGATACCCTGTTCGATGAAGGGGATGCCCTTGTCGAATTGGTCCATGGTCACGTAGGCCCAGCCCAGGTTGACCAGGCCGGCGCCGGTCTTCGACTTGGTGGCCGAGGCTTCGCCCGAAGCGATGTTCTTGGCATCGTTGGCGGCTTCCTTGGTGGCGCGGTCGCGCAGCTGGCGGTGCTGGGCGGCATTACCGCCGGTACCCAGGACGCCCGCGGCAAAGCCGGCGTCCATGGCCTTCTTGGCTTCGGTCGGGAAGCCGTCCTTCAGGGCCAGCTCGGCCAGCTCGGTGTAGGCCTCCGGCGTCAGCACCTTGATCGCCGAGAATTCGAGACGCAGCACGTCGGTGTAGTTGATGTCGTTGAAGCCTGCCTTACGCACCACGCCGCGGTAGATCGCGTCCTGCCAGACGTCGTCGTTCGGGTAGTAGGTGATCAGCTGCTCGAGGCCGTACTGGTAGGCGGCATCGTCCTTGACCTTGACGGCGGCCGAGGCGTACAGGCGCAGGTCTTCCGAAGACGGAGTCTTGCCGGCCTTTTCGGTGGCTTCCAGTTGCGGACGCAGCAGTTTCATCGCGTTCGCGTAATCGCCGCTCAGGTAGTAGGAGCGGACCAGCGGGCCATTGGCGGCGTCCGAGTTCGGGTTTTCAGCCTGGAAGCGCTTGAATACCTCGATCGCCTTCGGGTAGTTCTTGGCGTTGTAGTACATGCCGGCCAGGGCCTGGGTGAACTGCGGCTTGTCGGCATCCGGCAGCTTGCCCGAGGCGAGGATGGCTTCCAGCGCGGCGATCGAACCCGGGTCGTCGCCCTTGGCGGTGGCCAGCGACAGCTTCATGCGGTTCAGCACGTAGCTTTCGTAAGGGGTCTTGTCCGGGAAGGCTTCGGCCTGGGTGATGCGGTTCTGCACTTCGCCGTAGTTCTTCGCGTCCATCAGCGGCTTGACCTGGGCCGGGTCGAGCAGCTTGAACAATTCCGGGCGGACCGTGTCCGG
>Ga0308161_1005561_pt1 | contig 11017 bp, 6 predicted proteins | sample PhyFR2_FD_201034 | JGI IMG/M metagenome (GOLD analysis project Ga0308161, IMG submission 201034) | Phyllosphere microbial communities from UC Gill Tract Community Farm, Albany, California, United States - DLSLF.R2 | ecosystem: Host-associated > Plants > Phyllosphere > Unclassified | place: USA...
CTGCACAGTTGCATCGAGCAGCACCCAGCCACTGAAGATGCAGCCCTGCATGAGCTGTTGCGCCCAGTGCTACGTGAGCACTTCCAGCCGGCTCTGCTGGCACGCTTCCAGACATTGATCTTCCGCCCACTGGGGGCCGATGCACTCAAACGCATTGTCGCGATCAAGCTGGGCGAGGTTGCCAGGCGTTTGCAGCGTCATTACGGCCTGCAGTGTCAAGTGGAGGACACGCTTTACCAAGCCCTGGTCGCCGCCTGCCTGCTGCCTGATACCGGTGCCCGCAATATCGACAGCTTGCTGAACCAACAGATTCTGCCGGTACTCAGCCAACAGCTACTGCAGCGCCAGGCCCTTTGCCAGCCAACTCAAACAGTGACGCTTGGGTACTGCGAGCACAGCGGCATCAATTTGAGCTTTACCGATGAACACGAAGCAGCGCTGCTGGCTGGCGAGAGGGGTTGATCATGGCGAAGTCATTACGAGGTTCCGCCCATAACCACTACACCCTTGCAGTCGACGAACTGGATGCGGTCGAGCTCGATGTACTGTCGTTCAAAGGGGAGGAGTGGCTGAGCCAACCGTTCAAGTACACGGTGGCGTTTACCTCTTCCACGCAGGACATTGATACAGCCAAGGTTCTTGGGAAGGACGCCAGTTTTCAGATGGGGTCGTCCGTCGGGGCCGCGTCCCGCACGTTGCATGGTGTGATCACGGGGTTCAAACACCTCTCCAGCTCAAGGGATGAAGCCCGTTATGAGGTAACCCTGCAGGCCCGCCTGGCGCTGCTTAGCCGTGGCAAGCAATACCGGATCTATCAGCATCAGTCAGTGCCGGAAATCGTCGAAAACATCCTGCGCAGCCGCCACCGGTTCGAGGGGCAGCACTTTCTGTTCGACCTGATACGCGAATACCCCAAGCGCGAACAGGTCATGCAATACGGTGAAAGTGACCTTGCCTTCATCAGTCGCCTGTTGGCAGAGGTCGGCATCTGGTACCGCTTCACCCATAACGACAAGCTGTTTATCGACGTTGTCGAGTTTCACGATCACCAGCAGCATTACCAGTTCGACGTCAGCCTGCCGCTGCGCCCACTGTCTGGCCTGGCCAGCAACGGCCAGGATGGCGCCTGGGCGCTGCAGGTCAGCCATGAGGTGGTGGAGCAGCACATCAACGTGCGTGCCTATTACCACCGCGACGCTGCGGCCTTTCTGGAGGGGGACGTGGATCACAGTCGGGGGGCGACGACGACCTATGGCGAGGGCTACCACTACGGCGAACCCTACACCGCGCTGGGTGACGCAATCGCCCAGGATGAGGACCTGGAAAGCGAAAGTGGCTACTTCTACGCGCGCCTGAATCATGAACGCTTCCTCAATGGGCAAACCCGCTGCAACGGCGTAAGTAGCAGCGTGACACTCGCCCCAGGGCAAGTCGTCACCATCACTGATGGAGCACCAAAGGTCTTCGAGCCTGGGGTCGTCATGACGCATTTGACCGTCGAGGCCGCTCGGGACCGTAGTCTGGAAGTCACCTTCGAAGCGATACCGTACTCAGAGTCGATCTGCTTTCGGCCACCACTGCCGAGCAAGCCGCAGATTGCGGGCACAGTACCGGCGCGGGTTACCAGCACCCAGCAGAACGACCCCTATGGCCATATCGACCTGGAGGGCCGGTACCGGGTGAACTTCCTGTTCGACCGGGACAGTTGGAAAGCCGGAGAGGAGAGTGTCTGGCTCCGATTGGCTCGACCTTACGCCGGCGATACCCACGGCCTGCACCTGCCGTTGATCTGCGGTACGGAAGTGGCAGTGGCGTTTGAGCAAGGCGACCCGGACCGGCCCTATATCGCGCATGCCCTGCACGATAGCCAGCACCCTGACCATGTCACGCTGCGCAACTACAAGCGCAACGTGCTGCGTACACCTGCGAACAACAAGTTGCGCATGGACGATACGCGCGGGCAGGAGCACATCAAGCTCAGTACTGAACACAGTGGGAAGAGTCAGCTGAACCTGGGGCATCTGGTGGATGGGGGCCGCAAAGGGCGTGGAGGAGGAGCTGAGCTGCGAACGGATGGGCATGCAGCTATCCGAGGTGGCAGCGGTGTCTTCATCAGCGCTGACGCGCAGCCTGGCGCCCAGGGCAACATGCTCGACATGGCTGCCGCGTTGGAGAGGTTGGATCAGGCCAAAGACCAACTGGAGGTACTGTCTAATGACGCCCAAGCGAGCAAGGCGGAGCCCGCAGATGTCCAGGCTCAATTGGATCTGCTCAAGCAGGACCTGAGAGAACTCAAGTCCTCGGTGCTGTTGCTCAGTGCGCCGCAAGGTATCTCGCTGACCAGCGGCGGGCACCTGCAACTGGCTGCTCGGAAGAACATGATGCTAAACGCCGGCGCTCAAGCCGACATGAGTGTGGTCAAGCGCTTGTTCGTGGGTGTGGGGCAGGGGCTTAGTGTGTTTGTTCGCAAGTTGGGTATCAAGCTTATTGCTAACCAGGGGCCGGTGAGTATTCAGGCGCAGAACGATGTACTGTCGCTAATGGCGCGGCATGGGTTGGAGATTGCCAGCACCGAGGATGAAGTCCGGATTATTGCCAAGAAAAGAATAACACTCAATGCGGGTGGCAGCTACATAGCGATTGATGCTTGCAGTATTGAATCAGGCACAGAAGGTGACTACCTGATCAGATCAGCGCACTTTGAACGATTAAGCGCATCATCAAAAGGTATTGCAATTGCCAGTTTGCCGATGAAGGTGATATCGCAGCAGAAATTTGATGAGCAATTTCAACTTTTCGATGAGAAAGGGAAAAATCCATTAGTAGGAATGCCATATAGAGTTGTCAGCGAGTCTGGTGAAATATGGGAGGGTGTGACTGATGGGCAAGGGTGTACCGAACGAATAAGGACTTCAAAAGAAGAAGCCTTGTCGCTCGATTTTGGTAGGGAGATAGTGAACAAAAATAATTAAAAGAGCAGTCAGCGCTAGCACTTTGTTGGCTCAGTGGCCTGTGCAACGGTTTGATGATTTTCTACGGTTCTTTAAATCGTGCAAGTGGGTGGCATTAGTTGTCTTAATTGCGCGGTCTGTTCGGGATGTTTTTCTGGTTTGCGTATTAGGTATGTGAATTTGGTTAGGTGGCTGGTCGAGTTCGAGAAGTTATAATTTGAGAGGTCGTGATGCAGCAAGTTTCTCATGGTGCAAGTAGTAATGCTCGAGATGGCAGCCTTGTCAGGGTGCTCTCTGCGGGTGAAGGTTTATCTTGGGTGCGCCCGACTGAAAACTCTATATTTAATCTGACAGCTCAGGCCGAGCTTCCAGAGATTAATTTTGAGGTTAAGGGGGGTGAAGGAAATGATCTGAGTTGGTCTTGGAGTATTGAATGGGAAGCGAAAATTAGCGGTCTTAGAGAGCGAGCCCGTAAGAATAGTATCTTGCAGACGTTTAGTCAGTCAGGTTCCTTTGTTACGCGCAACAATGTATGGCTCGCGGAGTTTGCGGGAGAAGTTTTAGGCGGGCAGCTAACTGTTAGTGTGTCGAATGGGCGTGAGAGTATAAAGCGAACCGTTAACATCAAAGGCGTGAATCCTTCTAAGGAGGTGGTCGCTCAGTACGTTGCTGAGATGGAGGATCTGGTAGGTTTCGATAAACTGTTAGAGCAGGAAACGAATACCAAGCATTTTATCAATTTAGATGGTGAACCAATCGCCGCTTTTGACAAAGGATATGGTATTACGCAAATGACTAACCCTGCTCCGAGCTACGAGCAGGTATGGAACTGGAAAGCAAATATTCTGGGTGGGTCAACTATATACAAAGAAAAGGTCGCGGCAGCAAAAAAATATCTCGGTCAGCAAGGTAGAGAGTACACGGATGACCAATTAATGCATGAGATATTTAGTCGTTGGAATGGTGGCTCATATCATCAATGGGATCAAGAGGCAGAAGTATGGATTAGAAAGAAAAATTTATTATGTGACTCTGCGACTGGAAATATTGGTTGGTCTATGAGTAAAGATAAAAATGAAGGGAAGACAGAGACTGACTTGCATGAGAGAGATAAAGGGAAGTACAAGGATGGCGGTAAGGGGCAGTCAGCGGATCATCCGTGGCAATACAGCGGGGTTTGTTACGCTGATCACATCCTTAAAGAGTAAAGGAATAGCTGCCTTTGCAGCTTTTTACTTTGCCGTGGCATGTGTCACTGTTTCCGCAAGCGAACTGCCTTGGTTTGAAGCGAAGGATGGCAAGGTAGTGGTGAAGACGAGGGCAGGCAGTGAGCGAATATTTAAAGTGCCTGTAGAAGTCAGGGGGGTATTCTTTGATGGCGTGCAGCACTGTGTGGGTGGTAATGGATATATTTCTGTTCTTCAAGTTTCGGATTCCAACCCAGGCAACCCAGAGGGGGGGTGCGGTTCGGGTGCTGAGGTGTGGCTTCAGATAATGAGAAGCAATGGCGAGATGAGTTCCAGAATTTTGGTGAGCAGTTGCCTAGAGTCCATTTCGTTGGCTAGCCAGAACTCAGGGCTAGAAGAGCAAGAAAATGACTTTTCATCAATTGAGTGGAACAAAGATGGATTCTCGGTTGAATGGTTTGGCAGGAAAGATAGTTATGGGCGCTCATTGAGTTCTACGCATTATAGAGAGTGTGGTGAATTATTTTGTGCTTCGGATGTGCTTGAGTGAAGTGAGGTCGAATAAGTGTGTTCTTATACAGTTTTAGTGTTGTGGTCATGAAAGGAATAATTCGAGTGGGAGATAAAAATACAGGCGGTGGTGTAGTTCTATCCTCCTCGTCATCAATGATGTTCAACGGTATTCAGGTCGCTCGTGAGGGCGATCCAGTACATTGCCCAGTGGTCGGGCATGGGAACACTGCAGTTGCAGAAGGACGTCAGAATTTTATAGACGATGGTATCCCGGTTGCTTTTGAGGGAAGCCGTTGTGGGTGTGGATGCACTTTAGTATCGTCCTTGATGAGCGCTGGGGTAAATGGATAATGGCTGTAGGGCTTGAGGATGTTCCAGGGATGGCTCCAAGGCCGAAACGCCCCCGTTTATTACTCTGGTCAAGTGTTTTGCTTGTTCTCGTGCTTGTAGGTTTGTTATTTGACTTGTTGTTTCCGGATTATTGGGGGCGAGGTGGCAGCCTGTGGACAGTGTTTAATTCCTCACTTTTGGTCTGGATAACATCCTTCTGTGTGCGGGGGCTGACTTATATCTATCAGGTCCGCCTTGCTGATGGCTGGGACGATGCGCGAGCTCAAGATTTGACGCTTAGATTTCAAAAAGGTCGACGCGCTTTACAAGTGCTTGAGGCTCGGATGTGCACGGCCCTCAGCCCTAAGGGCGGAATAGACGAACAGCGAATGGCGGGCTTGATGTCAGGTGAGAAAGTGATTAGAACTCAACCTTTCAGGCTGGATGGTACTGCAGTGCGCCATAGTCGTTTATATAGCGGGGGTGATGCTGATCCTGAGAGTGTACTAATTGAAGCTCTTACGGTGGTTTTATGCGATCTAGCACACATCTTGTCAAAAATGCCAGATGACCTAGTACTCAATTTTTTATTGGAGTCCAATAGTGAACTGGAGGAGGGGCAATTGCGCCGGATCTGGCAGTATGTTTGGAGGCAGTCTGGGATAAGGCAGTCCTTAGTGGCTATTGATAACTCGGGTTTAGACGCTGTAGATAAATGGCTAGATCAAGATTGTGAGCAAGATGCTCTTCTCCTTGTAGTGGCATTTCAGTTTCTTCCGGAGCAACCCAAGGGAACTGCTGAAGTTGTAACAGGCCTGCTGCTTGGAGGCAGTGGGGCTCCGCGCTACCATACTCCGATTGCTTTTGTACATCGCCCTGAATTGATACGAGGGACCAGTTGCGACGCTAATCATTACGCGCTGCAGGCGTTAGGTTGGGTACCTATAGAGGCCTCATCAGTTGAGCATGTATGGCGTGTGGGTGTTGATGTTGACATGAGTTCATTGGTAGCAATGATGCTTGCGAGCGCACGGTTGCCAGATCGCGCAGGTAACAATGTGCATGATCTGGATTTGCTTCTCGGACATGCAGGTATCGTTGCCCCTTGGTTGGTAATCACTATCGTAACACAAGCTATTCAGTCCGGGGCGGGCGCGCAGTTCGTTGTCAATGGAGACGTTTTTTCTGAATCTGATTTGTGGGTGTTTGTAGTTACACCTGTCTCACCACTTTCTCACTAGGAGTTCTTATGGATAAGAATCGAATGGGGGTGGTTGCGTTAATAAGTGCGCTAGTGTTTATTTTGTTTCTGATGCTCTGTGGATTGCTATTTATTCGTTTTGACTCAGATGGCGGATTTTTCGGTTTGAGCAAACACCAAGAGTTATTTTGGTTGATCTTTGTCGTCGGTGTTTATGTGTTGTTTATCGGGGGCGGCGGCTGGATTTTAATACGTCATATAGGCGGGGTGGCTTACGCCCGCCTAGTTGTAAAAACAAGCGACTTTGCATCGAAGAGCAAACCGGTTTTCGTTTCACAGGATGATAAGAGTCCTGAGAATATCGCTAAAATTCGCTCGCTCTTGCACCAGCGTTACGGTTGGTTCTGGCGCCGAAAGGTGTATTTGCTATTGGTGGTTGGAGGGCCCTCAGAGGTGAACTCCATCGCACCTGGGTTGGTCGATAAGCTCTGGCTGGAAGCGCGAAGCGTCGTATTGCTTTATGGGGGGAGCGTTTCAACTACTCTAGACACTCATTTGCTCGAAAAATGGCGACAGCAGTTCGGTTGGCGAGGTATCGATGCGCTGGTATGGGCCCTAACTGATCGTCAAACCGACGATCGCATTCCAATGAGTAGCGGTTTTCGCCGACTGCAAGACCTAAGCCGCTTTTTTGGTAGGACACTACCTTTGCACCTGTGGCGCATCTGCGAAAGTGACTGGGAGCAGTCAGAGCGTAATGTGACATCGATCGGTTGTGCGCTGCGTGGCCGGCTATCTGTTGCTCACTGGGATGAACGTGTGGGCGACCTGCAACGCAGGATGCGCGAACAAGGTTTGGCGCAGATGCAGAACTGCATGTCCCACGACTTTCTTCTGCGGCTCGCTCGTGACCTGCAGGTTGAGGGTGCTGGTCGATGGTATCGCTTGATTGAATCCCTCTCAGGAAGAGCCACGCCGGGCATCCAGATTCGTGGTGTGTGGTTCAGCTTGCCCGCTCAGAGTCCAGAACCGGCGTCAGCAATAGAACACCACTGGCCTGGGGATCCTGCCTGGTCAGGAATCCTCAATGACCGTTCTGCCCGTACCCGACGTTTAGGTTGGCACCCAGTCAGAGTCGCCTACGTTTTTCTGCTGGGCCTAGCTTCCATTTGGGGCATGGGCTTGTTGTTGTCCTTTGCCAGCAACCGTGTCGAAGTCGGCCGAGTGGAGGCTGCATACCGGACGCTCCAACATCCCCAAACCGGCAGTGACCCTTCGCACGCCCTGGCCGAGCTGGTCCGTGAACTGTCCCGCCTGAGCTACCGCAACGAACACGGCGCCCCCTGGCACCAACGCTTTGGCCTGAACCGCTCCGATGACCTGCGTGAGGCGGTTTGGCCACTGTATGTCGACGCCAATGACCGACTGCTTCGTGACCCGGCCGTGTCCGACCTGGAGAGGCAACTTACCGCGCTGGTCAAGCTCGCACCGGGCAGCCCGGCGCGCGCCGAGCGTGCGCAGCAGGCCTATGCCCAGCTCAAGGCCTACCTGATGTTGGCCCGCCCGGAAAAGGCCGATGCAGACTTTCTGGCCGCCACTGTGGGCGCCAGCCAGTCAGCCATGTGGCGCTTCTACGCCGAGCATCTGCCCGATCATCCGGAGTGGGCAATCAAGGCCAACCCCAAGTTAATTGGCCAAGTTCGCCAAGTACTCATGGCTGAGCTGGGGCAACGCAACGCCGAAGCCACGCTGTACCAACACGTCCTCGACACCGCCGCTAATCACTATGCCCCAATGGGCTTGCAGCAGATGGTCGGTGACACGGACGCGACCTCCCTGTTCACCAGCCGCGCGCAAGTCCCCGGCGCGTTCACCCGCGAAGCCTGGGAGGGCCAGGTCCGCATGGCTATTGACGACGCGGCCAATGCACGGCGTGAAGAAATCGACTGGGTATTGAGCGACAACGTGAACGATGTCGCGGACGAGCTGAATCCTGAGCAACTTAGAGAGCGGCTCACAGCGCGCTACTTCAGGGACTACAGCAGTGCCTGGCTGGCCTTTCTCAACAGCCTGCGTTGGCAGCAGAGTACAAGCCTGCATGACGTGATCACCCAATTGACGGTGATGAGCGATGCCCGCCAGTCGCCCCTGATCGCCCTGATGAACACCTTAAGTTACCAAGGCCAGGCAGGTATCCGTGGTCAGGCGCTGGCCGACTCACTGATCGAGTCGGCGCAGAAGCTGGTCGGGCAGAAAGCCGCACCGATGGTCGACCAGCTTGTTCAAACCTCGGTCGGCCCACTCGACAGCACGTTCGGCCCACTGATGGCCTTGCTGGGCAAAGACCCCGAAGGCCGATCCGGCAATGAGCATCTGAGCCTGCAAGCCTTCCTCACCCGCGTCACCAGCGTGCGACTGAAGCTTCAGCAGATCACCAATGCCCCAGACCCGCAGGCCATGACGCAAGTGCTGGCGCAAACCGTATTTCAAGGCAAGGGCGTCGACCTGACCGATGCGCAGGCCTATGGCAGCCTGATTGCCGCAAGCCTGGGCGCCGAGTGGGGGCCTGTGGCCCATGCGTTGTTCGTGCAGCCGTTGGCGCAGGCCTGGCAGCAGATCCTGCAGCCATCGTCCGCAGGCCTGAACCGGGATTGGCAGCGCGCCATCGTCGATGAGTGGCACGCCGCTTTCGACAACCGCTACCCCTTTGCCGCTTCCAGCAGCGATGCATCGTTGCCCATGCTCGGGCAGATGATTCGCGCCGACTCCGGGCGCATCGAGCAGTTCCTCAACAAGCAGCTCAGCGGCCTGGTACGCAAGGAGGGCAGCCGCTGGGTCATCGATCCTCGGCAGAGTCAGGGCTTGCGTTTCAACCCTGCCTTTCTGGAAGCAATCAACCAACTCGGCCAATTGGCGGATGTGCTCTATACCGACGGTGGCATGGGCATGAGCTTCGAACTGCGCGGCAAACCCGTGCAGGATGTGGTGCAGACCAGTTTCGTGCTCAACGGCGAGAAGCATCATTATTTCAACCAGCGTGAGCGCTGGCAGCGCTTTCGCTGGCCAGGGCAGGGTGACCACCCCGGCATCAGCCTGACCTGGACCGGTATCCATGGCGGCGAACGGCTGTATGCGGACTACCAAGGCACCTGGGGACTGATACGCCTGCTGGAGGAGGCCACTGTCACCCCGCTGGATGACGGCGACAGCCGTTTTCGGGTGGTACTGAGCGCGCCGGACGGCCTGGGCCTGACCTGGCACCTGCGCACGGAGCTGGGTGAAGGCCCGCTGGCACTGCTCAAGCTGCGTAGTTTCCGCCTGCCCAACGACATCTTCCTCGTGGACGATGCGCGTTTCGCCCAGAGCGGAGGCCCGCAATGAGCCTTAAAAGTCTGGTCGCCAGTTGCCTACCGGATCGCGATGCACTCGCCTTGGCCCGAGAACACAGCCAATGCTGGGAAGCCTGGCTGTCCCCCATCAGCGTTGATACGCCCGTGGGTGAAGACCCCGGTTATGACGACGATTTCCAACGCATGCGCGAAGAGGTCAACCGGCTGTCCGGTGCAGATGTAGAGTTGGTCGCACAGCTTGGGCAACGGTTGCTGCAACATGCCTGCAAAGACTTGCGCGTAGCGACGTATTACCTGTGGGCCCGCCTGCACACCGATGGGGAGCCCGGGCTGGCAGACGGCTTGAGCCTGCTGGCTGCGTTGCTGGAGCGGTATTCTGCGGACATCCTGCCGGCGCGCCCCAACAGCCGAAAAATGGCCTTGGAGTGGCTCGCCGGCAGCCGAGTGCTGGCCAGCCTGTCGTTGTACCCCCAGGTGGTCAAGGCCGAGGCCCAGCGCACCGTGGCGGCGCTAGTGTGGCTGGAGCAGGGCTTCAGCGCTTGGCCAGAAGACCAACGACCATGCCTGGACGGACTGTACACCGCGCTGTCCGCTCGCCTGGCAGTGGCGGGTGGTGTGGATGCGATCGTTCCGCAAACCAGTAGTGAATCTGCGCCAACTCATTCGGCCACCCGCCCGAGTTCGTCGTCGATCAAGTCCGGGCGAGACTTGCTGGACAGCGGGCGGCAGTTGGCGACCTACCTGCGCGAGCAACCCGAAGGCTGGCTGGCGGCCCATCGGCTGATGAAGAGCTTGCGCTGGGACACCGTGCACCAAGTCCCGCCGCAAGACGCACAGGGCATAACCCGCCTGGCGCCCCCACGTGGTGAATACCGTGTCCAGCTCAAGCGCTTGCACGTGCAGCAACGCTGGGGTGAATTGATCGACCAGGCCGAGCGCATGTATGCCGAAGGCGTCAACCACTTCTGGCTGGACCTGCAATGGTATCTGCACCAGGCCTTGAACAAATCTCCACACCCGCACAGTAGCTGGGCAGCCGTCATCAAACATGACCTGAACACGCTGCTGCAGCGCTTGCCCGGGCTAGACACGCTGTATTGGCGCGATGGCTCGGCCTTCGCAGATGAAACCACACGCGAATGGATCAACCAGCACGTCAGCGACAGTCGCGGCGCGCAATGGCTGCCTGCTGCAGCCTCGGCAACCCCCATGGCCAGTTGCGACATCCTTGCACTGGAACCCGAGGCGCTGGCGCAAGCCGATGCTGAGGGTGTCGAGCAGGCGCTGGCCTGGCTGGCAAACCGGCCGGATACGCAGGCCGGGCGCCAGCGCTGGTTGCTGCGCCTGCTGATGGCGCGGGTGGCCGAGCAATACGGCAAGGCCGAACTGGCGATTCATTTGTTCACGGAGCTGGATACCACCGCGCACCACCACGCATTGACCGACTGGGAGCCCGAGCTGATCTTCGAGGTAAAGGCGCGTTTG
>Ga0308161_1005563_pt1 | contig 11014 bp, 9 predicted proteins | sample PhyFR2_FD_201034 | JGI IMG/M metagenome (GOLD analysis project Ga0308161, IMG submission 201034) | Phyllosphere microbial communities from UC Gill Tract Community Farm, Albany, California, United States - DLSLF.R2 | ecosystem: Host-associated > Plants > Phyllosphere > Unclassified | place: USA...
CAGCAGCGCGCGGTGCGTGTCCGGATCGACGGTGGCGGACGAATCGAGCAGCTGCGCGCGCGGAAAGCGCGACTGGGCGATCTGGCGCACGATGCCGCGCTTGGCCGCTTCCCAGTCGGCCGTGCGAAAGCGCGCGCCGACGGGCAGGCTCCAGCGGTTGCGCAGCGCGGCCGCGTCGACGGGCGCGCTGCCCTTGTCGAACGGGACGAAGCCGCGCAGTTCGAGGTCGACGTCGCCGACGGTGACGGGATCGCCCGGCACGACGTCGATCAGCACGACCGGCTTGCTGCCCGAGCGGTCGAGGTCGGCCGATACCTTCGGACTGTAGTAGCCCTCGGTGGCGATCAGCGTCTTGATCTGCTCCGGCGCCGTGCGCACGAGGCGCAGCAGCTGTTCCAGGTCGAGGCGCGCGTTGCCGCGCCAGCGCATCAGGTCGAGGTTATTTTCCAGCAGCTCGCGCAGGTCGCGCGGCGCGTCGATGCGCACGTCGTAGTCGATGGCGCTCGCCGGCGCTTCCGGCGCGGGGGCCGGGGCAGCCGCCGCCGCCGGAGCGTCGGTCGGCGCGGCCGGCGCCGCCTGTATTTGCGGGGCCGGCGCCGTCGGCTGGTCCTGCGCGACCGCGACCGGGGCCATCAGCAACGGGCACAGCGCGTTCACGCCCAGCACGATTTGTGCCAAAATCCGTGGTCGCGCCGGCGCCTGTGCCGTGCATGGGTCGGGTCGTGCGGAAAACATGTCGCTCCATTCGTCAATATGCCGGCAACATCTTAACTGATTGTCAAATACCATGGCGGACGACTCGGCCGCGACCGTGCTTGCCCCATTTATTCAGGAACCTCAACATGCACCAACCCGATACGGCCCTCGTCCTGTTCAGCGGCGGCCAGGATTCCACCACCTGCCTCGCCTGGGCGCTGCAGCGCTACGAGCGCGTCGAGACCATCGGTTTCGACTATGGCCAGCGCCATGCGATCGAACTGGACGTGCGCGCGCCCGTGCTGGCGAAGATGCGCGCGCTGTCCGCCACCTGGGACCAGCGCCTGGGCGAAGACCACATGATCGACCTGTCGCTGATCGCGCGCATTTCCGACACGGCGCTGACCAGCAACGTCGAGATCGCGATGCAGGCGAACGGCCTGCCGAACACCTTCGTCCCGGGACGCAACCTGATGTTCATGATGGTGGCGGCGACGGTCGCCTACCGCCGCGGCCTGACGGTGCTCGTGGGCGGCATGTGCGAGACCGATTTCTCCGGCTATCCGGATTGCCGCGACGACACGATGAAGGCGCTGCAGGTGGCGCTGAACCTCGGCATGGCGACACGCCTGAAGGTCGAGACGCCGCTGATGTGGATCGACAAGAAGCAGACGTGGGAACTGGCGGAGCAGTGCGGCGGGCAGGCGCTCGTGGACCTGATCCGCTTCGACACCCACACCTGCTACCTGGGCGAACGCGGCGCGCCGCACGCCTGGGGCCACGGCTGCGGCACCTGCCCGGCGTGCGCCCTGCGCGCCCGCGGCTACGAGCAGTATGCGCAGGAGCGGGCAGGGGCCTGAGCCGCTTCTTACACCGGCTGCTGCCAGACGCGCTGCTTGCGCGAGCGCGCCATCAGGTACCACACGATGGCGACCGGCACCAGCAGCGGCAGCAGCAGCGGCGACACGAGCAGGGCGAGGGCCAGCGCGCCGATCGCCAGGCCGCCGAGGCACAGGATGCCCACGCCGGCGAACACCACCGCCAGCACGATGCCGACGCCCAGCAGGATGACGCCGGCCAGCAGCATGCCGCCGCCCGCGAACAGGGTCGCCAGCAGGGCGCCGAGCGGTCCGCCGATCTCGTCGCCGTCGATATTGACGACGCCGTCGCCGAAGCCGAACGTGAACGTGTTCCACAGCAGCAGGGTGCACAGGAACAGGAGGATGAAGGCGGTGGTCTTTTTCATGATGGGTTCTCCCGGGAGTCGTTGTTCCGGCCTGCGTTGCCGGCATGGTCGTACTGTAGCCCCGTCCCTGTTGGCTCTCCATCGTTCTGCGACAGGCCGCATGTTTTGCGGCGCAAGGGGCCGCTGGCGTGGATGAACGGTGCCCGGCGGCCATCTTTTGCGCATTGCCGGCTGCGCTGGCCCAACCAGAGCATCGTCATCCCGCGCAGGCGGAACCCAAGCTCACCGTCGTCCCCGCGCAGGCGGGGACCCAATTTATGTATGCGTTGCCGTGACGCTGGCAATACCTGGGCCCCCGCCTGCGCGGGGGCGACGTATGAGCCGACAGTGCAGGTTGTTCGTTTGCCGATCAGGCCCTACCTCTCCCGCTCCTCCATCTCGAACCGGCTGCGCACGTAATCGATGTGCGCCTGCATCGCCGTGCGCGCTTCTTCCGGCCGGCCCGTGCAGATCGCCTCGCAGATCGTGCGGTGCTGGAACAGCAGCGCTTCCGACACCGACACGTCCAGCTCGCGCAGCCCGTCCACGTTGAGCATGATGTGCTCGCGCAGCATTTTCATGATGCTGCTGTGCAGGTGCAGGAACATGCTGTTGCGCGAGGCCAGGGCGATCGCCTCGTGCAGTTCGACGTCGATGCGCGATTCGGCCAGCAGGTCGCGGTCCGCGCGCGCCCGGTCGAGCCGGGCCATCGCGTCGCGGATCCGGGCCACGTCGTCTTCCGTGCAGCGCTGCGCGGCGAAATAGGCGGTGGCGCCTTCCAGCACGCGGCGGAATTCCAGGATGTCCTCGCGCCGCGCCGGACTGTCGCCGATCAGCTGGCCCCAGGGCGACGGCGCCGCGGTGCCGGTGCGCAGCTGGTCGGACACGAACACCCCGCTGCGCGGCCGGATGACCAGCAGGCCGCGCGCGCCCAGCTGCTGGATCGCTTCGCGCACCGTGTTGCGCGACACGGCGTAGCGCTGCGCCAGGTCGCGCTCCGACGGCAACCGCGAATTGGCCGGAAACGTCCCGTCGAGCAATGCCTCTTCCAGCTGGCGCGTGATCGAACCGACCCGCCCGCCGGACAGTTTATTTCCCATGATCAAAGTCTCTCTGCCGTGGCCCAACCAGTTTGTCAACTGACAAGAATACTGGAAATATCTAGCCATAAAAAGAAAATCCCGATTCCGCTTCAGGAGACCTTGCATGACCCGCCCCCACCGCTCGCCCGTGCGCGACGTGTATCTGTTCGGCACGTGCGTCATCGACCTTTTCATGCCCCAGGCCGGCCTCGACGCCGTGCGCGTGCTGGAGTCCGCCGGCATCGTCGTCCACTATCCGCGCGGCCAGAGCTGCTGCGGCCAGCCTGCCTGGAGCAGCGGCAATCCGGACGAGGCGCGCGCCGTCGCGGCGGCCCAGCTCGGCCTGTTTCCCGAACCGTGGCCCGTGATCGTGCCGTCCGGCTCCTGCGCCGGCATGATGCGCAGGCACTGGCCCGAGCTGTTCCATGACGACCCCGTGCACGGCCAGCAGGCGCGGCTGCTCGCCGGACGCATCCACGAATTCGCCGAGTTCCTGACGAACGTGCTGGGCTGGACGATGCCGGCCGGTGCGCCGGGCGCCGCCGCCGAACACGTGGTGCTGCACACGTCCTGCTCGGCGCGGCGCGAATCGGGCACGCGGACGCACGGCGTGGCGCTGCTCGACGCGCTGCCGGGCGTGACGCGCGTCGAGCACGAGCGCGAATCCGAATGCTGCGGCTTCGGCGGCTCGTTCTCGCTGAAGCATCCGGACATCTCGGGCGCGATGGTGGCCGACAAGATCGCGTCCGTGCAGGCGACGGGCTGCCGCCGCGTGGTGTCGGCCGACTGCGCCTGCCTGCTCAACATCGGCCATGCGGCCCGGCACCAGGGCGCGCCGGTCGAGGTCGAGCACATCGCCAGCTTCCTGTGGCGCCGGATGGGCGCCGCGAACAATCCGGGAGAGGCGGCATGACGGCGCGCGACCGGATCCTGGACCGCCTGCGCGCCGCGCGGCCCGCGACGCCGCAAGACGCCGGCGCCGGCGCCGACCCCGGCCGCGAACGGCACGTCGCCGCACATGCCGCCGATGCGCGGGACGCCGGCCTGGAAGCGCGCATCGACGCCCATTTCGCTGCGCGCCGCGAGAATCCGCCGCCGCCCCCGCACGTGCTGGCGCAGCGCATGCAGGCGGCGCTGGAAGCCGCGCGGGCGCAAGCCTGGTGCGCGAGCGACGACGCGTGGCCCGCGCAGCTGGCGGCGCGCATGCGCGACGCCGGCGTGCGCCGCGTCGTCGTCGACACGGCGACACCGGAGGGCCGGATGCTGCGCGCCGCGGTGCCGGACGACATCGAGCCGGTCGCGTTCGACCGCCCGCTGCAGGACTGGAAGGCGGAACTGTTCGGCACGGTCGATGCCGGTTTCACCGTCGCGCGCTCCGGTATCGCCGCCACGGGTACGCTGGTGCTGGCGCCGGATGCCGTTGCGCCGCGCACCGTGTCGCTGGTGCCGCCGCTGCACGTCGCGCTCGTCTACGCGAGTACGCTGCATGCGGACCTGCACGCGGCGCTGCATGCGGAGCGCTGGCAGGACGGCATGCCGACCAACCTCGTGCTGGCGACGGGGCCGTCGCGCACGTCGGACATCCAGCAGACGCTCGCGTTCGGCGCGCACGGTCCGCGCTGGACGTGGGTCGTGATCGTCACGGATACGAAAGGCCAACAATGACGGCATCGCCCATGCATTTCATGCCCCCGCAGGATTTCCATGCGCGCAGCCGCGCCGCGCTCGACGACCCGCACCTGCGCCAGAGTTTCAAAGGCGCGATGGCGTTCCTGCAGGACAAGCGCCGCAGCCAGTTCGGCGACGACGACGAGCTGCAGCGCCTGCGCGACCTCGGCGAAGCCGTGCGCCAGAACGCGCTGGCGAAGCTGCCCGCGCTGCTGGAACAGCTCGAAGCGACGCTGACGGCGGCGGGGGCGCGCGTCCACTGGGCCGCCACGCCCGAGGAGGCGAACGCGATCATCCACGGCATCGCGGTGGCGCGCGGCGCGCGCCGCGTGGTCAAGGGCAAGTCGATGGCGAGCGAGGAGATCGAGCTCAATCACTACCTGGAAGCGCGCGGCGTCGCCTGCCTGGAATCGGACATGGGCGAGTACATCGTCCAGCTGGCCGGCGAAAAGCCGTCGCACATCGTGATGCCGGCGATTCACAAGACGCGCGCCGACATCGGCCGGCTGTTCGCCGACCACATCCCGGGCACCGCGTACACGGAAGACGTCGACCGCCTGATCCAGACCGGCCGCCATACGCTGCGCCAGGCGTTCGTCGACGCGGACATCGGCCTGTCGGGCGTGAACTTCGCCGCCGCCGACACCGGCACGCTGTGGCTCGTCGAGAACGAGGGCAACGGCCGCCTGTCGACCACCGTGCCGGACACGCACATCGCGATCATGGGCATCGAAAAGGTCGTGGAAAAGCTCGAGCACATCGTGCCGCTCGCGAGCCTGCTGACGCGCTCCGCCACCGGGCAGGCCGTCACCACGTATTTCAACCTGATCTCGGGCCCGCGCCGCGAAGGCGAACTGGACGGCCCGCGCGAGCTGCACCTCGTCCTGCTCGACAACGGCCGCACGCAGGCCTATGCCGACGAGGAACTGCGCGCCACCCTGCAGTGCATCCGCTGCGGCGCGTGCATGAACCACTGCCCGGTGTATGCCCGCATCGGCGGCCACGCGTACGGCACGACGTATCCGGGGCCGATCGGCGCGATCCTGTCGCCGCACCTGCTGGGCCTGGAATCCACCGCGGATCTGGCCACCGCATCGAGCCTGTGCGGCGCCTGCGGCGACGTGTGCCCGGTGCGCATCCCGATCCCGAAGCTGCTGGTGCGCCTGCGCACGGAAGCGAACCGCGATCCGCGCGCCGAGGTCGAGCATCCGCTCAAGGGGCAGGGCGCGAAGTACAGCCGCGGCGAGCGCATGGTCTGGCGCTTCTGGAGCGGGGCGTTCGCCCGGCCGGGTGCCTATCGCACGTTCCGCTGGGCGGCCACGCGGCTGCGCGCGCTGGCACCGAAGGACCAGCTGGGCTGGACACGCTACCGCACGCCGCTCGAGCCGGCACCGCGCAGCCTGGCGGACCTGCTGCGCGCGCGCGGCCAGCCTTTATAACGACACCAAGCCGGGACCACCCGGCGCCCACAAGAATTATTCAAACAAGGAGACACACAATGGTATGGCATCAGATTTACGATCCGTTCGGCAGTATGGCGATCTCGACCCTGCTGGCCGCGATCCCCGTCGTGGTCATGCTCGCGGCGCTCGGGTTCTTCCACATCAAGGCCCACGTCGCCGCCGCAATGGGCCTCGCCGCGGCGCTGCTCGTCGCCGTGTTCGCGTACCAGATGCCGGCCGCGATGGCCGGCAAGGCCGCGCTGCTCGGCGGCTTCACGGGCCTGCTGCCGATCGGCTGGATCGTCCTGAACATCATCTTCCTGCAGCAGCTGTGCGAACAGAACGGCAGCTTCAAGGTGCTGCAGGCGTCGCTGTCCGGCATCACGGAAGACCGCCGTCTGCAACTGCTCCTGATCGCATTCTGCTTCGGCGCATTCTTCGAGGGTGCGGCCGGCTTCGGTACGCCGGTGGCGGTGACGGCCGGCATCCTGATCGGCCTCGGGTTCTCGCCGCTGGCCGCGTCCGGCCTGTCGCTGATCGCCAACACGGCGCCGGTCGCGTTCGGCGCGCTCGGCTCGCCCGTGATCACGCTGGCCAAGGTGCACGGCTACGACCTGATGGAAGTGACGGCGATGATCGGCCGCCAGCTGCCGTTCTTCTCGCTGCTGGTGCCGTTCTGGCTGATCTGGGCGTTCGCCGGCCGCAAGGCGATGATGGAGATCTGGCCGGCGATTCTCGTGACGGGCGCCTCGTTCGCGATCCCGCAATACCTGGTGTCGAACTTCATCGGCCCGGAACTGGTGGACATCATCGCCGCGCTCGTGTCGATGGCATCGCTGATCCTGTTCCTGCGCGTGTGGCAGCCGAAGAACGTCTGGACGTCGGCCAGCCTGAAGGACCGCGAGCCGGAAGCGACCCGCAACGCCGCGCCGGCCGCCGCGCAGCGCTACACGCGCGCCGAGACGCTGCGCGCGTGGACGCCGTGGCTTATCCTGACCGTGTTCGTGTTCATCTGGGGCCTGCCGCCGGTGAAGGAGTACTTCAACAGCGTGTTCGCGCCCAAGTTCCCGATGGACGGGCTGCACAACCTGATCATGCGCGTGCCGCCGGTCGTGCCCAAGCCGCACCCGGAAGCGGCCGTGTACGTGTTCAACCTGCTGTCCGCGACCGGCACCGGCATCCTGCTGTCGGCCATCGCCGGCGCGCTGTTCATGCACTACAGCCTGAAGGCGATCGTCGGCACGTTCTTCCGCACGCTGTGGCTGGTGCGCTACTCGCTGCTCACGATCGTGCTGATGCTGGCGCTTGGGACCCTGACGCGCTATTCTGGTTCGGACACCACACTGGGCCTGGCATTCGCCAACACCGGCATGCTGTATCCGTTCTTCGGCACCCTGATGGGCTGGCTGGGCGTGGCGATGACGGGCTCGGACACGGCGTCGAACGTGCTGTTCGGCGGCATGCAGAAGGTGGCGGCCGAGCAGCTCGGCCTGTCGCCGAACCTGATGGGCGCCGCGAACAGCTCGGGCGGCGTGATGGGCAAGATGATCGATGCGCAATCCATCGTCGTCGCCTCCACCGCCACGCGCTGGGTCAACCACGAAGGCGATATCCTGCGTTTCGTCTTCTTCCACTCCCTGGCGCTGGCCGTGCTGGTGGGGGTCCTGGTCACGCTGCAGGCCTACGTGTGGCCGTTCACCCAGCTCGTGGTCGGACACTGACCTCATTCAACCGGATCTGTCATGAACGCTCCTGCCCATCCTGAATCGCACACCATCGACCGGCAACAAGCGCTGGCGGCACTGCGGGCCGTGCTGCCCCCGCGCTGCATCCTCGCCGACGACGAGGAAACGCGCCCCTACGAATGCGACGGCCTGGCCGCCTACCGCCAGGTACCGATGATCGTGCTGCTGCCCGAGAACGAGGCGCAGATCGTCGCCGCGATCGGTGCCTGCCGCAAGCTCGGCGTGCCGATCGTGCCCCGTGGCGCCGGCACCGGCCTGTCCGGCGGCGCCATGCCGATCGCGCACGGCGTCGTGCTGTCGACGGCGCGCCTGAACCGTATCGTCAGGCTCGACCCGTACGCCCGCACGGCCGTCGTGCAGCCGGGCGTGCGCAACCTCGCCATTTCCGAGGCGGCGGCGTCGCACGGGCTGTACTACGCACCCGATCCGTCGTCGCAGATCGCGTGCACGATCGGCGGCAACGTCGCCGAGAATTCCGGGGGCGTGCACTGCCTCAAGTATGGCCTCACGGTGCACAACGTGCTGCGCATCCGCATGGTGACGACCGACGGCGAGATCGTCGAGCTGGGCGGCGAGTCGCTGGACGCGCCCGGCCTCGACCTGCTGGCGCTGGCGATCGGCTCGGAAGGCATGCTCGGCGTCGTGACCGAGGTCACCGTCAAGCTGGTGCCCAAGCCGCGCGTGGCACGCGTCGTGATGGCGTCGTTCGACGACGTCGTCAAGGCCGGCGACGCGGTCGCGCGCGTGATCGCGGCCGGCATCATCCCGGCCGGCCTGGAAATGATGGACCGGCTGTCGACGCAGGTCGCCGAGGAATTCGTCCACGCCGGCTACGACACGGCCGCCGCGGCCGTGCTGCTGTGCGAGTCGGACGGCATTCCCGAGGAGGTCGAGGAAGAGATCGCGCGCATGAGCGAAGTGCTCAGCAACTGCGGCGCGACGGCGCTGACGGTGTCGCAGGACGAGGCCGAGCGCCTGCGCTTCTGGTCCGGCCGCAAGAACGCGTTCCCGGCCGTCGGCCGCATCTCGCCGGACTATTACTGCATGGACGGCACGATCCCGCGCAAGCACCTGGCGCACGTGCTGCAGCGAATCGAAGAGATGGAAAAGAAATATGCGCTGCGCTGCGCCAACGTGTTCCACGCCGGCGACGGCAACCTGCACCCGTTGATCATGTTCGACGCCAACGCGCCGGGCGAATTCCATCGCGCGGAGCAGTTCGGCGCCGACATCCTCGAACTGTGCGTCGAGGTCGGCGGCACGATCACGGGCGAGCACGGCGTCGGCATCGAGAAGATCAATTCGATGTGCGTGCAGTTTTCCCGCGCCGAGCTCGATGCGTTCCTGGCCGTGAAGCGCGCGTTCGACGCCGCCGGCATCCTCAACCCCGACAAGGCGATTCCGACCCTGCACCGCTGCGCCGAATACGGCCGCATGCACGTGCGCCACGGGCAAACGCCGTTTCCCAACCTGCCGCGCTTCTGACGATGGATACGACCTTACAACAATTCGCCGACCGGATCGGCCAGGCCAGCGCCGACGGCACGCCGCTGCGCATCCGCGGCGGCGGCAGCAAGGACTGGTACGGACAGACCGTACAGGGCGCGCTGCTCGACGCCGGTGCGTATCGCGGCATTACCGACTACGAACCGACGGAACTCGTCATCAGCGCGCGCTGCGGCACGCCGCTGGCCGAGATCGAGGCGCACCTGGCGCGGCACGGCCAGATGCTCGCCTTCGAGCCGCCGCACTTCGGCACCGGCGCCACCATCGGCGGCACCGTGGCCGCGGGACTGTCCGGACCGCGCCGCCAGGCGGCGGGTGCCGTGCGCGACTTCGTGCTCGGCGCCGTGCTGCTGGACGGGCGCGGCGAGCTGCTGCACTTCGGCGGCAAGGTGATGAAGAACGTGGCCGGCTACGACGTGTCGCGCCTGTTGGCCGGCTCGCTCGGCGTGTTCGGCCTGATCGCCGAGGTGTCGCTGAAAGTGCTGCCGCGCCCGATCGCCGAGTGCACCGTGCGGATGGAAGCGGAGCAGGGCGACGCGCTGCGCCGGCTGAACGAATGGGGCGGCCAGCCGCTGCCGCTGTCCGCCTCGTGCTGGCACGACGGCGTGCTGACGGTGCGCCTGTCGGGCGCCCGCTCGGCCGTCGACGCGGCGCGCCGGCGCATCGGCGGCGATGTGCTGCAGGGCGACGATGCCGACGCCTTCTGGCGCGCGCTGCGCGAACACGAAGGCCGCTTCTTCACGGCCGCGCGGCAAGCGGCGGGCGGGCTGTGGCGGTTGTCGCTGCCGACCGTCGCACTGCCGCTGGCCCTGCCTCAGCCCGCGCAGCAACTGATCGAATGGGGCGGCGCGCAGCGCTGGCTCGTCACCGACGCCGACGCCGCCACGGTGCGCGCGGCGGCCGGCGCGGCCGGCGGCCACGCCACGCTGTTCTTCGGCGGCGCGCGCGACGAGGGCGTGTTCCACCCGCTGGCGCCCGCCGTCCACGCGATCCATCGGCAATTGAAAAACGTGTTCGACCCGGCCGGGGTCTTCAACCGCGGCCGCATGTACAAGGATTTTTGACGTGCAAACCAATCTCGCCGATTTCATCAAGGGCACGCGCGACGGCGACGAAGCCGACGCCATCCTGCGCAAATGCGTGCACTGCGGTTTCTGCACCGCGACCTGTCCGACTTACCAGCTGTCCGGCGACGAACTCGAGGGGCCGCGCGGCCGCATCTACCTGATCAAGCAGGTGCTCGAGGGCCGCCCGGCCACGCACAAGACCCAGGCCCACCTGGACCACTGCCTCACGTGCCGCAACTGCGAATCGACCTGTCCCTCCGGCGTGCAGTACGGGCGCCTGGCGGACATCGGCCGGCGCGTGGTCGAGGCGCAGGTGCCGCGCCCGGCCCGCCAGCGCATGCTGCGCACGCTGCTGAAGGAAACGCTGCCGCGCCGCTGGCTGTTCTCGCCCGCCATGAAGACGGGCCAGATGCTGCGCCCGCTGCTGCCGCGCGCCCTGCAGGACAAGGTACCCGTGCCGCGCAGCGCCGGCACCTGGCCGCGCACCCGCCATGCGACGAAGATGCTGCTGCTGGAAGGCTGCGTGCAGCCGGCCATGTCGCCCAACATCAATGCGGCGACGGCGCGCGTGCTGGACGCCGTC
>Ga0308161_1005571_pt1 | contig 10999 bp, 8 predicted proteins | sample PhyFR2_FD_201034 | JGI IMG/M metagenome (GOLD analysis project Ga0308161, IMG submission 201034) | Phyllosphere microbial communities from UC Gill Tract Community Farm, Albany, California, United States - DLSLF.R2 | ecosystem: Host-associated > Plants > Phyllosphere > Unclassified | place: USA...
CAGTCGTTCTGAAATCGCTCAAGCGCTCGCCTGGATTAATGGGAGACCACGAAAATGTCTTAACTGGAAAACTGCATACGAGGTCTTCACGGAAGAAGTGTTGCACTTAATTTGACAAACCGTCTTTGGAAAAAAAGTACTTTTAATGTTGATCTTATTTCACTTATTTATTTTTTTGAATCTTCTATAAAAAACATCAGCTCATCAACGACCTTGAAAAGGTCGTTTTTTATTTCATGTTCCCATATTCTTTTTATTTTCCACTTATTTTGAAGATAATATTCATTAACCTCTTTGTCACGCTTAATATTACGTTCTAACTTTTTTTTCCAAAACTCCGTATTACTTTTAGGCATGGTGGCGTGCAAAGGGCATTGATGCCAAAAACATGAGTCTATGAAAATTACAACCTTATATTTTTGAATAGAGATATCGGGCTTTCCAAATAACTTTTTATTATTTCTCCGATAACGGATTCCATTTTTCCATAACTCTTTTGCAACAATTGTTTCAATTTTAGAAACTGCTTTAATGGCTTTCATATTTTTTGTTCTTTGTTCCTGTGTCATCACGTCAGTCATAAAATACACTCCTTTTATTATCTTTTTGTAAAGAATTAAAACTTATAAAGCGAAATAATTAATTTTTTTTAAGCAATCTTTACAATTAACTAAGAGTATGATGTAAGTTTCTTTACCCAAAATGTACAAAAACATCGATTATGTTTTTTGTATTAAACAGTCTATGATGTTCTTTGTTATATAAGCAATGGATGGACTAAATTAATACAGTTTGGTTTTAGGGACGATGTCTAATGAATGTGACTATGTTTCTCAAGAGTTTAGCCAATTTGGGTGAATAGAACAACCGGTTTTTTAAAGTGCTATTTTTTATATTATATTTAATATTTTCAATGGCATTTACATGCAATACAGATCAGCTTAGAAGTGGAAGAACATGTATTCGTAAAAAGTACCAGACAAAAATGTTTGTTTTTGTTATAATGAATTAATTATTAAATGAAATGTCTTAAATAAAAAGGGTGAATATTTATGTTGAAGTTAGGAACGGTTTTTAGCGGAATAGGTGCAATAGAGCATTCCTTAGAAAGACTGGGAATAGAATATGAAGCGGCGTTTGCATGTGACAATGGTGGAATTGATATATTTTCAAAAAAAATAGACCGGAATTTATTTAATATAATTAAAGAGATAGAAGGACTTCAAAATAGATTAGAAAGTCTTACTCATGAAAATTATGAAGATGCTAATGCTCTAAATATTAATGAACATTTAGAGTACATTATAAATTTAAAAAATGAACTCCAGGATGTATCCTCAGACGTTGGAGAATTACTTTTATCAGAAAAAGTATTAATCGGCCAATTAAATTTATTCTTTATGCATTATCAAAAATTGGAGCAATATAATAAATTTTCACCATTAATTAAAAAGTTTTCCGATACACAGTTCAAAGATATTCCTCACTCACACTATTATTATCTTTTGAGAGATATTAAAGAATATTCTAAAAAAATAAATGATAAGGATGCATTTAAATTTTTGTTCACAATATCATTTGAGGAATTTGAAATGGTATTTAAAAGCTTTGTTGAAACTACGTCTGTTAAAAAACTTAACAGTATTATGTCGGAAATTATCGATACTATCAATATGCTGCATGAAAGACTTTCGACAGTTGAAATCCTTGATGATTTATCCAAGTTAAATGATTATAACAAGAAAAAAGATTATGTAGATAATCTGTATAAAAACAAAAAAAAATCTAATTTTGTACTTCAAAGTTATTTTGCGAACTACGATATTAAGCAAGAAAATTTTCATTGGAACGCATCATTTTTGGATGGAACGCAATATGAAAATCAAATAGATTTATTTGTCGGTGGAAGTCCGTGCCAGTCTTTTTCAATGGTAGGAAAGCGAAGAGGACTACAGGATACGAGGGGTACATTATTTTACGAATATGCTCGATTAGTGGGAGAAATTAAGCCGAAGGTATTTATATATGAAAATGTTAAAGGCCTAATCAATCACGACGGTGGAAATACGTGGGCAACAATGCAACAAGTGTTTGATGATCTTAATTATAATTGGAGTTTTAAAGTCTTGAACTCCAAAAATTATGGAGTGCCACAAAATAGAGAAAGACTTTTTGTAGTAGGGTTTCGAAAAGATCTTGAATTGAAAAAAGACTTTGCATTTCCTGAAGCCTTACCTCTTAAAAAAACCATGCAAAATTATTTGTTGGACACGGTATCAGGAAAGTATTATTTGAATAAAAAAGGCGTAGAATTTGTAACAAGTGAAAAAAATATAAATAAAAGATATACGCAAATTGATGGAGATATTCAACTGTGTCAAAAAGCTAACCAGCAATTTAATTGGCACGGAGATTTTATTTTTGTTGAAGAAAATAAAAATAAAGAAAAAACAATGGAAGAATTAGAAAAATATTTTCTTTCAGAAAAGGTAGAAAAGTATGTCATGTCAAGTGGAACTAAGAATTTCTATTCCAAGCCGAAAATTGATTTGGAGATTGCCCGTCCGTTGCTAACTACTATGCATAAAATGCATAGAGCAGGGGTTGATAATTACGTTACTACCCAGGGAAGAATTAGAAAGTTAACGCCTAGAGAATGCCTTAGACTAATGGGTTTTTGTGACAGCTTTAATATTGTAGTATCTGATACACAAATATATCAGCAGGCTGGAAATTCAATTGTTGTTGATGTACTAATGGAAATAACAAAATCAATTGTAGAAAGTCTTCCACAAGTTATAGAAGGAAAAAACTATAATTATAACTACAATGCTGAACAATTGACTCTGCTTTAAAGATAAAATTACTTTGAATATTATGCAAAGAAGCTGATCCATTCAAGTTTTTTGAGTGGATCAGCTTCTTTTTTTGAATTAGTATATTGAATTAATTTCAATATTATACAATATTAGGAATCCCAACATTAAAAAATTAGAAAGAATGAATTATTTTTCTGAATTTACATAAAAACATTCAAAATCATATGGTATAAGCAGTTGTTGAATTTTTAATAATGTCGATAAATAAAGTCCATTCTTTAATACCCCATTTTTGATAAGTTATATATTTAGCAAAAATTTCATCAGCAGGTAACATAATAACATTAATATTTTTTAAATCTGAAAGAAAACTGACTGAAACTTCACCACCTTTAACCAAAGTATTTTCTGAGTAAGGAAATAAGAAAATATTGTACCAATTTTGAATTTCTTTAGACTGAATATATGAATGCAATGCTTTTTCATACATATATTGTTTTACCACATCTTGAATTCCTGGATTATGAATAACCTTATCTTTCGTAAAAGAAATATTGTAGTACTTTGCATCAATAATAAGAAGAGTGCTACTTTCGTTTACTACTAGATTTTTCAAAATATCTGGAATTAGGGTATCTTTATTGTTATCGTTAATAATAAAATTTGTCCATAAAGGCTTTGGGATACTAATTGCGATGTTTTCATCATGATCCATTACACTTGCACAGCATTTTTCCCAAACCGTATAAAAACTTTTTGTACCAAAAAAAACAATTTTATTTTCGGTGAAAAAAGCTTCATGGGCAATATACCGGTACATATTATTGAGTAAAGTAACATTACGATCGTTGTAATCCTGATACAAAGTATCGTTAATTTTCATCAATTGAAAATCTTTATTTTCCAGGTGACTGAAATCAAATGGAAACTGAACTGAGGGATAATCCAAAAAATTATTAAGGCCGCTGGCAGTAAGATACTGAGAACATTCATTTAATATTGCTTTATGAATCTCAATGATTACATGTGTCTGATCAACTAAGGTCTCTTCTTTTACCAGTTCCAAATAGATTGGGCTCTGATCCTTGGAAAGATAGGAAGCCTGGGAGTCAATCGTTTGCTGCCAATCTATTTCCCCGTTACCGTTAATCATGTATTCGATTTTATCCCTATGGTATAATCCGTTTTCAATATAATCATTAATAAAATAGTCGGCAGCAGATAAATAATTGAAAAGTTCTCCTTGTTCAAAGTTACCGAAAAACTCCAACTCCTGTACTGTAACCGATCTTTTACTATATACTTTTAACACCTTCAGTATGGTCTTCATTTTTTCTATTTTTTCTAAATCGCTTAAGGATTCTTTTAAAAATTTTGGTAAGAAGAGCAACAGTTGATTCTGAAAAACAATGACACCAACGTACTGAAAAGAGACTGCAGTCTGTTTCCTTTTAGCGATTCCTCTACTCAAACATTCTTCTATAAAAAAATTAATATCTATAGATTTAAAAGAACGTTTTAATTCGGCAATGTTGTAATGTTTATTTTCATATAAAAAGATAGGATTCATGTTAAGTAACCTAAAAATGCTTTAAGACAGCTGGTTGAGATTTTGGCTCTGAAATGAAAATCTCTTCGTCAATACCGTTAAAAATTTTTTCCTGATTATTTTGGTAATCAGAAATAATTTGGGAGTAACGCTTTCTTTCGCCGAATAATCCTGTTTTTGAAAGCTTAAAAACATCTTCAGAAAGATAGCGTATCAGTTTATTTTTAAAGGTTTTTTGAAATGCGCTTTCCTCACTTTGTCGGAATGTATCATCCAGGTCTACCGGTTTTATAAAAAACGGTCCTATTAGCTTGTCTTCTCTGACATCCAGTTCAATTAAACGCTGATTTAATGCTCTTCTAAAGTCATTCCATTTACACTGTCCATATCCGTTAATATAAACATCATAATTTGTAATTAATTCCTCGTTAGCATTAATATCTATATACTCAGGATTCCAACGACGTTGAAAAGCAGAGTCAAGAGGATGTACTCCCTGATCTGCACTATTCATGGTAGCCCAAATATAGAAGTTTGGCGGTAAATATAATTTGCTGATTTGAGATAGACCCTCCTTATCTAGATATCTTCGCATTTCCTCGGAACATGAAATTTCATATTCACCTTTTCCAAGCATATCTCTGTCCAATAGCTGAAACATATCCCCAAATACGGCAGCCGGATTTATAGCCCGATTAATCTCTTCAATGATTAAAACATAATTATTGCATCCTTCACCTTGTTGATGGTAATCGGATAAAGCTCTTACTAACAGTCTCAGGAAAGGACCAGGGACGTATTCGTATGTTATATAGTGCGAGTGATCGTTAAGGGCTGGATCATTTCCCGGCTTGGGTTTATATGTCCCGACAAACTGTGAATAGGAATAGTTGGAATAAAACGTGACTCTCTCAATATTTTCGGGATTAAAAAATCCTGAACTAGTTTCTGTACCTTCGCATTCCTGCTTTAGTGTAAAACTTTTCCCCGTACCGGGTGAGCCAATAAGTAACCGATTATGATCTCTAGGAATATTTTCTTTTGATACAACATCTTCTAATACAGTATCTTTTTGGTCATCTTCTCTATTCGGAATTGATGTCTCCAAATCATAAAACAAGGCAAAGTTTTTATAGGTATATCTGTTAAAAAAAGAACTCTTATGTTGCGGGTTTTCCGGAATAGGGAAATGGGTTTCGACTTTTTGTACATAGTTTTCCAGTTGATTCCTTTCGGTGATGTCTATATATACGAAGTTTTTATTGGCTACTTTCTTTTTCTTTATAGGTTTTCCATGAGAAACTAAAGCATTTAATAAAATGTCGGCATTTCCAGCTCCACGTAGTTCATTGAAAAAATCATCAAAATCTAATTGTAAAGTCTCTGATCTCAATATTTTTTTGCCTATTTCTAAAAAAATAATGACAGGATTTTCTTCTCCTTGCACAAACGGATTCGGCGCATAATACGTTTTTAACCAAAATTCTAAATATTTTTCTAAATTTTCACTTGAAAAGGCAAATAAGTAATTCTGAACTTTTAAGTAATCAACACTTCTATCCTCCAACCCTAATTGGCAGGCAAATTGATATGCTGTCCTTTTATAACCAGTGAATTGTTCTTCCAATATGCCATTCACTTCAACTCTTTTAATATTGCTGGATAAATCGGGATAAATTTCAAGGATTTCTTGGACATTTTCTAAAGTAAAGTTGCGCCAACGGACTACCGGGGTAAAAGACATAAAGTTAAATCTCCTTAATTTTATTAATAGAGTGCTTTAGTGTTATCGAGTAAATTACTTATTCTTGATATCAGCTGGTTTATTTAAAAAGAAAGATATGTTTTCTGTGATACTCAAGATAAGTATTTTTATTACCAGTAGAGTTTCCTATCTCATAAGAATTTTCTAACTGCAGATTTAAGAGGCTGATAATATTATCTGATAAGTATGGAGATATTTTTAATCTTCCATTATTTTCGAATGAAATGAGCCCTTTATCAAATAATAAATCGAACGTAGGGGTTAATGCAACGCCATTAAAACCGTCTAAACGTTGATTATTATTAGTACAGTGAGCCCACGGCATGATATGACTTGCTCTAAGTAATGATTTATCATCAATTCCTGTAAATGGACAAGAAGACATTATATCAAGTGTATTTCTTCTGAATTTTCCCTGACCTATACGGGAAATAACAAGAGATCTCCGATTTGTGTTTAAAATTAAGGTATCATTTTTTATTGTCTTACGATTTTTGTTAGTTAATAGTTGTTTGCTCTTTATTTTTCGGGGTTCAGATTTCGGATTAACAAATAACTCGAAATAATATATTACATCATTTTTGTTACTCCTATTTACTAACTTGTGAATATGAACAACCGTAAGAGGCTGAAGAGTCTTAAGAGGTTTTGGCAGACATATCGTCCTCATTAATTCCCATAAAGAATTGTTTGAGCCGATATAGAACCTGTCTGCATCCAAATCGCCATTTTGATTGTATATTTGAAACCGATTAATTTTTTTAAGACGACAAACAAGTTCCATGCGCTCTTGATACAAGAGTGATACATCCTGACGATAAGTTGAGACAGGAAAATCATAAAACACTTTTATGTCTTCCATATATTTAATTAAATTTTCTTTGCTGAAAAAACAATATCCTTGTGCTCCAGCATATCCATCAATATCGATAATAGGATCAAAGGTAAAAAAGGAACCGAATTTTTTACTTTTTTGAGACGATACATAGAGTCTAGCTTCTCCAGACGCGCTACCGGATTTATTAGCAGGAATGACAAACGAATCAGAAATATTTGCTGAAGCTGTAGAAACTAAATCATACTTGCTTCCCTGTATTTTCAATAAAAACCTCTCCCGATTTCAATTTATTTTCAATACAATTAAAATAAGCTTTACTTCACTGACGGATACTTCTCTCCATTCTTCCTAATCTTATCTACTACAATCTCTTCCACATCTACGTTCAATTCACTACATAACGTCAACGCATAAATCAGTACATCGGCAATTTCTTCTTTGATATTTTCCTGATTTTCTTCCCACGCTTCTTCGCTGGTCCGCCACTGGAAGGCTTCAAGTAACTCGGATACCTCGATGGACAAAGAAATCGCTAAGTCTTTTGGATTATGGTGTGGTCGCCAGTTTCGTTCGTCACGGAAGTCATCGATTTTTTGTACTAACGCTTTGATTTCGTTCATAGTGGTATCTCCTTTAGTTGTAATAATCGGGCACGTAATTGAGGATTAGTTGCGTACAGATAAAGCCCTTTGACACCACGCTTCAGCAGGACGTTCAGGGAGTTCAAAATGATTTCTTCCTTGGCACGTTCATTTTCCGATCGACTTAAGTCTTGGCGGGAAACAAATGCTCCGGTGTCTTTGTATGACGTTGGATCGAGCTTCAACTGTTGAGTCGTTTCATCATACTGAATCGATGGACCGAGTACGACACCGACGTAGTTTAAATCAAATCCTTGAATGGTATAGATCGATCCGACTTCTCTAATTGTTTCCGTTTGTTCTGCCCATGTTGTATGGGAATAACTGCGGTTCCATGGAAGATTAATTCCATCCTCGTCAACAAAGTAATCGGCCCCGTCTTTTTTATGAAGGTAATCAAATGTCGAGACGATTCGGGATAATCCGTGCTGTTCGTTTTTTGAGAAAATCGCCTGCTTGAAAGCTTCAGGATCTTCGAAGACCTGTAAATCATAATTGGAATCACTCGGAATTGGTAAGAGATTGCGTTCCACCAATCGATTAATCCAGTCTAACGTCTGCGGACTCGCTTGCATCCGGAATTGGTTGGATAATTGCAGCGTCTTTGTCGAAAAGGGACCGACGATATCCTGTAAGGTCTTCCGTCCCCAGTGACTTTTAATCTTGAGGACTTGTTTCGGATCAAAGATCAGAATCGTAATTTTACTGCGTGTAATGATTTCATGCAGCTGATTTTGTTGGTGAAAGTTATTGTAGGCATCTTCTTTTGTGAGTAACAGATGGGCTTCATCCACAAGCACGATGTCAGCAGTCCGCTTTTGTTTATCTAACGTATTTAAAAAAGGGGTCGGTTTTTGAAACTGCTTTTTCTTTAAGTTTGGTAGGCTGCTGGCAATCGATTTATACGTCTTGAGCATTTCTCCATGGTTGACGAGCAGATAGTTATCCGTCTGATACAGTGCAGAATTTACTTCTTTCGTTAAATCCTGGATCGTATTGAATAAGGAGCTGAGTAAGACACTTTTTCCTGTTCCGGCGTCGCCTTCGACGATGAAAACATGGTGACCGGTTTCGGTGATTCTTGTTTTACAAAATTTTAAGATTTCCTCTTTGACTTCCAGTTGTTGCTCAGATAATTCACGAAACGGAGATAGTTTGTAGACGTCTTTGTTTCGTAACTGATCGAGCGTACCTTCCGCAATCTGCTCCTCGCGTAACTGTTGCCAAATGTTTTCAAAAACCGTTTCATTGAAAAAATCTTTTCGGAAATAGTTGTGCATCTGACGGGAGACAGTTTGGCTGACATTTTGCAGTGTATAGCGACCATCTGCAATTAAAAAGTTAATCAAATTGGATTCGATATTGTAAGTAGCCGATTGGTTAAACTGTTCATGTCCAATTAAAATCGATTCGTCGAGTTGCTTCCGACGAGGATCTTTTAAATGGGCTTTTAACCGTTGATTTTTTTGAACCGTTTGGCCGACGTAAGCTTGTGCTTTTGACCGGCTATATAAAAGATAAACAATCGGATAGTTTTCTATGTAGATTGTTCGGCTGCGTGCTAAATCAGCAGTGTCAAACCGATATTTCTCAAAATAAAGTTTTTCCAAAACATATGTCCATCCTTCCGACGATAATAAAGAAATATGTAAAACGTAATTCATATTAAATATAGCATGATGAAGGTATGATTGTTATTTAAAGGAAATTTTGTTTCGGAAAGTAAAAGGAACGGACCATTTTGGACCGTTCCTTTTGTTTACGCATATTCGATCAATATTGGTTTAATCTCCATCTCTTCAAGCGTCGTTTATAATGATTCCATCGCACGATCTGCGTCTTGATAGAAGTGACGACCACGGACACGCCAAAAGTTCCAGCCCATCCGTTCTAAGAATTTTTGAGGCAACATGTCTGCTTTAGGCATTTATTTCGTACCAACGTTCTCTGTCATACCATACTGCATTCAATTTGATTGAATCAACAGTGTCGATATTCATATTTTGATGCTAGAACGAAAAATTAATCAAGTAATCTAAAAAAGGTCGATATCATTCATCGACCTTAAGAGTAGATTTCCAGTTTAATTTGAGTTTTTAAGGGTTACGTATTTCGAAAGATTAACGCCTTTTCTTACTTCTGTTTTATACGACTCTTTAATTCCGGACGCCTCTACGATTTCAGCAACACTATACTTATTATGCAAAATGATTTCCCCAAATTTGATTCCAAAAAGGTGAATGAAGATTGATTGTTCTTTATCAGGTGCCGAGTTGTACATTTGTTTTAATTGTTCCCCAAGTTCAGTTATGGACATAGAATCTAACTCCTATCAAATACATAAATTGTCTTTAGACACTTTTAGTATAGCAGCTCTAAGTCGAATTATTAAAATATAAAAGAATAAATTCCAGTTAAATTTTTAATAGATGTGGTAAATGAGTTAAATGTTATTAAATCAAGATTTAGAAGTACAAATGCGTATTAATTCTCAGTAATCAGTTACCATGCTGATAGTGCAACATATGGATTTCTATGATGATTGACAAGATGGTTTGAGGGATATCTGTTGGTTGAGAGCGTTTAGCATATTGGAAGCACTCCTGAGCTAGAGAATCATGCTCTCCTGTAATAACCTGTGCCTGTCGGCAAGTCTTTTAACCAGGAAGAATACAACGGAGAAGCTAAGTGATAGCGGGTAATCAACATTTAAAACATAGAACTGCGCAGTTTCTGCTAAATAAAAAATTAAAGGAGCACCTATCTTCTGTATCCCTAAAATAAAGCCGTCGACGTGAAACTGACAAATCCCGAGAGATGATCGTTTTTCGAAAGCGGCTTAAGAATCAAAATCCGGATATCAATTATAAATGTTGTGACCGTCCGTTCGATTTTTTTGATGTATTCGAGCACTTCTTGTCGAGTCATAAAATCTTCCTTCTCATAGCGCTTTATGTCAATAATGTTTAAAATTAAACAATTTTCTGTTTAATGTTAATTTTTAAATCCATTTATTGATAAAATATAGAATGTTTTGATACACTTTTAAAATGCACAATAAAGTTCACTATCGAAAAAAGCCTCATACATAAAAGGAGAACAGATGAATGATTGATTTAATGGTTTCTGGCATGTTAACAGGGTTGAAAGTATACAAAGGAGTAAAAGAGAAAAAAGAAATCGTAGACAAGCTAATTAAATTAGAAGCTGAACAGGCGCAACTGTTTGATATGTTTACGAATGAAATTAAAGCGATTCAGGAAGGACCTTTTTACGTAGGGCTAACTTATTTGGAGCAGGCGATGGACGATCATCGAAGTCAAAAGGACTCTAAAAAGATGGTGGCAAGTGCCTTAAAAGAATTCATCAAGGCTTATGGTGTACAAA
>Ga0308161_1005572_pt1 | contig 10999 bp, 9 predicted proteins | sample PhyFR2_FD_201034 | JGI IMG/M metagenome (GOLD analysis project Ga0308161, IMG submission 201034) | Phyllosphere microbial communities from UC Gill Tract Community Farm, Albany, California, United States - DLSLF.R2 | ecosystem: Host-associated > Plants > Phyllosphere > Unclassified | place: USA...
TTAATAACCTTGTGACCATGCCAAGTGGCTACATTACCAATACGCTGGCACAACTTGCCGAAGAACATTCGGAAGTGATCATTAACATTAGCATGAGCACACTTTCAGATATTGAATGCCGCGTGCTAGATAACCGTTTACATGCCGGAGCTATTCCCCTCGTTACTCCACTGTCTGGGCTAGACTATTTTGATTTATATAGCGAAAGTTCATTTTTATATTGCGGCAAGAACCATCCATTGTTTGGCAAATGTAGCAAGATGGATTTAGATGAATTAAAAAAATGGCAAGCGGTGCTTCCCAATTATGCAATCACACCTGAAGCGGCAAAATTACACCAGCTTTTAGACTGTAAAGCGACGGCCAGTGACCGTGAAGGAATTGCATTTCTGATTTTAACAGGAAAATTCTTAGGTTTTTTACCCGACCACTACGCAAAAAAATGGGTCGAAAATGGTTTTATGCAAGCCGTATCAAAGGAAAAAATGCATTACAGCACGCCCATTTGCTTAATTACCCACAAGGGCAAAAACCACAATATTATTTTAAAAACTTTTATGGAAATGCTGGATAAGCGGATAAGCAACAATTAAAAATATTTTATATATGGATAGAAAAATATTGATAACTTCTAAAAAAGTAAGTTTTTTTATTTAATACCTCTTAATAAAACTTATTAATCTCAAATCCAAGCTACTCTTCATTAATATAAAAATACCGCTCAGAATAGAATTATTAATTTTAAATATGTATTATGCGAACTTACACTTACTTTATCTAAAATTCAATAATAGTTTTCATTCAATTAATGAGGAAAATAATGAATAAAATAATTAAAGGTTCATTAGGAATCATATTAATGAGCTCCCTTTTAGCCGCTTGCGGTGGAAGTAATGATAATTCATCATCTGGTACAGAAAACAAGGCCGTACCATCTCAGACTAGCACTAGTATAGGTTCTGTTGCGATAAGAACTAATGCAACAGCCTCTAATGGTAATATTAGCGATGCAACTGATATTAATATTGGTACCAACTCAAACGCTCAGCCTATAGGTTTTAATGTTAACGGCTTTGCTGATACACTCAAATGTGATAGAGGTATTCTCTTAAACTCTACGCTTTCAGCGAATACAATTTTTGATGAAGCGTTATATTCTCTAAATTATAGATTTAAGACAATTCGTACAGCAAATACAACAACTTCTATTAGACAGTTATATGCATATGAAATTAAAAGAAATAGCCAAATGTTGTATGCTTATCCAAAAGCACTTTACAATATAACTGCTGACGAAATTGAAAGTAGTTTGGCTGAAGATGTTTTACAAAGTTATGATCTTAACTCTTTCGGTCTTTTTACTTCAAAAAACTATCAAAAGCAAAATAATGGTTGGCCTCTAGGTTATGTTGTTGCATCACAAGGCTCACAAATTACGACGGCTCAATTCAATGACACTTGTAATTTAAATTCATATAACATTAGTTACGACTACGAGAAAATTGATGTTTCGGGTAAAAGAATATCTGACATTTTCCCATCAAATATTTTAACTAGTAATCCAAAAAATATAGACTATCTATATATTAGTAATCGTTTTACTGAAACACTTAAAAATAATCAAACAGCTTTTACGAGCTTAGTAAATAGTAATTCAACCTTCCCAAGTGGTTCTTTTATTTATGTGCCTAAGTCTGTTATTTATAACAATACCGAATTTTATTTCTTTGATAGCGATATCAAAGATTTAAAAACCCTAGCTGAATGGCAACAGAAAATTTACCCAATGGCTAAATATAAATTTGATACTGTGGGTGGCTACAATGTGACTTACCCTGTAGACAGTACAGGAAACCAGATTTATGACGGTGGAAAAGACCCAGCCATTGAAATGAATGGCAAAATTTATGATGGAGAATGGCAAGTTAAAGGTAATGTTACCTCTGAAACATACGGTGTGCCAAGTAATTCTATTACTAACTATCAAGCAAGAGGGAAATTTGCTTTATACAATAAAGCTAGTTATGACTTCATTGTTGAACAACTTAAATCTTACTATAAATAAGATTTAATATATGCATATCCAAAAGTACATTGCGAATGTACTTTTGGATAATAATCATTTAGAGCATGGCTCTAAAAAATCGTTAGAATTAGTTAATTGCTATTTCATAATGAAAATTATGAGCCAAGCCAAACGACTCACGGTATTCAACTGCAACCCCTTCAAGATTTTTTGCAATACGGCATACCTTAACTAAAGGATCTTCAAGCTTATTATTTAAATAGCTATCTTTGATATTTTTCTCAAAAGTTAACCGTTCTGTTGCAGAAGAAATAAATTGGCCACAGTGCTGATAATAAAAAGGGTAAAGTAAATTACCAAACTCAGCGATCGGAATTTCTTTTAGATTTTTAAATAAATGTTCAGGCAACCAGATTCTCTCGCTTAACACAACGACTTCTTCATGCTTACGCACACGCTCGATATAAAGCAACTTTTCGGTAAGCCCAAGCCCTAGTTCTGCATTTACTTCTGGGATTGCATCACACACTTCTACTTTTTTAATTTGACCTTGTGGCTGAATGAGTTCGCCTTTTTTATTACGTAGTCTAAAAAAACGAATAAGTGAGTTTTCAAAATTAGGTTGTTTTAAAAAAGTGCCTTTTCCTTGCAACTTAACCAACAAGCCGTCCTCAACCAATCCTTCTACAGCTTTTCTAACGGTTCCAACCGATACGCTATACATTTGAGCAAGCTCTTGTTCACTTGGAATAGGCTCTTCCACTGTCCATTTAGACTGGATCAGTAGTTTTTGAAGTTCCCAACGGACCTTTTCATATCTTGGCAATTTAAAATTTTTAAATGCAGTCTCATCAAGCATTTGCGTTAAACATTATGAAATCGATTTGACAATATTAGCATAGTTCTATGTAATACAAAAAACCAAACATATATATGTTTAGATGTTTAGATGTTTATATATTTATCAAGGAAGATAATATGACTGCATTGATGCTGATGGCTTTAGCCGTATCGATAGGTTTAGGTTATAAAACGAAAATTAATATTGGATTTTTTACAATCGCGTTTGCCTACCTGATTGGTTGCTTTGGCATGGGTCTTAAGCCTTCTGAAGTTATTGAATTATGGCCTGTCAAAATTTTCTTTATTATTTTATCTGTTACTCTGTTTTATAACTTTGCTCTGGCAAATGGTGCATTAGAAAAGCTCGCCAGTCATCTTTTATATAAGTGCCGTAAGTTTCCTCAGTTTTTACCTTTAGCGATTTTTTTCGCCGCGACCATTATTGCCGGCCTAGGCGCAGGTTTTTATACCGTACTTGCTTTTATGGCACCGATTACCCTGCTGCTGTGTAAAAAAACCAATATGAATATGATTATTGGTGGGATGGCTGCAAATTACGGCGCTTTAGCTGGCGCAAATTTTATGACATCGCAAAGTGGCATTATTTTCCGAAGCTTAATGGAGAATACAGGCATTAGTTCACAAACTGCTTTTTCATATAGTAGTGGAATTTTTGTCTTAACTTTGATTATTCCAATTGCGGTATTGGGAATTTATACCCTCTGGAATAGAAAAAGTAATTCTATTGTTATTGAAGATCAAAAGCCTGAGCCATTCGACAAAAAGCAGAAACAATCAATTTTTCTCATTATTTTAATGATGTCGATTGTTTTGGTTTTTCCCATATTGCACCTTGTTTTTCCAGATGCAAAAACCATCAGTTTTTTAAATTCCAAAATTGATATTGCCTTCCTTGCCATTACCTTTTCACTCATCAGTTTACTCATGAAACTTGCCGATGAGAAAAAGGTTGTTGCACTTGTGCCTTGGGGAACGCTTATCATGATTTGTGGTGTCGGTATGCTCATCGCATTAGGGGTGAAACTCGGCATTATTACGACACTTTCAGAATGGTTAGCACACAACGTTCCTGTCTGGGTCATTCCAGTACTGCTATGTCTGATCAGTGCCATTATGTCTGTATTTTCAAGCACGCTTGGTGTCGTTGCCCCAACCCTATTTCCAATTGTTCCAGCACTGGCAATTACGTCTGGTCTAAATCCACTTGTGCTCTTCATTTGTATTGTTGTGGGTGCACAAGCTACAGCTATTTCTCCGTTTTCATCTGGCGGTAGCCTCATTATGGCTTCAGCACCAGCAGATATCGATAAAACCAAATTCTTTAATCAACTGTTATTTAAAGCCATTCCTGTAGGACTAATCGCAGCTTTAATCGCTATTTTCGCTTTAAAATTTGTAATGTGAGATAGAAATGAACTGTATAGATACACATGCACATGTTTTTTCGATACAGGACCGCAGTATCGAAACAGCACGTTATTCGCCGAATTACGATGCAACTGTAGAAAGTTTTATCTCTCATCTTGATCGGCATAATTTCACGCATGGGATTCTGGTTCAACCTAGCTTTTTAGGAACCAATAACCAAGCAATGTTAAATGCGATTCAGCAATACCCTGAACGTTTAAAAGGAATCGCTGTTGTTCAACATACGACGGCTTTTGATGAGCTATTTCAACTCAAAGAACAAGGCATTGTCGGCGTTCGTTTAAATCTATTCGGTCTTAACCCTCCTACGTTAAATACGCCTGAATGGCAAAAGTTTTTACGACATTTGGAAAGCCTCAACTGGCAAGTTGAAGTACACGCACCACCGAAATATTTAATTCAGCTTTTACCACAATTGGGTGAATACAACTTTGATGTTGTGATTGACCATTTTGGTCGAATTGATCCAGTTAAAGGGATTGATGATCCCGATTATCAAAAGTTTTTAAGCTTAATTAACGTACAACAGCACTGGATTAAAGTGTCTGGTTTCTACCGTTTGGGTGCTATGCCCAACAGCATACATACAGCCCAACAGGCCTATAACATATTTAAAGAAAAAGGTTTTTTACATAAGCTCATTTGGGGAAGTGACTGGCCACACACCCAACATGAATCACATGTGACTTATGAAGATGCGATTCATACCTTTAAACAGATTGTGTTTGATAAACACGAGCAATGTTTAATTTTAAACCAGAACCCTACCGAGCTGTTTGGTTTCTCACGTACATAAGGAGTATGTATGAACAAAGATATATCTATATCGGAAGTAGAAAAGTCAACGATCCGTAAACTTTCTTTTCGTATTCTTCCCTTCCTCATTCTTTGTTATTTCATCGCATATATTGATCGGGTTAACATTGGATTTGCTGCGTTAACCATGAACCAAGAAATTGGTTTAACCGCAACTGCCTTTGGTTTTGGCGCGACCTTATTTTTTATTGCATACGTCATATTTGAAATTCCTAGTAACATGGCAATGGAAAAGCTGGGTGCACGTATCTGGATTGCCAGAATCATGATTACTTGGGGTATTGTGGGTTGCTGTACAGCCTTCATTACTGGCCCAATTTCTTATTCGATTTCAAGATTTTTTCTCGGTGCTGCCGAAGCCGGATTTTTTCCGGGTGTATTACTGTATTTAACGCTCTGGTTCCCTAAACGATATATGGCTCGAATTGTTGCTGTATTTATGGTTGCCATTCCTTTATCTAACTTTATTGGTTCGCCTTTATCTGCTTTATTGCTAGGTTTACATGGTTTTCTGGGGTTGAGTGGATGGCAAGTACTTTTAATTCTTGAGGCATTACCCGCGATTCTTCTTGGTTTATTGTGTCTCGTATGGCTGCCTAATACCGCAAATAATGTTAAATGGTTAAGTAAAGAAGAAAAGCAATGGCTATCAAACACCTTAACTTTTGAAAAAAACCAGCTGTTAAATTCTGAAAAAGAAGACAGTGCGGAACAGAAAAAGAGTAAGTTCAAGCTTCTGATTACCAATAAATATTTATGGTTCTTCGCAATTATCTATGCAGGAAGTTCAGCAACCAGCAATATTTTATCGTTATGGATGCCTCAAATCCTAAAGGCTTTCCATCTGACAGCCATGGAAACAGGCCTCTTAAATATGATTCCATTTGGTTTGGCTGCTGTTTTCATGATTGTTTGGGGCATACATGCAGATAAAAGTGGAAATAAGAGTCTAAACACAGCTATTCCATTATTTGTGACGAGTTTTGGTTTGCTCCTGACTCTTTTTACCTCATCTTTAACCTTGAGTTTAGTTTTATTCTCTATCGTTTTGATGGGTAATTATGCAATCAAAGGCCCTTTCTGGGCATTAGTATCTGAACGCTTACCGCCAACTCTAGTTGCTGTGGGCATTGCAGCGGTCAATACTATTGCTCATATTGGTACGGGTCTCATGAACTCTATTATGGGCATTGTGAAAGATTATTCGGGTAGCTTCCCAGTTTCTCTTTTACCTTTATGTATTCTAACATTTACAGGTGCCATGATTGCGTTGTATTTGGGAAGAAAACCGTCTTTACCGAAAACGCAAAAAGTTCAAAATGTTATTTGATTTTTAAGGTTTAAATAAAAAGAGACCGCAAACTGGTCTCTTTTTTAATTTATGAAAAATTTATAAATACTCTATATTCCAATCAACTTTATAAAGCTTAATCAATAAATTTCACTCAATAAAAAAGAGCACCTAAGTGCTCTCTCATTTTCATTGATTTTTAGATAAGGCAAAATTTATTGCCCTGTCATATGCCTGTTCTTGTAGCTCACTATATACATAGAAATCCTGTTCTGCCTTGGTAACAGGATTAATAAGTTTCATTGACTCATAACTATGAGTATTTAAATCATTAGGATCAACATCAAAAGCTTCTAACAGCGGCTCTCTCCACTCACCACTTAGAACACCACCCACACAAAGCCACTTTGTTGAATTGTCTGACATATATAATCCTTATTATTGGAGGTGCTTTTATACCATATCACGACAGCCTTTAAGTCAGTTTAATTTCTCATCTCATTAAAAAGAAAAAGGTTCATATTAAGGAATAAAAAAACCTCCATAGCTTTAAGGTTTTTAGTATTTAAAAATTTTAATTACGGGCCACAAAAATAAATACTTTCAGCGCAGAACTGATGGGGCTAGTTCAAAGTTTGGGATATCTAAATCAAGAAGCGGGTGCTGAATCTTTAGCACAAAGTCTAAGCTATATTAGCTATTGATAATACGAATTACATATTCTAGAAGCCCTCAACAAGGGCTCCTAAGAAAAACTATTAAATCACTTCATCAACCCAATTTGCATGAAAACCTAGCGGGACACGTACGGGTAAATCAATAATGGCTTGAGGCTCTTGACCGATCCGTTTTGAGTCTAAAATTACAACTTTACTTGGCTTAGTCGCATCGATGGCATGTATATAAGAAATTAACCATCCATCACCTTCTTCACTATCTCTGTGTTTTGGCACAAAAACAACTTCACCCGTAATATATTCCTCACCAAAAGAATATTTAATGGTTTTTCCAATCTCTAGGTCATGTACCAACAGGTTATTTGCATTTAGATTTGCCGTATCTGCCAGTTCCCCTTCATTGCCTACAGAAATTGAATAGGCAAAACGGTATGGCTTACTTGTATATCTCTCATCAATTCGAGGAAATTCTTGAGGAATCGCAGAGATTACTTCTCGCTTAACTTGGTTATTTGAGTGCTGAAAAGTCCAGCGTTCAAATTGAATTTTTTGTTTATCTACAGGCCCTTGAATAGATTCAGTAAAAGTCTTGTCATGTACACAAGCATCCATAACGACATCGCCGTTATCTAAATCATAGGCATTAAATGTATGAAAGATCATGCAAGGCTCTACATCAAACCACCGTATATCAGTTGCTGTACCCTCTTTTGGTAGTAACCCAACACGTGCTGCATGTTTCACATTCCAAGCGTAGGGTAATTGTGTACCCTTTAACATTTGTCCAAATGAAAAAGTGACGGGAAAATCTAAAATCAGCATTTTAGTTTTTGTCATACTGCAATCATGCATCATTGGGCCATGTTTTACTGGAACAGTAATACGTTTTTTTATTTGGCCATCTATATCAATGACTTGATAGTAAACCTGCATCGGTAACAAGGCGTCATAGCAAATTGCATGTAATTCGCCTGTATCCGGATCTGTGTGTGGGTGAGCAGTAAAAGGATAATTATCTTTACTGTTAAAAAGTCCGTACTGTAAACTGTTCAACTCAGCATCCAGTGCAATAGGAAGCGGACCAGATTCAATAAGTGCCCAAATTTTTCCCGCATGACCAATGAGACTCGTATTTACAATATCATTAGAATTTCTAGGTTCACCTGCAATTTTTTTACGACCTAATTTCTCGTGTACACGATGTGTACCTACATATCGGTTTTTATACCAGAGAGCTTTGCCCTCTTTTAAACGCAGGCCATGCACCATACCATCGCCCACAAACCAGTTATAATTTGCAGGATTTTTTACCTCAATTGGGTTTGGGCCTATTCTTAAAAAAACACCATTTAATGAAGATGGTATTACTCCATGCACGACTAAATCTGTTGAAAACACTTCTTCTTTTACTGGTGAAAATGGCCCTAAAAGAAAAGGATTATTTGCATCAAAAGGCACTCGATTTTGAGTAAAATCTACGAGCTTAGTCACTGCTGCTGTCATCAGCTTACTACTTACAATATTATTGCGGATATCTGAAATACTCATTTGACTACACCCTACTTATATTGATTTAAATTTTTAGGTATTTCGACAGAATGTATACACTGTATACTTAGTTAAATTATAGGAGAATGTATATGCTGTCAACATCAAACACGGATGAGCCTTCTACCTATCATCATGGCAACTTAAGAGAAGCTTTGCTTATCAATGGCTTAAAGCTATTAGAATCGACTCAAGGTATCGATTTTAGTATGCGAGAACTTACTCGGATTATTGGTGTTACACCAAATGCGGTTTATCGCCATTTTGCGAATAAAGAACAATTACTTACTGCATTGGCTATTTATGGTTTTGAACAATTATTAGAAGCTCAAGCACAAGTTATTTTGAAAGCTTCAAATCCTAAAGACGCGTTTTTGGAAACTGGGCGAGAATACATCAACTTCGCGATTAAAAATCCTTCACTATTTAGGCTAATGTATGGACGTTTTGCAGTTAGCCAAGAAGATGAAAAATTAAAATCAATGGCAGATTTATTTTACACAGGCTTGTTATATGCGGGTGCCACAGCCTATAACACAACTGCTCAAGACCCGCAGGCACAGACAAGAGCGACTTTATCTTGGGGTATTGTTCATGGACTGAGTCATCTTATTATTGACGGGCAATTTAATCATTTAAATAGTGAAGAGCTTGAGACCATGATTAAGGACGTCTTAAAAATGGCGAGTCTCTAATGTAAAATTATGAATTTATGGCGAGTTTTAAGGCTGGTGAATTAAAAATCTTTCTTTTTTAATTTATCGAGTTCAAACATCGCATTTTTATATTCAAGGTATGCCTTTTCACTAATTAGAACCACAGCATCTTTCTGTTGTCTTGTAATTTTAACGGCATAACCTAACAGCACTCGTTCCATTACTTTTGAAAATTGTGATCTGGCATTTGCATAATTAATTTGTTCCATGGTATTCGCCCTTCACAAATAGAAAGAAAGCCACTTTTGAGATTAAAGTGGCTGTGATTAGATTAAAAATTGTATCGACCTAATAAGTTGATTCGAGATAATTTTCCTTCTAAATCTGAAAATGTTTCTCTCTTACCGTAGGTGTATTCAACACCAAGATCGACTTTCTCTACAGGCGTCCAAAACAAATTGACGCTTGCATTGATTAGCCTTTTATTTTGATCAAGGTTATTTTCTGAAAAATTTGAATCTTTATAGACAAGGCTACCAGCAGACAGAGAAGAGCGTAAATTTTCATTCCATTTGCGCATATACCCTAACTCGATAGAATCAAATTCACTTAAATACATTCGGCTTTGATCAAAGTAGAACGCATCATTATCTTTCGAATAAAGCATATAACGGTTATCGCCCGCTATATGGTAGTAATTGAATACAATCGCATCATTTTCAGAAAGGTTATACTTTGTGCCTAATCCAGCTCCCCAAGCAAGTTTAGTTTGCTCTTCATTCGTATCAGAAATTGCCCGATTTTCATGTACCATTCCGTGCAATTGAACTAAAAAATCTGGTTTCTTAAATTCATATCGCATGGTTAATGCTGGAAAACGGCTTCCACCTTCTACATTTTTATTTTCAACATCACCGCCTTCTAAGGCCACTAAGAGTTTCTGTTTGGCATCAACGATATGTTGATAACGGATTTGGATATTACGTTGAGTCCCTGTGCCCATCGCCCCCGTAAAATCAGCCAGACTTGGAGCAGTATCACTATTCACAAAAGGTGAAGTGGTTTGACCAACCAACCAATTTCCGAGTGAAATATAAGCATGTCTAACCCGAACCGAACCATTACCATTATCTCCACTACTTCCCATGAAATCAGCTTCTAGCTTTCCAACTAAATCTCCTTTAGACGTCGGCTTGACGATATCAACCCCTACACGGGAAGTTGCAGCTGAAACGTTTAATGATTTACTTGTTGAGTTCGAATTGTCTAATGGTATTGACCCTGTCTTATTCGCAATTGAACGCGTTGAACCTTCAAAATCGTATGCAGCATCAACACGTATATTTCCATAAAATTTAATTTTAGTTTGGTCAGCCGTAGCAGGCTTTTCGGTGTTTGATGCTTTGTTTTGAGCCACGTCAGGTGCTTTATCCAAACCATTATTCTTATTTAAATTTTGCTGCTCCATCAGATAATCTATTTGCTGTTGTAATTTAATTATTTTTTCATTTAGCGCCGAGTTGTCTTCATAGCTTTCAGCATTCGCTTGCTGCAATGCAAAACTCATAAATAGCGATAAAGAAATAATCCCTTTATATTTCATGTCCTTTTCCTTTAGACGAAATGATCTAGACCAAATTGAAATTTCCTATTTTTCAATTAGCGACCAAATAATTATTGAGTTAACTTTTGA
>Ga0308161_1005576_pt1 | contig 10991 bp, 12 predicted proteins | sample PhyFR2_FD_201034 | JGI IMG/M metagenome (GOLD analysis project Ga0308161, IMG submission 201034) | Phyllosphere microbial communities from UC Gill Tract Community Farm, Albany, California, United States - DLSLF.R2 | ecosystem: Host-associated > Plants > Phyllosphere > Unclassified | place: USA...
ATCGCCATAGGTCATCACCGGCGTCCAGGCTTTCGACAGCACAAAGCCTACTGCAACGATGGCGTAGCCCTGTTGATAATGGTGCTTGAAGATGCTGTCGCGATAGCCAAACTGACACGCCTCGGCAGACAACCGTTCCTGCGTTCCAGAAGCCAGGTTCAGTACGTCAACGTATTCACATATCTGTCGTAGCTCAACGCCGTACGCCCCGATATTTTGAATCGGCGCAGAACCCACACAGCCAGGGATCATCGCCAGGTTTTCCAGCCCGGGAATCTGTTTGTTCAGTGCGTATTCGACCAGTTGATGCCAGTTTTCACCTGCACCAACATGTAGATGCCAGGCATACTCCTTTTCAGTTATCTCAATACCCTTAATACGATTGATAATAACCTGTCCGGCGAAGTCCTCCAGGAAAAGCACATTACTGCCCTCGCCCAACAGCAATACGGGCTCCTGCCGACGCTGACTTGCCTGCCACAACTGCGCCAGCGTTTCGCTGTTATCGGCAACGTTAACTGATGCAGCGTTTACATCAATATGAAAGGTATTCCAGGAAACTAAAGAGGTAGGAGAAAGAGACATCATAACGCCCTGACTGACTGAATTATCTGCCTCGTATTGTACCCGATCCCTGTCACAGCGGGCAGGAGATTTTGCCATGATGCTTTCACTGCTAAAGCAGCTGTTCAGGCGTAATCGGCCACGCCAGATCAGAGTGACAATTAAATGGGAAAGAAAAATACCGCATGCGTGATAAAACACAGGTCTCAAATAACATTCAAGAACGTTCTTAATGAAATGAAAACGATTAATAATTAAAAAATATCCATAAGAGCCATATCGACGGTGAAATAGAGAATATCGATGATATACAGTGCATCAAATGAAACCTTAAGAGCCTGAAATTTTTGAAAAACATCGAACTAATGAGATATCTTTCGGCAAAATGATAACGTATATTCCTCACCGCGATAACTTATTATAGAGTATTGCTCACCTAAACCATGTAAATCACTAAATTTGATAACATAGCTGTTAGATTAAAGGCTGGCCTTATAATTTCTTAATTATATCTCTCAACATAATATTATCGATCTTATTTTAGTTGATGATCAGCAATCAAAGGCTACGAAGCTTTAATGAGGTTTAATAAGATGCAATGAAAAACGGCATAATTATAATGTGCGCATAGCTACTCGATACGTCTTGCTATGACCACAAAATCAAAACAGGACTAAAGCATGCAACGTATCAGTAATTATTAAGGAAACGTTATGGCAAATGGATCCGAGCAAAATGAGCTAATTTTCTTTCTTGATAACGGCGTCAGGTTTGTTCCGGAGAAGCGGTTTTTAATCAGCCTGTCAGGACATGTGGTCAATCTGTCTGAAAACAGCTATCGATTTTTGACTCTTCTGTTGGATGGCGAGAATGACAAACAAAAGATCATCAACCAAATTTGGCATGAACAGCGCGGTGTCGTGAGCGACAGCAGCTATTACGGGCAGATATATGCGCTGCGCAAAGCATTTGAACTGGTTGGACTGCCCGGCGCACTGATTAAAACCATTCCTCGCCGTGGTGTGAAATACACCGGAAAGGTCATCGTTAAGCCGCTTGCGGTGGACGAAGATCGGCTTCCGGCATCGGCTATTGATCATCAGGACGTATCACTGCCAGCAGAACCTGAAGTTACGCCAAGGGTCTTAAGCAAAGAAACGCCCAAAAAACCGGTTAAGAGTCGCTTTGATCATTTTATTTCAATTATAGCGATATTGGCAGTTTGTTGGCTAACAACACTCACGGTATTGGTTGTGAAGTTTGTCATGCAGGTTGATAAATAAAAATGAAAAATAAAAATTTATATAATCTCTTCAAGGACAGTTCAGACAATATTTCATTAAATGCTTATGTCCTCTGCTAACAGGTGAAGGCAATGGATATACTGATGTCCAATAAAAGGACAGGCGAAAAAAACAAGGAGAAAGGAAATGCAAGATATCATTACTCGTAGTTATATTTTTACCCTGATGAACTTACGTGCGTTGGCAGGTGACAAACGTGGCGTAACAGCTATTGAATATGCACTTATCGGTGTTGCAATTGCTACCCTGTTGAGTGTGGTATTAGGTTCTCAAAGTACCGGATTACTGGGCGAACTGAAAAATGCATTTGATTCAATCGGTAATGCCATTAAAAACATAAATCAAAGCCAATCATAAACAACACTGTTGTGGCTTAGAAAAAAACATAAACACTCTGCTGTAAAAGCCTCTCCACGGGGTTTTTACAGCTTTTATAACTTTTTTTAAGAGCAGTAATATGGACTGGTTGATCAAACTGGATTTTTTCTTCGTTTCGCTCTTACTGCTTTATATAGCGTGGAAAGATATCACAACGCGCATCATCAGCCACTTTAGCCTGTTGATGTTGATTATTTTTCTTATTCCATTATTTGTCATGCAAGGAAAAGCGCCTAATATTTTTTCAGCATTTATAGTGTTTATCCTGTGCTTTGTCCTTTTCATTTTTCACACCATGGGCGGTGGCGATGTGAAACTGCTAACGATATTGTCTTTAGCCTTTTTTAATCCTGCTTTGCTTATGTTCCTGATGACTACGCTTTTATTGGGTGGCGTCATTGCCATCATAGGGCTTATTGCATTTCGCCGAAGCACGCTGAATCACGGCGTGCCTTATGCCGTCGCAATGTCGCTGGCGTTTATTTTTATCTATCCAACCACGATTGCAGTACAGTAACGAGGATCGGTCATGAATCACAGAATGCTATTTTTCACCTCACTGATTGTTATTGCCGTTGGAATTACCGGTATCTTTTTGCAAAAAAAAGAAAGCAATTTGCCTGCTGCTGAACAAGTGAATATATCTGCTGGTAAACGTTCGATATTTATTGCTGAGGCCACTCGTGACCTGGAGCATCATGAAATATTGAATGAGTCAGGATATCGACTGAGAGAGATTGAGATCGGCAAAGATACGCAAGATATTCGTGAACTACCCTTAAATAACAGCGGTAATCTTAATGGCTCTTTGGTTCGTCATAATATAGCTAAAGGCAGTGCGATTATTCCTGAAATGATTGAGTCTCCTGAAAGTAAGACCTTTGTACAAAATAGCCTGAAGCAAAGTGAATTTCCCTATGCCGTCCATCTTAAAACAGATGATGCTTACCTGCTCTCATCCCTTAAAGTTGGTGAGAAAGTTTCTCTTTTTTTAAGAATAGAAGAAGACAATACGGCCAGAACCATTAACTTCAGACTGGGTAATGAAGAGAGCAATACGAATCAGGAAAATAAGCGTTACGTTATCAGTAAACTGATGGATGCCATCGATGTCATCAATATTAAATCGTATAAGCGCTCGGAAAACGCCTCACTGAACGATAACGAACCTATTGGTGAAGTGCTGCTTCGCTTGTCTTTATCACAATTAACCACGCTCAAGGTGGTGGAAAAATCAGGTGAACTGCTTATTTTCCCTTCGCAGGGTAATGATGAGAATTTGAATAAAAAAATAACGCTTTCCGAAGTCTTGCCGCAGTTTCATGCGGTTCGGGAATTAAGGGGTAATAAGTGAAAAAAGATTCTGTCAGGGCGCCGTTCGCGGCATTGCTTTCTTTGCCGGGGCGTATTTTGTTTCTGGTCACCAGCATACTGCTTTCTCATATGGCTGCTGCGCAGGAACTTTATATGGAACCAGGGGATTCCCATATGTTTCAGACTGCAGAACGCATAGCTACCGTATTTATCACCTCCCCGCGCGTTGCTGATTACGAAGTGATTGGTGAAAAAAGTCTGCTTGTGTATGCCCGGGAAAACGGGCGTACCGATCTCAATGTTCTTGACCAGGCTAGCGAACAACTTTTGCGTGTCACCCTGGTGGTGGATCCGATGCTTGGAGCGGTACAAAAACGCATAGGCGAGATAGCACCCGACAGCCGTGTGACTATTCAAAAATTAGGTAAAACCTATGTGCTGAACGGCACGGCAGCGACAGAGGACGATCGCGATAAAATTTATCAAATTGTCGGAGAAGGCGTCGGCGCACAACGTATCGTGAATAAGAAACAGGTAGCCGATGTTGCCGCAGACGCCAGCGGAAGCAGTAGCGACAGCTCGAGCTGGCTGGATGAGGTGGTATACCAGGACGTCATTAACAAGCTAAAACTGCCGGTAACCAATCAAATTAACGTGAAGCTTTCGGTAGTGGAAGTCACTAAAAGCTTTACCGACAACGTCGGGATTGACTGGGGCACCATTGGTAGCGCTAACGGCAGCATCACGCCGGGCACCTTTCGCTTTGTCAAATTCAGCGCCGATACGCTCAGCAGCATGGTACAGGCAATCCGCAATGATACCGTGGCTCGCGTGCTGGCCGAGCCTAACCTGTCGGTAATTTCTGGCGAAACGGCTGAGTTTTTAGTGGGTGGTGAAGTGCCGATCGTTTTCAGCTCGGTCAGCGGCACCTCAGTGCAGTACAAAGAATTTGGCATAAAGCTCAATGTCGGTGCGCGGGTCAGTGACAGCCAGCGCATCCGCGTTACCCTTGGACATGAAGTAAGCAGCGTGAATGGCAATTACAACATCAATGCCGCCCAGTCCTTCCCCGCCTTTCAAACACGACGCGCCAAAACCACCGTTGAGCTGGCTGATGGCGACAGTTTTTTGCTTGGCGGACTGTTGAGCCAAAACGAACGTGAAGCCCTCTCACGATTGCCTTTTATTGGCGATATTCCGCTGATTGGCGCGCTGTTCCGTCATGCCGAAACCGAGCGTTCACATAGCGAGCTGATCGTCGTTGCAACAGTAAACCTGGTGAAGCCCGTTGCGGCCCGGCAAATCACATTGCCCGACTTTCAGCGTACCTCCACGCTTGCCCGGTTCCTGAACGTCGACGGCATCAGCGATCGTCGTAACCGACAGCTGGCTGAGCAATTTGTAGAACAAGGAGGGTTTATAAAATGAGATGCGCTTACGTGTGCCTGTTATTTCCACTTTGGTTGCTATCCACCAGCCCGCACGCCGCCAGCGATCTGCCGCACATCACAGAGCAATTCGTCAGCATAAACGAAAGCAGTGAAGCGGCGCGCGAAGCCGCACTGCGCACTGTGCTGAACATCACCGGTGAAAGCTTTAATGGGCAAATTCGTCTGCTCTGGTCAGATGCGATGTTCACGCAGGCAGCCGAATCCTTGCGCCAGCGTCTGATTGCACGCGGCCTGTCGCCTGAGCGCATCAAATTCCAACGGGAGCGCAGCGTCTTTCGCGCTCAGCCGCTTGCTGGCATTGAAATACAAATTGAACGTATTCAACTGCGCCTGCCCGAATGCACCTATGCCACGCAGAACTGGCGTTTTGATGCAAGTGATGACCCAGGTTGCGCGCTGAACAATGCGCTGAGCTCATCGTTGGTTAATCCTGAAAAATATTTTTTCTGAGGTGCGAGTCAGATGCTGTTATTTCCCCAAAAAGAGGAGCGCTCCTCCCAGGCTGAAAGAGTGTTTTATGTTATCTCTGCGCAACCTGAAAGGAGTCAGGAGCTGGCCAGCCTGCTTCGGCTGGCAGGCTTCCCGCACATAGAAGTGATAACGCGCCACATTACCACTATCACGCATCTGGATATTCCTGCAGGAACCTATGGCCTGCTGGTGGATATTGAGCAGGACCGTCTGCCAGAGCAAATTATTACTGCCCTGCTGGCACTGGTGCCGCGCAGTATCTGGTGCGGTGTGGTAGGCGACAGTGATTCAATTACGCTGGCACAACGCTTTGCCGATCATGGCATGCGTTACTTCAATCTTTATGCGCAGCGCGATGCTATCACGGAAGCTGCCATCAATGGCCTAACCCTCAGCGTCCGACGCAATGCCATCAGTATCAGCATATTGGGCTGTAAAGGCGGCGCTGGCAGTTCTTATCTGGCGTGGCAGGTAGCCAACCGCATTGCCCAGCTGCGTCAGGTACCGACATTGATGATTCAGGGCGCTGCAGCATCGCAGGATCTCGATTTACTGGCCGGTAAAAAGCTCTCTCAGGAAGTCACCTCCGTAGGCAAGCATCTGCAAGTCATGTTCGCCCGACAATCACAATTACCGGATCTCACCAGCGAAAACTTTCTCAATGTTAACTTTGTTCTGTTTGAACAGGCCATTCATACGCTGACTAAAGAGGTACAGCGCCATATTGCCGAACATTCAGCCTGTTTGGTTTTGGTGCTGGATCGCTCTATGACCTCAATACGTGTTGTACGGCAGGCCATTGAACTGGTTGAGAGCATTAATCGCGCCAGACAGAAATCACGTCGTCTGCTGCTTTGCCTCAATGATGTCCGTCCATACACGTCAGAGATGCTGAGCCAGGAAGATATTGAAGCGCTGCTTGGCCGGCATATCGACATTCTGATTCCTTATCAGCGCAAACAGGCGATCGCCGCTGCCACACAATCGATCCCGCAGATCGACGTACTGGTGCGGCTGATCCTTGGCGAATCACCGGCAGTCTCCTCTTCTCTGTTGAAGCGTCTGCTACCTATGGCAAGGAGCCGCAAATGAATATGAGCCTGGAGCTACAGGAAACCTTACGTGAAGGCGTCATGGAGAACATCGACGTTAATAAAATTGAGCAGCTGGTACAGGATCGAACGTTGCTGTTGGCTGAGATGAACCGCATCCTTGAGCAGGTTATCCTCAGCCAGAACCTCTATCTCAACAGTCAGGCACAGCATGCCATGGCTGAGATCATGGCGGATGAGATTACCGGCTTTGGACCGCTGCGCGCACTGCTGGAAGATGATGAGATCAGCGATATTCTGGTGAATGGCCCCGGCCAGATCTACATTGAGCGTGCCGGTAAGCTTGAGCTTTCCAGCGCGCGCTTTATCAATAACCAGCAGCTGACGGATATTGCTAAACGGCTGGTGCAGCGGGTGGGAAGGCGCCTTGACGAGAGCAGACCGCTGGTCGATGCGCGCCTGCCGGACGGGAGCCGCCTTAACGTCGCCATTCAGCCAATTGCGCTCGACGGCACCTCCATCTCAATCCGTAAGTTTGGCAAAAACAATATTGAGCTAACGGATCTGATGCGCTTCGGCGCACTGAACAGCCAGATGGCTAACTTCCTGATTATTGCCACCCGCTGCCGCGCCAACATTATTATCTCCGGCGGCACCGGCTCCGGTAAAACCACGCTGTTAAACGCGCTGTCGAAATATATCGACTCCAGCGAGCGCATTATCACGATGGAAGATGCTGCTGAACTGCGCCTGATGCAGCCGCACGTGTTGCGTATGGAAACGCGCCTGGCCGGACTGGAAAACACCGGGCAAATCACCATGCGCGCCCTGCTGGTCAATGCGTTGAGGATGCGACCCGATCGCATCATCGTCGGCGAATGCCGTGGTGAAGAAACCTTTGAGATGCTGCAGGCGATGAATACTGGTCATGATGGCTCAATGTCCACCCTGCATGCCAACAGCCCGCGCGATGCCATTTCGCGCCTGGAAAATATGGTGATGATGGCGGGCATGCACATTCCTATGGAGTCGGTACGCCGCAACATCGTCTCTGCTATCAACCTGGTTATTCAGGTGTCGCGCCTCAATGATGGCTCACGAAAAATCATGAACATCAGTGAGGTGATGGGCATCGAAGGCGAGCGGGTCATTCTGCAGGATATCTTTACCTTTGCGACGCATGCCGAACGTACGCCTGAAGGCAAAATTCAGGGTGAGTTTTTAAGTCACGGCTTGCTGCTGCGTTCAGTCGTCATGCGCAATGCTGCGATGTTCAACCTGTCGGACGAGCTGAAACAGCTTTTCGGAATGGAGTAAGTGATGGCTTATTTTATTCTGCTGGCGGGAATCGTACTGCTGCTACTCAACTACCGTAGCTGGAACAAATTACGCCACACCATTATCCCGCGGCATACCACCAGCACGGTATTTCCACCGTTGCGCTATCTACAGGCGCGCTGGCTGGAATGGCAAAGCTACGCGCTGGGCAATCGCACATTAAAAGAGAGCAAAGGTGCGCTGGCGGCGATTGGCGTGCTGTGCGCACTGCTGTTCCTCAATGCCAACTGGCTGCAATTTCGGCTGTGGCTGTTCATTCCCATGATCCTGCCGCTGCTGTTTATGGCGCAAATTAGCATTGGCCGCACACTTGAGCGCCGCTATTTTGAAAACGCCTTTCCTGAAGTCCTGTCGGTGATTAGTGCCTCTATCTCGGCGGGCAACAGTATTCATCAGGCATTGCATCGCTGTGGAGAAAGTATTGAAGGCCCGCTGGGTAACAGCTTTCGCCGCATCGTGCGTCGCCTGAATCTCGGTGAGGAGCCTGAGCGGGTGCTCAATGACGCCTGCCGCGAATACCGTTATCGGGAATTTTATTTCTTTGTCGCCGTGATGCTGATCAGCCTGCAGCACGGCGGACAGCTGCGCATGTTGATTGGGCGACTGAATCGTATTGTCACCAACAGCCGCAATATGTCACGCCGTAAGCTGGCGATGACCTCAGAAGCGCGTGCCTCAGCAAAAATCGTGGCGGCCATACCACTGCTTTTCTTTTGTGGCATGAAGTATCTCAGTCCGGAAAACTTCGACTTCATTATTAATGACCCCACCGGCCAGCTCATTCTCTATTACGTTATTGCCAGTGAATGTATCGGCATGCTGATCATTTGGCTGTTGCTTAGGAGAGCATTATGACGATGTTCTTTTATCTGCTGATGCTGCTTTCAGGCTTTGTTATCGCCTTCATGGCCTGCCGTCATCATTATCGGCTGCGCCAGCAGCAACGCATCATTGCTGGCGTGGAGAAAGATCGACAGCACACCCGTCAAAGCACCATCGATGTAGACAATATCCTTATCGATAACAGTAGCTGGCTAAGCCTGTTAAAGCAGCTTGATACCCACCTCAGCTGGAAAGCAGGCGTCCTGGCAGCCGTTGTGGCCGTGATTTCCCTCGTAGAGCAAAGCGGCCTGTTTACGCTAAAAACCCAGGATTTTGCGATAGTGATCCTGCTGTTATTAGTGATGATCATTGTGCTACCTGGGCTGCTACAAAAGCCTGCCATCACACAGCGTTACAAGCTAATGATGGAAGCTCTACCCTATTTCGTTGACCTGCTGGCAGTCTGCATTCAGGCCGGTATGACGGTTGAGAACGCCATTAAGTTCATTACCCATAACGGCGAAGAAATTGATGCCAATCTTTCCAGCCTGATGCGCCTGTTAACCAAACGGGCAGACGTCAGCGGTATGGAAGAAGCGCTGGGCGAGCTCTATCGCGTAATCGATAAGACTGAAATGCGTATGTTCTGCGCCACCCTGCAACAAAGCGTGCATTACGGCACGTCGCTCTACGACAACCTGATTGAGCTCTCCCGCGATATGCGTGAATTACAGCTGCTGAGCGCTGAGGAAAAGGTTGGCAAGCTCTCAGCGCGCATGAGCATTCCACTCATTCTGTTCATCATGTTTCCCATTACCATTTTAATTGCCGCGCCTGGTGTTTTGAGGATTATGAAAAATGCACTGTTTTAAAAAAATGAGCTTGCTGCTGCTCTGTGCGTTACTGCTGGTTGGTTGCGCACGCACCGCAACGTTTGACAGTCAGGAAGCGAAGAGCCAGGAAGAGATCCTGCTCAAGGTTAATAACTACAACGGCTTGATTACGCTTTATCGCAGCTGGCTGAAAGAGAAAGACGACCCGGCAACCCGAATGAAGCTGGCACGAAATTATTATTTGTCTGGCGATTATAAAAGCTCGCTGCAGACGCTACAGCCGCTGCTGAATAATCCTGATATCCCGCGTTATCTGCTGCAGGCGCAAAATCTGATCGCCCTGGGTGAATATCTACGAGCGGTACGCGTAACGGAGAAAATAATGCAGCGTGAACCGCAGCATGCTGAAGCCTGGAATCTTCGTGGCGTTGCGCTGGCATTAAATGGTCAGCTGACGGAAGCGCAAAAATCTCTGCAGCGGGCGCGTTCGCTGTTTATCGCTGATGATATTGCGCTGAATAATCTGGCCATGCTCGCCATGCTTGATGGCCGTTATCAGGATGCGGTGAATCTGCTGCTGCCGCAATATTTGCGCGGACGCAAACACGACCGACTGATGCGCAACCTGGTGCTGGCACTGGTTAAAGTCGGCGATAAACGCTATGCACGCGATATTATTCGTGAGGAGAATCTTTCGCCGCAGCCAGAGGCGTTAATCAACGCGCTGGCACAAATACCCCCCCCTTCCGGCAGAGGATTCAGCTCATGAAGACAGTGTATTCCTTTATTAAAGATCGTTCGGCCACCGCATCGATTGAATTTGCGCTGACCGTTATCTTTTTTATCTTTACCATTTTTTTTATTGCTGAGGTTGGGCGTTTGGCCTATGTCTCGTCGGTCATTGATTTGGCGGTTTCTGAAGCGGCAAAAGATGCCAAAAACGTGCCCTCCAGCACTAACGGTGATTATCGTGCCCGCTTTGAAAATCGCATGCTTCGTCAAACAGGCGCGCTCTGGCGCTTTCTGACCAATTCAGATGCGGTGGATATCTCCATTGGTTATGCCGGCAGCATTGAAGAGATGAATAACAGTGGCGGCAGCAGCGGTAACTACCGTAATCAACCCATTGCACGCTATCAGGTTAAATATCGCTATGAACCGATGTTCTTTCTTTTTCCCGGATTTTGGGCCGACAGCTTATTGAATCGTGAGGTGATCTTTGTACAGGAATATGAACGCTCCCAATTTATGCACTGATCGGCGCGGTGCGATAGCCGTTGAGTTTGTTTTTATCATGATGTTCCTGATCGTTTTTTTGGTGTTTTTTGCCGATTTGATGGTGCGCCAGGCGATGATCGGCAAACTTGACCGCACCGCTTATTCCGTTGCTGGCGTTCTGCGAGAACGCATTCAGCTTTTTGCAGGAAGAGAAGAACTACAGCAAAACGACGTCACTAAAATTAA
>Ga0308161_1005580_pt1 | contig 10979 bp, 7 predicted proteins | sample PhyFR2_FD_201034 | JGI IMG/M metagenome (GOLD analysis project Ga0308161, IMG submission 201034) | Phyllosphere microbial communities from UC Gill Tract Community Farm, Albany, California, United States - DLSLF.R2 | ecosystem: Host-associated > Plants > Phyllosphere > Unclassified | place: USA...
CCACCGAGCAGCGCGATACCGTCACCGCCCTGCACGCGCTGCGCACGCTGACGCCCGGCAGCGTTGCGCGCAGCAGCTGGGACTACCGCCAGGCGCGCGCGGCGACGGGTGAATACCCGGGCCTGCATCCAGCGCCACGAATACGAGGCCAAGTCCTTCCATGGTGAAGGCAGCGTGCGCGAGCTGTGCGTGGGCCAGTGGAACACGATCGCCGGCCATCCTGAAATCGACCTGCATCCACCGTCCGAGCGCGACTTCGTCATCACCGAACTGCGGGTCGAGGCCAGCAACAACCTGCCGGCCACCTTCGACGAACGGGCGCGGCGCCTGTTCGCGGCCAACCGCTGGCAGGCCGGCGACGACAGCCTGGAAGCAGCCAGCGCCGAGCGCGGCATGCGCTACACCAACCGCTTTACCTGCGTGCGGCGCGGCGTGGCCATCGTCCCGGCCTACGATCCGCGCATCGACTTGCCGCGCACCGACCTGCAATATGTCACCGTGGTCGGTCCGGTGAAGGAAGAAATCCATTGCGACGCCTTCGGCCGCGTGAAGATCCGGTTTCCCGGCTGCCGCGAAGAAGACCACGAGCATGCCGGTGGCGCCGGCGCATCCGGCACCGACCGCGATTCCGCCTGGGTGCAGGTGGCCAGTCCCTGGGCAGGCGAGCAGTACGGCGCGATTTCGCTGCCGCGCGTGGGCCACCAGGTGCTGTGCGCATTCGTGGGCGGCGATCCGGACAAACCGCTGATCATCGGCCGCGCCCATGGCGGCCATACGCCGCCGCCCTCGTTCAGCCGCAGCAGCCGCCTGCCGGGCGACAAATACCTGTCGGGCATCGTCAGCAAGGAAGGCGGCGCCACCCGCTACAACCAGCTACGACTGGACGATACGCCCGGCCAGATCAGCGCCCAGCTGGAAAGCGCGCACGGCCACAGCCAGCTGAACCTCGGCTACCTGACGCATCCGCGTTGCGACGGCGTAGCCGAGCCGCGTGGCGAAGGCTTTGAACTGGCGACGAACGACAGTGGCGCCATTCGCACCGCGAAGTCCCTTCTGATTTCGGCCTGGAAGCGGCTCGATGCCTGCGGCCCCCAACTCGGCAGCGAGGAACACCTGGCCCTGATGCAGGATTGCCTGGATTTGTTCAAGTCGCTCGGCGAGTATGCCGCCGCGCAGCAGGGCCTGCCGGCCGACGCCGGCGCCCAGGCCGCGCTGAAGGCGGACCTGGAAGCGGCCAGCGCCGGCGGCAACGGCGCCCCCGGCGGCGCCGGCGGCAAGCCCACCGTGAGTGTGACGGCGCCGGCCGGCATCGCGTTCAGCACACCGAAGACCATGGTCAGCTATGCCGGCGTGAATCTCGACACGGTGGCGCAGCAGCACATGCAGCTGGCCAGCGGACAACGCTTCAACCTGAATGCCGGCAAGGGCATTTCGCTGTTCTCCCATGCCGATGGCATCACGCAGATTGCCCACCAGGGCCGCTTCCTCATGCAGAGCCAGCATGGCGGCATGCAGGTCGATGCCGCCCAGGACCTGAAGGCGACGGCTGGGCAGCGCATGGTGTTCATGGCGCAGGAAGAAGTGACCTTCATCGTCAGCGGCGGCGCCTACCTCACCTTGAAGGGCGGCGATGTGGAGATTGGCGGGCCGGGCGCGATCACCATCCGCACCGCTGGCCACCACTGGGACGGGCCGGCCAGCGGCAAGACCGAGCTGCCGACTTTCGGCAACCACGACTTCGGCCGCATCCCGCGCCTCCTGCGCGCCAGCGACGGCAAGCCGGTCGAGGGCATGCAGCTGGAGGTCACGCGGTCCGGGGACGCACCGGTGTCCGGCAAGAGCAACGGCGCGGGTGAAGGCGAGCCGATCACGGCGGACCATCTGCAGCGGCTGACGGCGCGCTTCTTCAAGCCGCTCAAGTAATGGCATCAGGGAACTTACTTATGAACGATACCTTTGCTCCGCCCGCCGGTCCATCCAGCGACCGCCTGTGCAGTCCCCTGGACGATCCCGGCACTATCCTGCTGGGCGAAAGCTGCGGCACGGTCTTTCTCACGCCGAAGCACCTCGACGTGATCATGCAGATGCCGCTGCCCGGCATCGTCATCTTCGTCCATGGCGTGAATTCGGACGGCGAGTGGTTTGCGCAGACGGAACAGGGTTTGTGCCAGGGACTGAACGACCGCCTGAAGCGGCGCGACGAGCCCATGGCGTATCCGACACCGGAGGGCGGGCAGTTGCGGCCTGTGCAGTATTTGCCTGATTTGACGCCTGACGGGTTCATCAATCCGAAAAAGACGCCGGACAAGTTCATTGCGGCCGATGATCACTTTTCTCCGGTCATCCACTTCCGCTGGGGTTATAAAGCCAGCAGCGACGAGCTGCAGCAGTTCGGCAATGCCATCTATTTGAACGAGCAGAATTACTGGGGTGGCGGTCCATTCGCCAACGGCTGCACCGCCCTTCCCGATTTATGGGGAAATGGCTTGTCGGACCAGTTGTTCCTGTGGCTGCATGTGCAGCACATGAACCCAACCAATGACCGCAAGGTGTATGCCTGTCCGCCACGGCCCTATTACGTGCTGGCTGCGTTGCGCCTGGCGAAGCTGGTGGAGTCGATTCGCAGCAAGCAGGCCGACGTGCCGATCACCCTTGTCTGCCACAGTCAGGGAAACATGATCGGCCTTGCTGCCGCATTCCTAGGCGATCGCCTAAAGCCCGCAACGGACCCGGCCGGCAAGAGCGGCCGCTGCGTGGCCGATAACTATGTCTTGTGTAATGCGCCGTTCAGCCTTGTCAAGGCGAATATAGCGCAAGGCTTTACGGAACTCAGCCTGAAGGATGCACAGGGGAATGGCGGGCGCCAATCCTGGAATGCGCGCATTGCCACCTTACGCGCATTCTTCGACATCGTGCGCCAGCAGGCGGCCACTGCGCAGTCGGCAGCGCTCATCGACGAGGCGATGGCAAACGAAGCGCATGGTTTCGATGCGGCGTCGGATCGCAGCAAATACGGATATGGTCCGACACCTGCGACGATCGGGCGCGTAACGCTCTATTTCAATCCACACGACCAGGTGATTTCCGCCACCACCATCCAGGGCATCGGATGGCGCGGACTGAACCAGCAAGAGATCGATGCGGCTAATGGCGCCGGCGTATTTTGCCAGCGCGTGTTCTCGCAAGGTTATACGGTGGGCCGCAAAGGCAGTTACGACTTCTGGGCGGACCAGCACAACAATCCCAAACGCGGCAGTCACGCGTTCTGGTATCCGCCCTCGCCGGTGGCGCGCTATTCGCTGGCCAAGGGTTTGAAGTCGAACGTCAACTTTGCCGGCAAGGTGATGACCTTCGCAGCGGCGCCAGTCATGCTTGCAGTCACCGGACTGGCTGGTATCCGTATCAACGCGCTCCCGCCGGCAGACTGGAAAACGCCCCTCACTGCGCCGGATTTACCGGAAGCATTCGAGCCGGAAGCCGTGCGGTTCGGGGCAGCCAGCAAGCAGTTCGACCAAGGCATGGACGCACCTGGGGAGTACCGCGCCAAGGGCAAAGAAAGAGAAAGCGCTGACCCATATGCAGGCGACCGGGCCATGCCGAAGCACGCAACCGCCGAAGCAAAGCGCAAGGGAAGCGATGCCCCCGAAGGCGACGCCGAAACGGAAGCGGCCCTGCTCTACGAACATCACGCCATGCTGCGCATGGAAGCGAAACGAGAGGGATTATACGAAAACGATGGCCAGGTCACCGAAGAGGACCATCCCGAAACAGCGGGCGACCGTTATACGGCCTGGCGCACGAACAAAATCCGGGAAACACTCACGGAAACCATCGACACGCATGCCACCGATCACTCGACAATCATGACGAATGGCATGCATGCGCAAAAGGCACTGGCATATGACGTTGCCGTGGGTGTTTGTCGGATCAAGAAAGAGGATTTTGCGATGTTTCGGCGGGCTGCGGATTGGCGGCTTCTTAACGGCATCAAAGGTAATGCGCACGCAGCCTTCTCCGAGTATTTTAATTTCGGGGTACTCAAGGGTTTACCTCTGTCGGCATGGGCCAATGGAGGCGATAGCGACGGCGTCATGCCACAAAAGATCGTAGACCAACGCGAAGTCTTTGCTAAGAGTTCGGGAGGCAAGTCATGACGGTAATGACCAAAACCTTCGTGGGCCGCATCGGATGGACCGTTGGCGCATTCCTCATCTCCTTCGGCGTTTCGCTTTGTATGATCTGGCGCGCCGAAGCTGGTTCAAATCATATACTAACTGACGGAGAACTCATGACCCGCCTGCTCCTCGTGCCCGCAATATTTGCCGTCTTCGTCTTGACGATCACGAGCGCGCTTTTCCCGGCACGATCTATCGCCGCGCCTGCTTCCCCCCCAATCCCGGCCAACGAAACGGTCCCTTTCATGGCACAAGTCGTCGGTGTGCAATGGCTTAATCCTCTTCAACGTAGGGACTACCCTACCGAATGGCAACTGTTATGGACGCTTGGGTTGGCGAAACATAATCAAAATGACGACTTAGCGAAGGAAAACCCGGAGGAATATCGCTCAGTCCAGGCTATTGCTTCCGTCGCTGTAGGAGATAACGGAAATATGTCATTCGATGGGTATCACGATCAGTACCTCACAGAATTAACCGTGTTGTATCGCGATATTTATTTCAGCGATTCTAAATATTTTTACAATGCGCATTCTCTTAAAGACAAGTCCACATGGCGTGAATTGGCGGGCATTCGTGTGGAGTATGCGCTGCCTGTAGACAAATTTGATCTGGCCGAGATAAAGAAATTTACGCAAGAGACAATTGCCAGGGCTTTCGACATCGGAAACACGAATTTTCCGAACGCCTGGACGCGTAATACCCCACCCGACGTCCGCATCACGATGGGCGGCCCGAACGCCGGCTTCACGTCCTTGTCAGCAGGCCTCGACTACCTCAAGACCCACCCGACGGAAACGGTCTGGGTGATGAACTGGGACGCCCCCAGCCGCCCCAAGGACCGGCAGATCAACGAGAACATGGTCCAGCTGATACTTGCCGGCCCGGACTACAAGACCGAACGCGCCCCGCTCGCCTGGCTGGCTTACCCGGCGGCGAGCAAGGTCAAGGATTTCGAATCGCAACCAGGTTCGCCGTCCCGCGCACTGCAAGCCTGGAAAGCGGCACTGAAGAAGGCCGCCCTGAATGCCGGCAAACAGCCCGCCGATATCGGTTACACGATTCACGACGCCGGCAATACCCACCCGGCCGCCTCCGACCGCCTTGCCATCCTTGCCCGGACCCTGACCGAAGAAATTCCAGAACTCGATTTCCTGAAGCAGACCTTCAACACCTCGGCCTTGCTGGGCGACATGGGTGCCGGATCGGCGCTGACCAACGTCGCCCTCGGCATCGCCTACGCCAACCACATCGGCAAGACCGTGCTGGTGGCGGGAACGACGGACGAGGCCCAGCCCATCGCTACCATCGTGGTTCCACCCAAGGTCGTGCGCCCGATCGATCCATCGAAAAAGTGGTTCAGGGCACGCGGCGGTAACCACGTGTATTTGCCCTGGTGGGGGCTACGGTACGACGACAACGTCGATATCCCCGGCTTCTCGCGCTAACCGGACGACGAGAGACATGCCATGCGTCGCGTGATTCGCCTGAACGATCCAACCAGCCATGGCGGCAAGGTCATTTCTGCCGCGCCAAACACGACCGTACTGGGCCTTGCCGTTGCCCGCCAGGGCGACCGTTGCCTTTGCCCTTTGAAGGGTCACGAAACCTGCGTCATCGCCGAGGGCGATCCCGAGGTGCTGATCGACGGCGTGCCGGTGGCATTCGAAGGCCATGCCACCAGTTGCGGTGCCACCCTGATCTCGACCGTGGGAAATAGCGGCCGCACCTGAGCGGCCCAGGAGCGCGCTCCGGCCGGCAGGCCCTTGCACAGCAAGCGGCAGGATCAGCCCACCGTGCGGCTACAGCCAGGGCACCAGCACCGCCTGCCGCCGCGGAACCACCGGCCGGCGGACGCCTCCCTGGCAGCGCCGCCTGGCGAGTTCGTCCGTGGCTCTTTCCCGGAAACGACGCAGGCGCAGCGTCTTTACACGGTTTTACATGGCGCACCCGAGCTTGCCCATCCAGGGCGCCGTCCGGCAGCGCTAGACTCGACAGCATCCTTCCTGCATCGATGGTCGAGAGCCGCCCATGCAAACCCCTGCAACAGTCGTCAAGCTGATCGAACACGCGAGCCTGGCCGTCGAGCTGGCCGGCCTGCCGCTGGCCCAGCTGTGCTTCGAGCGCCACCTGAATCCGCCGGCGATCCTGGCGGCCTACGCCAACTTCACCCGCCCCCACCCGCGCTACAAGGTGTTTCGCAACAAGGCGATGGGGATCGCCCTGATCGACATTGCCGGTTTCGGGAATGCCGCTTCCTACCTCGACACCGTGCGCCAGCGCGGCCATGCCGGCCCGCAAAGCCGCAAGGCGCTGGCGCGCGGCTACCGGCTGCGCCGCATCGACCGCAATGCCCACCTCGACGAGATCCACGCCATCCATACCTCCTGCGACCAGCGCCAGGGCCGCCCGATCGACGGCGCCTACCTGCGCATGCTCCGGTATCCCGAGCAGCCGCACTGCGCCTGCTACGGCGCATTTGATGCCGGCGGCCGGCTGGCGGCGTATTGCAACGTGGCCCGCTTCGGCAATTTCTCCGCCACCGACCAATTGATGGGCTACAAGAACGGCGACGGCGCCATGTACCTGTTGCTGGCGCATATCATCTGCGAGCTGATCGAGGAGCGCCGGGTGGCCTGGTTCATGTACGACAGCTACCTCGGCGCCCTGCCCGGCCTGCGCGACTTCAAGCGCCGGCTCGGCTTTCGCCCTTACCGCGCCCGCTATTCGCTTGTCTAGACAGGATACTGTCGTCCCGGCATCGTTTATTAGCAACCAGACATCGACTGTCGCGTCCAGCCCTCGTTTCCAAATAATTAAGGAGCAGGGGCTGTTTCCGTGTTGCATGTACTGCTAGACTGCACAACATTAGCGCCGTAATGAGTGTTGCATAAAACACAGGCCGCTGATGCCGGTGCCCTGCATCGCGCACAACAAGATTCGATCCAAAAAATTAGGGGAATGCATGTCCAACCGTCAGGTTCGTTCGAACCTTACGCTGCTGGCTGCCGCCGTATCGGGTTTGCTCCCGTTCGGCGCGGCTGCGCAAGAAACGCCCGCCGTCGCCGATGGCCAGATCCAGGAAGTCCTCGTTACCGCGCAGCGCCGTGTCGCGCCGGAATCGAAGACGCCTGTCGCCATGTCCGTCATCAGCGGCGCCCAGCTCGCTAAAGCCGGCCTCGACCGCGCGTCCGACCTCGCCGCGCGCCTGCCCGGCGTGTACCTGAACGGCGCCGCCGACGGCCTGCGCATCACCATCCGCGGCGTCAGCAATGCCGACGCCACCGACAAGGGCGAGCCCTCGGCCGCCTTCATGCTCGACGGCGTGTACGTCGCCCGCCCGCACAGCCAGAACGGCGACTTCCTTGACGTCGACCGGGTCGAAGTCCTGCGCGGCCCGCAGGGCACCCTGTACGGCCGCAACACCACGGCCGGCGTGGTCAACGTGATCTCGAACGCGCCGGGCAAGACGCTCGAAGGCGCGGTCGGCGCGGAAGCCGGCACCCATGGCGCGCGCAAGGCCGACGGCATGCTCAACGTGCCGGTGAACGATGCGCTGGCGCTGCGCGCGGCGGTGTCCGTGAAGCGCCGCGACAGCCTGCTGCGCAATGCCCAGGGCACCCCGCACGAGCTCGGCCTGGACCGCGACGACCGCTCGGCGCGCCTGTCGGCCAAGCTCGACTTCAACGCCGACGCTTCGCTGCTGCTGCGCTACGACCGCACGGTCCAGCGCGACAACAACGACGTCATCGTCCCCGACACGAATTTCTACTCAAGCATCGAGACCGGCAACCCGGCCTGGCGCGGCGCCTCCACGACCGAACGTCTGACGAACGCCTTCGTTCCGCCGAACGCGGTGCCGGAACAGGGCCACAGCCGCCGCGATGCGCAGGGCCTGGCGGCCGAGCTGACCTGGAACCTGGGCCCGGCCACCCTGCACTACCTGGGTTCGCGGCGCCAGTTCGACCACGATTTCCTGGTCAACTATTACTACCGCATCGTGCCCGGCTTCGCGCTCGGCGTGCGCCAGTTTTTCGACGGCGCCTACGACCAGGATTCGCACGAACTGCGCATCGCCACCAGGGACACCGGCCGCATCTCGGCCCAGGCCGGTGTCTACTGGTTCCGCGAAGACATGACCCAGCTTGCCACCTTCCGCGACCTGGAGCCGATCGGCCTGCCCCCGTACTACGTGTTCCCGACCGGCCCGGTGGTCTCGAAGAGCCGCGCCGTGTTCGGACAAGCCACCTGGCGCGTGCTGGACACGCTGCGCCTGACGGCCGGCGCCCGCTACACGCAGGACGACAAGTCGCGCGTCGGCGCCACCAACCTGCAGTTCGGCCCGGTCTTCAACCCGGCCACCGACCTGGCGCTGCCGAATGCGGCCCACCTGGAAACGAGCAAGACCACCTGGCGCCTGGGCATCGACGCCGACCTGAACCCGTCCACCCTGGTGTACGGCGTGCTGGCCACCGGCTACAAATCCGGCGGCTTCAACGACGGCTGCCTGGCCGATTCGGGCGCGCTCGGCGTCGCCTGCCCGGCGCCGGTGGCGGAATCGGCCCTGGTGTATCGCCCCGAAACCCTGAAGTCGGTCGAGCTGGGCTTCAAGAGCCGCTTCTGGGCCAACCGCGCCAGCCTGAACCTGGCCGCCTACCGCTACGACTACGGCAATCTGCAGCTGTCGGGCGTGGAGATGGAAAATGGCGTGCCGCGCTACGTGACCCGGAATGCCGGCGTGGCCAGCGTGAAGGGCCTGGAAATCGAGGCGGCGGTCAAGCCCGTGGCCAGCGCCCGCTTCAGCTCCACCCTGGCCTTCACCGACGCCCACTACGTCGACTACACGCCGGACGGCCTGCATTCCTGGGCCGGCTACAAGCTCGACCGCGCCCCGAGCGCGACCCTGACCCTGGGCTACGAGCAGGGCTTCGGCATCGGCGGCGGCACCCTGACGGCGGGCGTGTTCTCGCGCACGTCGCGCGACTACACCATCGGCATCCCGAGCAAGCTGCTGCGCTACCGCGTCCCGGGCCGCACCGAGACCGACCTGAGCCTCGGCTACCAGCCGCTGGGCGCTCCCTGGAGCCTGCTGCTGCGCGTGCGCAACCTGCAGGACAAGGTCGAGCCGGTGAACATCGACAGCTTCGGCATGACCGTGCCGAGCGAGCCGCGCACCGTTTCACTGCGCATGGATTATCGCTTCTGATAACAACAAACTGACCCGCCAGGACGAGGAACCACCATGCAGCGCCATCTCCCCCGCATCACCTTCATCCTGCTTGCCCTGTTCCTCGTGGTGCTGCTCACGCGCGGCCTGGGCGAGACCACGCGCATGCTGATCGTCGGCTCGCTGGCGATGTTCGCCTGCTGCTGGGCCAGCGCGATCCACCTGCTGGGCGCGCGTGCGGCGCTGCATTTCGTGCTGATCGCGGTCAGCGTCGGCTGGTTCGCCGAGCAGATGGGGTCGAGCTACGGCTGGTTCTTCGGCCACTACACCTATACCGAGGTGCTGGGCTGGCGCCTCGGCGACGTGCCGATGGTGATCCCGCTGATGTGGTTCGCCCTGACCTACATCGCCTACGTGATCGCCAACCTGATGGTCTGGCAGACCCCGACCGACGGTGCCGCGCCGCTGGGCCAGAGCATCGTCCAGTCCTTCCTGGCCGCGATGATCGTCACCGCCTACGACCTCGGCGCCGACCCGTACATGGTCTTCACGCTCAAGGCCTGGATCATGCACAAGACCGACGGCTGGTGGTTCGGCGAGACCCTCCAGGGCTTCGTTGGCTGGATGGCGGTTTCCTTCGTCATCATCTTCCTGTTCCGCCTCACGCTGCGCCGCCGTCTGCCGGTGGCTGCCGCCAGTGTGTCTCGCGCGCATACGCTCGTGCCGCTCGCCATCTATGGCGGCAACATGCTGTTCCAGGCCTGCCTCGGCACCCCGGTCGAAACCCGCACCATCGCCCTGTTCGCAATGGGCATCCCGTTGCTGGCCGCCCTGTGCGGCTGGAGCCGCTGGCAGGCACCAGGCATCGCCGCCGTGCCCGACGCCGCGGCCAGCCCGGTGGTGGCCGCCGCCCGCATGGCCGCCGTCGCACGGGAGGCATGATGGGGACCATGCACGATCCGGTCGTCAGCGCCGATCCGCGCTACCGCGCCGACCCGCCGGCCGACGACACGGTCGCGCGCATCCTGGCCGGCCTCGATGGCGCGGCGCGCTACGACGCGATCGCGGTCGTCAACCGCGAGATCGCCGCCTGGACCACCAACGGCGTGCTGGATGGCTGGCGCGCCAGCCCCGGCACACCCGCGCACATCGCCGCGGCGCTGGAGGCGTTCGTGCACGCCGCGCGCGTGCTGCCCGACTGGGCCGACCCGGCGCGCATCGGCGCGGCGGAGGCGGTGTTCGTCGAGATGAGCATGCTGTCCTGCACCCTGCTTTTCTGCGCCAGCCTGCCCGAATGCTATGTGCCGGTCGACCTGGCCAGCGTGCTGCACACGGCCGGCCAGCTCGAACAGCACACCGATTACCGCGTGCGCTCGACCGCCGCCATGATCTTCCCGGTGATGCTGCGCGGCGGCTTAACTACCCCTGACGGCGGCGGCGTCGCCCAGATGCTGAAGGTGCGCCTGATCCACGCCACCATCCGCCACCTGATCATGCGCGGCAATCCGGCCGGGGTGATGGCCGGCGGCGAGCCGGAAGCCACCCTGGCCGAGCTGGCGCCCAAAGGCCCCGGCCTGCACCGCGCCCTGTATGCGCGCGGCTGGAACGTGCCGCAGCACGGCCTGCCGATCAACCAG
>Ga0308161_1005581_pt1 | contig 10979 bp, 8 predicted proteins | sample PhyFR2_FD_201034 | JGI IMG/M metagenome (GOLD analysis project Ga0308161, IMG submission 201034) | Phyllosphere microbial communities from UC Gill Tract Community Farm, Albany, California, United States - DLSLF.R2 | ecosystem: Host-associated > Plants > Phyllosphere > Unclassified | place: USA...
CCCAGCCTTCGGACAGCCCGGAAAGCTACCCTTCTGGCACGGTGACGGTTTGGGCCGCCCGGTAGAACTTGGCGAAGCCCTAGGTGAATTCACCACTAGTCTATTGGCCAGCGAACGCACCGAAGCGTCAGATCTCTTGCGTGCCGGGGGGCTCGATGACTTCGCAGCCAATAACCTGCTGAACTATCTGGGTGAGCAGCGCAGGGCTACCGGACAGGTGCCCAATCATCAGAACTTTGTGATCGAACGGTTCCATGATGAGCTCGGCGACTGGCGAGTCATCCTGCACTCCCCCTTTGGGCTGGCAGTCCACGCCCCGTGGGCGCTGGCCGTGGGTGCGCGCGTGCGCGAACGCTGGGGCCTGGATGCCTCAGCGATGGCTGCAGATGATGGCATCGTGCTGCGTATTCCGGCCATGGATGACCAAGCGCCCGGCGCAGATCTTTTTGCCTTTGAAGCCGACGAAATCATTGACGTGGTTACCTCGCAGGTGGCAAATTCTGCGTTGTTCGCTTCCCGCTTCCGCGAATGCGCGGCCCGCGCGTTGTTGCTTCCGCGGGTTAACCCGAGCAAGCGCACGCCATTGTGGCAGCAGCGCCAACGGGCGAGCCAGCTGCTGGATGTAGCTCGGAATTACCCGGATTTCCCGATCATCCTTGAAACCGTACGCGAGTGCCTGAATGACGTTTATGATCTGCCGGCTTTGTCTGCGATTCTGTCCAAGGTCTCTTCACGCGCCATCCGGCTGGTCGAAGTCACTACCGAGTTGCCTTCTCCTTTCGCCCAATCCCTGCTCTTTGGCTATGTTGCGCAGTTCCTCTATGAGTCTGATGCACCGCTAGCCGAACGCCGCGCGGCAGCGCTAAGCCTGGATCCGGTATTGCTCGGCGAATTGCTGGGCCGCAATGACGTCCGTGAAATCCTTGATCCTCAAGTCATCGCTGGACTGCAGGAACAGTTGCAGTACCGGGCGGAAAACCGGCGGTTGGCCGGCATGGAAGGCGCAGCCGACCTGTTGCGTCTTCTGGGACCTTTGAGCATCGAACAGCTGGCCGCCCGGCTCCGAGATCCGAATGATGACAGCGCGCCACTTGATCCCGCTATGGCTCGGGAACATGCCGAGTCGCTGGTTGCCACCCGGCGTGCCTTCACCCTGCGCCAAAATGGCGCCTTGGCCTATGCGGCGATCGAAGATGCCGGCAAGCTGCGCGATGCTCTGGGCACCCCATTGCCCACCGGAATTCCTGCCGCGTTCTTGGAGCCGGTGGCTGACCCTATCCAGGATCTGATCTCGCGCTTCGCCCGCACCCATGTTCCTTTTACGCTCACCGAAATCGCGACCGAGCTGTCGCTGGGTGTTGCAGTACTGCGACCAATACTCGACCAGCTGGTAGCCGCTGGCCGGTTATCGGTCGGAGCTTTCCGCCCGGTGGAGATTGTCCCCGAAGGCATTAGCGGTGATGAATACTGCGACGTCCAGGTGCTGCGCACCATCCGCACCAGGTCCTTGGCGGCCCTGCGCGCCGAGGTGGAACCTGTTGATCAAAATACCTATGCCCGGTTCCTTCCGTCCTGGCAGCAGGTAGGTTCAACGCTCAGCGGCGCCGACGGAGTTTATGAAATCGTAGCCCAGCTAGCAGGGGCCGAAGTTCCCGCTTCAGCACTGGAGTCCTTCATCCTTCCTGCCCGGCTCAAGGGATACCAGAGCTCCTGGCTCGATGAACTGTGCAGTGCAGGGGATGTCCTGGTGTGCGGCGCCGGAGCGTCCGGTGGCAAAGACGGCTGGTTGTCATTGCATACCGCGGAGCACGCAGCACTCTCCCTGCCGACCCCTGACGCGAACGACCTGCAGGCACTGGATCTGCGCGTACTTGAAGCCTTTGAAGCGACCGGCGCCTACTTTGCTGAAGAACTGGCCGCCCGTATCCACCATCCGGATAAGCCTCCGGTAAGTGCCACCGATATTGCCGAATCCTGCTGGCGCCTGTTCTGGGCAGGCTATATTTCGCCTGACACGCTGGCCCCGATTCGCGGTTACTTGGCGGGCGGAAGCACTGCGCACAAGATCGCCAAGCCAGCACCGCGGGCCAGGGCCGCCCGGCTGAACAGGCTCTCGGGCCTGAACCGGCTGGCACAGGAACAGGGTGGCTCTCCGATTCGCGGTCCGCGTGGTTCAGCACGCTGGTCCTTGCTTCCCCAACCGGTGGCGGACCCGACTATTTCCGCTCATGCTACCGCCGAAATCATGCTGGAGCGTTATGGCGTACTCACCCGCGGCTCGGTCGCAGCTGAAGCAGTACCAGGCGGTTTCGGCCAGCTCTACCGGGTGCTGTCCAAGCTGGAAGAGGCCGGGCATGCCCGACGCGGCTACTTCGTGGAAAAGCTGGGCGCAGCCCAATTCTCCACTTCCACCACGATCGACCGTTTGCGTGGATACCAATTATCAGAGGATCCGCGACGCCAGCCGGTTGCGGTGGTGCTCGCATCCACCGACCCGGCCAATCCTTACGGTGCTGCGCTGGGCTGGCCAACCACGCAAACCGGACATCGCCCCGGACGCAAGGCAGGAGCCATCGTCGGATTGCTGGATGGCCAATTGTGCTTCTATCTTGAACGCGGCGGTCGCACGGTATTGACCTTTGCCCAGCTTCCCGAAGAGTCATGGAACATCATCGCCACGCACTTGGTGGCAGCCCTGCGTACTGCGAAGGTGGAGAAAATCGCTATCGCCACCGTGGACGGACAACCGATTCTTGACCATCCGGTGGGAATAGCGCTGCTGGCAGCCGGATTCTATTCCACGCCGCAAGGAATTCGATTCCGGCGCTGAATTAGCGGCAGAAAGAAGAAGGCTCATGCCCGAAGGTGATTCCGTTTATCGTGCCACGGCCCGGCTCCATCACGCGCTGGCCGGGCAGTCCCTGCTGTCCTCGGACTTTCGTGTACCGGCCCTGGCGACAACGGATCTCACGGGTTATGCAGTGCATGAGGTCGTTCCCGCAGGCAAGCATCTGCTGATGCGGCTGAAACCTCCGGCAAGCGTTGCTTCCGAAATTTCCGCCAAGCCGTTGACCTTGCATTCACATCTGCTGATGGAGGGCCGCTGGGATCTCTATGCGCCCAGCGAGCGCTGGAAGAAACCGGCGCACACCGCGCGGGTAGTGCTCAAGACCGCCATGGTCACCGCCGTGGGCTTTGACATTGCCCAGGTGCGGTTGGTGCCTACCGAACAGGAATCCGACCTCGTCGGTCATCTGGGACCGGATCTGCTGGGTGCGAATTGGGATCCAGTGCTGGCAGCAGATAACCTGCGCCACGATCCGCACCAGGGCATCGGCCAGGCGCTCTTGGACCAGCGGATCATGGCGGGCGTGGGAAATGTCTACCGTAGCGAAATCCTATTCCTGCGGCGTTTGCATCCGCTGACCGAAGTCGGGCAGATTGCCGATCTGCCAACGGTAGTGCAGATCGCCCATCGCCTGCTGGACATCAATAAGGACCGGGCCCGTCGTGTGACCACCGGCCAAGAACGCACCCGGGAACCGCTGTGGGTTTATGGTCGCGCCGGGAAACCTTGCCTTCGCTGCGGTACACGTATCGAGCTGCTCAAGATCCCTTCCACACCGGAAGGCGCCGAGCGGGATTGCTACTGGTGCCCGCATTGCCAACCAGCGGTCTAAAGCTCTGGCGCAAAGATGAAAGAATAGCCTTTATGGCTATGGAATCCCCACTCCCCGTTCGCAACGGCGTGAATGCGACCCGTTTGCGCCTCCCGCAGGACGGCGGATGGGCCACCGTGGCCGATTATTTGCTGGAGCGCTTCGGCCATGTGGACCCCGAAGGCATACTGCGACGCTTCGACAACCAAGAAATTGTCGGGCTCGGCGGAGTGCCGCTGGACCGGCAGACCCCGATGGGCGAGCACGAGTTCATCTGGTACTACCGCTCGCTGCCGGTAGAAACGCCAATTCCTTTTGAAGCCAAGATTCTGCATCAAGATGAACACTTGTTGGTTGTCGATAAGCCACATTTTTTGCCTACCACTCCCGGTGGACGATTCATCCAAGAATCGGCTCTGGTTCGTTTGCGCAACCAAACCGGCATTGATGATCTTGTTCCGATGCACCGGTTGGACCGTGCCACCGCGGGCGTCATTCTTTTTGCCGTGAACCCAGAAACCCGAGGCGACTATCAGATGCTTTTTGAACGCCGTGAAATCCGCAAACGCTATAAAGCGGTCGTCGCTTTGCAACCGGGAGACGGCTTGGAAACCGGTCGGGTGCTCCAGCCCAACGGCGAACACTCACTGGTCAAGGACGAGGCGCAATTGCACGAGCTTCTTGATCAGATGCCGATGATCTTCGAGAACCGCATGTCCAAGGTCAAAGGCCAGCTGCGTTCGATCGTGGAGGACGGCGCACCGAATGCCAAGACCTTCATTGATGTCGAAGCAGTAGGCCGCAGCTCCGGCCACCATGCAGGATTGGAGGTGGCCTTGATGGATCTGAAACCCCATTCCGGCAAGACCCACCAGCTGCGCGTGCACCTGGCATCGCTGGGCTTGGGAATCATCAATGACGCGTTTTACCCGCGTTTATGGGATCTGGCCCCAGATGATTACCAGCGCCCGCTGCAGCTTCTGGCGCACACCATTTCCTTCACTGATCCGCTGACCGGAATCGACCGCAGTTTCAGCTCAGCCCAGAAGCTGGCTGAATCGCCCATCGCCTAGCGGTGCTGACTGAACCGTCGAGACTCAGTAGGTCAGAGGGCCCTCATAGTCAGTCTACCGGGGAGACACGGATGAGATTTCCGTCGGGATCAGCGATCACGAACGTGCGTCCGAATACATCGTCGTATGGTTCCTCCACGACGCGGACTCCCTTGTCGACCCAGTTCACGAAGGTTTGATCAATCGCTCGTGATGCACCCGGCACCATCAGTCCGACCTCGCAGGTACGCGGAGTACTCGGATCCGTATGTTCACTTCGTCCGGTCCACAGCGCGAACAAGACTCCGGGGGCTACTTCGAAAGCAACATATCGGGGGCTAATGAAGACCGGTTCAATTTCGAACAGATCACTGTAAAAGGCGGTAGCATTTTCCGCGTCGCGAACGTAAATCAGGAACAGATTTGGTGCCGGCATAGTGCGCTCCTCAGTTCTTTATTTTCTCGGTACGACACCAGTTGATCCTCAAATCACGACAAAACCTGTCATCTTTTATGTAAAAATTGGTTCTCGTGAAGGCCTCAAGGTTGTTGCACCTCCTACTACTCCTACAAACACGTCAGCGCATCACTACCACCGAGCTCGCCGAACGCTTGGAAGTGTCACGGCGGACCGTGTTGCGGGATGTCGATGCGCTGTCGGCTGCCGGTGTGCCCGTTTTCGCCGAACGGGGTCGAAATGGTGGCATCGTCTTGCTCCCTGGCGCACGGCTCAACGCCTCCCACCTAGATCCCGGGGAGCTGGAAGCATTGTCCGTTGCAGGGTTGGACGACGCACAGCTTGAGAGGTTAAGACTTTCTGCGATGCGTGAGTCTGCGTCGCGCAAGATCGCTGCCCGCCAAGGAGCAATCGTCGAGTCTGGGCACCTACCGCAGCTAGCGGACCTGGTCCTAGTGGAAAGCAACGCGTGGTTTTCCGAATCGAATTGCGGTGTTGACATCGCGGACCTGGCGTCAGCGTTGCGAGGCCGACGCCAGATGCGAATCCTGTACCGGCGCAGCTCCGAGACACAGGACTCCACACTGATCGTGGACCCCTACGGGATAGTGGCGAAATCCGGTCGCTGGTATCTCGTCGCTGATTACCATGGGACCGGTCGGCTGTTTGCTCTGGAACGCCTGACAAGTTTCGAAGAGCTCCGCGCGCCTGCGGCCCTGAGGCCAGCCCAAACCCTGCGGACCATGTGGGTGTCGTTGAAGGAACGAACTGAGAATCCCGGTCGCTTCAGCATTACAGTTCGCCTCAAAGAAAACCGTCTTGACCTGACGCGACGCATCCTAGGAACCCGTATTCACGAGGTTTTCGACGCAGACGATGGCTGGTGCACCGTCATCATCCGCTACCAAGACATCGAGTCGGTGCGACAATTGCTCCAATTTGGCGACAATATAGAGATCCTGGCACCAGAGTCGGCACGCAATCGCATTTATCAGCTCGCCAGTGATCTTGCCGAAAGGCACTACTCTTGCACAGAAGGCCTCGATGGTGCTTCTCAACGCCACCGAACTGCCCTAGGCTATTTCTGATAACTCAGCAATCGTTAGGGACCGAAGCATCATGGCCGAGCAGCATCCGACCCCGCCCATCGATTCGCTGATGGAGCCCGGCCAGCTGGCCACGCCTGCCACCTCAGCCGAGCATGATTTTGTCCTGCCCTACCCGGCTCCGGATGATCGCCCGAATCCCGAAGTCGAGCCCTTCGACAAGATCCGAGGCTACCTGTTGGCTGCAGCAGCCCTCTTGCTGCTCATCACATCCTTGGTGTTCTCATCCTCGATGGATGGACGCGATCGCATTAGCCTGCTCGATAGCAGCATTGTCCCGGCCATACTTTGGCCAGTTACGTCGGTCTTCCTGTTGGCCAGCGCCGCTTTTTCGCTGAGCCCCGGCCAGCTTTCGGCTCGCCGGCAACGCGTCATCAGCCTCTTCGCCATCAGCTCTTCAGCCATGGCTGCCTGCGCCATCACCCTCGCCGCCGGGTTCCTGCAGACGGCCGCGGCGGTTCTCGCTACCCTTGCTTCGCTGTTGGCGCTGGTCGGAGTGCACCAGCTCAATCGGCTGACCGCGCGCAACAAGAAAGAGCATTGGTTCACCGATGCGCCGCTGAGTTTCTTGGCCGGCTTTTCCATGGCCTACACGCTGCACCTGTGGTTGGCCGTGGCGGGCTGGAACGAAACCAGCCATAACCTGCAGGTCGCACTGGTTGCCGTTGCCGTGTCCTTGCTGGCCGCCGGGTACGCGCATACCGAACGCGGGCGCCACGCACTGTCCAGCGGTTTCGGCATCGCCATGATTGCCGCCGCCATCAACGGGTGGCTGAGGGATGCGACCGGACTATGGGTGGCGGCGATCTGCATTCTGATGTCGTTGCTGGTGTTCCTCATGGCCGAAAACCGCCGGTTCCGGATCAGCCACGCGGAACACCGCGCCCAGCGCGGCAAGCCCGTAGATTTCTAGGGCTTGCCGCGCTGGCATCAGCTTTAGCGCGGTGCCATGCGGATTGCCCCGTCAAGACGGATGGTTTCGCCGTTGAGCATCGGGTTGGCAACAATGTGTTCCACCAGGGCCGCATACTCGTCCGGACGTCCCAGACGCGATGGGTGCGGCACCTGCGCGCCTAATGAATCCTGGGCTGCCTGCGGCAGGGAATCCATCATGGGCGTGTGGAAAATACCCGGAGCAATGGTCATGACCCTGATCTGATGGCTGGCCAGCTCGCGTGCCACCGGCAGGGTCATGGCCGCCACGGCTCCCTTGGACGCGGCATAGGCCGGCTGTCCGATCTGGCCGTCGAAGGCCGCGACCGAGGCGGTATTCACGATGACTCCGCGTTCGGTTGTCCCGTTGGCGTCGGTGAGCGCTTCGCTGTGAACCATGGATTCAGCGGCAAGGCGCAGCACGTTGAATGTGCCGTTCACATTGATGTCCAGCACCTTGGAGAATCGTTCCAGCGGCAAGACGCCCTCGCGGCCCAGCACCTTGCCAGGTGTGGCCACGCCGGCGCAGTTCACCACAACGCGCAGCACGCCGAGTTCTTTGCAGCGCTCGATCGCGGTGGCTACCTGTTGCGGATCGGTGACATCGGCCGGGGCATAACGGACATTCGAGCCGATCTGCGCGGCGATTTCATCCCCGTCTTCGCGCGGCAGATCCACCACGAGAACATGTTTGGCCGTGGCCGAAAGCTTCTGGGCGGTGGCCCGCCCCAGGCCTGAAAGCCCTCCGGTGACCAGCGCGACCGAATCCTGCAACTGCATGCTTACCCCTTCGTAGTCAGTACACTTATCAGCCAGCCTACTGCCGAGCCACCCACCGGGACAGGAGCCGGCCGGGTCCAGAGACAAAAATTGCCGGATGCTCATCAAGAACATCCGGCAATCTTTGAATCAGTGATCGGTTAGTGCTTTTCAGCCGCGGCAGGCTCAGCGCCGAGGCTCACCAGATCCTTCTTGCCGCCCAGCAGGAAGCCGATGACGATGATGCCAACGCTGCAGCCGGCACCGATCAGGAAGCCAGGCTGGAATCCTTCAACGGTGGCGGTCAGCTGGTCGCTGCCCGAAGCCAGTTTTGCCGTGGTGGTCGCCGCGACCACGCCCACCAGCAGCGCGGTGCCCATGGCACCAGCCAGCTGCTGCAAGGTGGAGAGCAATGCCGAACCGTGCGAGTGCAGGTGGTGCGGCAGCGGGTTCAGCGCCGTGGTGAACGCCGGGGTGAAGATCAGGGCCAGGCCCAGGCTCATCACCAGGTGCAGTACCACCAGCAACCAGATCGGGGTGCTTTCGTCCAGGATCAGCGCGTAGCCCAACAGGGAGGCCAGCAGGATGATGGCGCCGGGGACGATCAATGGGCGAGCGCCCAAGCGGTCGTACAGCTTGCCGACCATCGGAGCCAGAATACCCATGAGCAGGCCGCCGGGAAGCATGATCAAGCCGGTGGTCAGGGTCTCGATGCCCAGCACGTTGGTGAAGAACATCGGCAGCAGGATGATCACGCCGAACAGGGAAATCATCGCGAACATCATCAGCAGCAGTGAGAGCGTGAAGTCCTTGAAGCCCAGTGGACGCAAGTCCAGCAGGGCCTTGTCTTCCTTCTGCAAACGCAGCTGCAGGAAGACGAAGGCAGCCAGGCACAGCAGCGCCACCACGAGGATGGCGATGTTGGTTGGGGTAACGCCTACGGACAGCCGGCTCAGGCCGAAGACCAATCCGCCGAAGGCCGGGATGGCCAGGATGACCGAGGTCGCCGACAGCGGAGTGGACGCGCCGTCAACCTCGTTGGACAGGCGCGGGGTGCCGATGATCAATGCGGCGATCGCGATCGGGATGATCACGATGAACATGAAGCGCCAGGACAGGTACTGCAAGATCAGTCCCGACAGGGTCGGGCCGATGGCAGGGGCCACCGAGATCACGATGGAGACGTTGCCCATCAGCACGCCGCGGCGTTCGGCCGGAACCAGGTGCAAGATGGTGGTCATCAGCAACGGCATCATGATGGCGGTACCGCAGGCCTGGATGACGCGGGCTACCAGCAGGACGGTGAGTCCCGGGGCAGCCGCGGCCAGGATGGTGCCCAGCGTGAACAGGCCGATGGCCAGCACGAAGACATTGCGCACGCTCAACCGCTGCAGCAGGAATCCGGTCATCGGAATCACTACTGCCATGGTGAGCATGAAGATGGTCGAGAGCCATTGGATGGCATCTGGGGTGACGTTAAATTCGTGCATCAGAACAGGCAAGGCCACGTTCATGATGGTCTCGTTCAAGATAACCACGAAGCTGGATACGATCAGCACCGCAATCGTGGTGAAGTTCTTTTTGCTCAGTCGTTCTGGAGCGTTCGTCACGGCAGGATTCTGCTTCCACGAGTAATCGAAATGGGATGCGCTTTCCAAAGCCTGCAACGAGCGCGCAGACAAGAGATTGGGATAGCTCAATCAATTTTATCCGGTGAACTCCACCGGCACTAGAGTGCGCCGGGACCCAGTTGGTGAGTTCCGCAACACAGATACAGCTTCATGGCTTGAACGGGGTTTGTGTACGAAGATAGAAGCATGAACGTGCGCACGCCTGATCCCTATCCCGGATGGCTCTCTGAAGAAGACCTCTACGAGGCGCGTCAGCGCCTGCCGATGCTCTACGTCGAGGCCATCCCGGTTCGCCTTGACCCGCTGGGCTACGTGAACGAAGTGGGCCTTCTGCTCACCGGTGACGACGACGGACGCATGCTGCGGACCTTCGTTTCAGGTCGCGTCATGTACCGCGAGACCATTCGCGCCGCCTTGATCCGGCACATCGAAAAGGACCTGGGCACCATGGTGCTGCCGCAGCTCCCGGCGTCTCCGGTGCCTTTCACCGTGGCCGAATACTTCCCCGCCCCGAGTGAAACAGGACTGACCGACGATCGCCAGCACGCTGTGTCCATGTGCTACATCGTTCCGGTCCGCGGAGAGTCCACCCCGCGCCAGGATGCGCTGGAACTGACCTGGCTCTCGCCTGCCGAGGCCTTGAGGTCGGACATCCAAGGCGAATTTGCCGGAGGCCGTGAAAATATTCTCCGTCAGGCATTAGCCCATGTCGGGGTGAATATCTAGCTTCGGCTTCAGCTCTTGGGATCGAGGCCCTGCTTGCGTTTGAGGACCATGCCGAACCAACTTCCCAAGAGCACGCCGAGCATGCCCACGGCACAGCCGATCAGGGTTTCGACCACGCGGTCGTAAATGACCGCCCCGCTGAGGCCGGTCACCAAGGACACTCCCACCAGGGCCATGGGCGTAACGAAGATCTGCGCCAAGAAGTAGTTGCGCATCACGAACATCTCCGCCATGAACTGGCAGACGGCGATGAAGGCCATCAAGACCCAGATCTGGGGGTTGAGCCAAATCAGCAGCACCATCAAGATCATGCCCACCAAAGTCCCGAGCACACGGTGCACGCCACGGCGGATGCGCAATCTGGTGGTGTGGCCGACCAGCGGCACGACCGCGGCCACCATGGCCCAATAGTTGTGGCCGGCCGATAATTGGCTACCCACGGTATTGGCCAGGATTCCGGCTACCCCGGCGGAGAGAATGTAGAACAGGCCTTCCCACCAGATCGCCTTGCGCACGTTATCGGACAGCGGCGGTAGCGGGGTGCGTTCCCAGAGGTTGGCCCACTGGCCCAAGGCTCCTGCCGAGCCGATCACCACGGCCAACAGGATAGTCAATGCCGCGACCAGCAGGGCTTCGCCCATGGCTGCCGGGTGCGG